>ERZ795042.306-NODE-306-length-42517-cov-18.328058_pt1 | contig 42517 bp, 41 predicted proteins | sample MGYA00375126_ERZ795042 | MGnify/ENA primary metagenome ERZ795042 (study PRJEB30171, sample SAMN05518105) | compost metagenome | isolation source: Feedstock adapted compost from Newby Island compost facility, Milpitas, CA | place: USA:Newby Island compost facility...
GGTCATGGAGGGATTTAGAGAGGTGGTTTGGGGATGGAGTTGGGGTGGGGAGAGATGCAAGTTGCTGCTCCCTGGAGGGGAAGAGAGCCAGAGGGGTGAGGGGATCGCGGTGCAGAGTGAGTCCTGGAGGGGTTAGGGATGGGATTAGTGTGGGATGAGGGTAGTAGAGAACTAGGTATTATGACTAATTCCCGATTTCCCGATTACTTAAGAGTTGGGAATTCGGGAATTCATAGGACAGGACTTTCCCACCACCGGAGAGGGCGATGCTCGATGATGTTTAGGAGACAAGATCATAGAGTGGGAAGTGGGGGATTTAGAAGGGTGGGTAAGGGGATGGAATGTGGTGCTATGAGGGGCGGGGAGAATGCTCATCACAAGAGGGTGCGTTGGGCCCACACAGAGGGAAGTAAGTGTTATGGCAAATTCCCGATTTCCCGGTCTCTTAACAATCGGGAATTCGGGAAAAAGTGTGCCGGGGCTATTGATGTGGGGCACGTGGGGTCGTGGAGGCGGTACATGTGACCGGCAGGGCCCAGGTTCCTGGATGTGCTCCGAGGTGCAGGGAGTGTGTAGGGGCACTTTACATAAGGCTATGATGTGGGGTTAGGGGGTGGGGCAGGGGCCACAGGGCCCCTGCGTGGTGTGCGTGTGTCCTCGGGGTTAGTCCTTCAGGAAGAGCTCGATCACCGGCACGGCGACCGGGGGCTTTTGTACCGGCAGGTGCAGCGTCAGTGTGTCGGGGCCGATGCCTCCCATGGTGGTGTTCTGTGCCTGCTGCTCGGGATCTATCACGCTCATCCGGATCTCGGAGGCGTCGTTGAGCAGCTGGGCGTACTCCACCCTGCCTGCCAGTCCCGGCAGGTGCAGGTGACCGAAGGGCCAGGCGAACACGTGCAGGTAGAGCCTGTTGCCGTTTTGGGTGTAGCGGCAGTCGGGCGGTGGGGTGAACTCGCTGGCGGTGCAGCCGTAGATGGCTCGGTTGTGCAGGCGCATCCACTCGCCTATGCCCCGCAGCGTCTCGATGGCCTCCGGCTGGAACTCTCCCCTGGCGTTGGGGCCGACGTTCAGCAGCATGTTGCCCCCCTTGGAGACGGAGTCCACGAGCATCCGCACCAGCATGTCGACCGGCTTGAAGTCCTTGTTGTCGCGGTCGTAGCCCCAGCTGCCGTTCAGCGTCTGGCAGGCCTCCCATACGACGGGGCGGCCGTTCACTTTCAGCCACTCTGCCGGCTGGTACTGCTCGGGTGTCTTGATATCCCCGCCTATCTCCAGACGGTCGTTGACGATGATCCCGGGCTGGAGCTCCCGCACCATCTGCATGAGCTTCTCGGATTGCCAGTCGTCCTTCCCCTTGCCCCTGGACCACCCCCAGTCCATGTGGGAGTAGGAGAAGTCGAACCACATGATGTCGATCTTGCCGAACTGGGTGAGCAGCTCCCTGACCTGGCCGTGGAGGTACTCAACGTATTTGCGCATGTCGCGGTGCTTCTGGGACTCCCTGAAGGCTACGTCGTCGCGCCGAGGGTGCAGGCCATCTACTGGGAACTCTGGATGGTGCCAGTCGATCAGCGAGTGGTAGAAGCCCACCTTGAAGCCCTCGGCTCTGAAGGCCTCCACCATGGGGCGCAGCACGTCCTTGCCCCATGGGGTGTTCGTGGCCTTGTAGTCCGTGAGGGCGGAGTCCCACAGGCAGAAGCCGTCGTGGTGCTTGGTGGTGACCACGAAGTACTTCATGCCGGCGTTTTTGGCCTCCTGCGCCCACACCCTGGGGTCGTACAGGTCGGGGTAGAAGTGGTCGAAGTACTTCTGGTACTCCTCGTCGGTCATCCTCTCGCGGTGCTTGACCCACTCGTGGCGTGCCGCCAGCGAGTAGATGCCCCAGTGGATGAACAGGCCGAAGCGGTCGTGCACGAACCAGCTGGTATCTCCCCCGGTGCTTTGCCAGTTATCAGACATCCTCCACCTCCAGTGATGTTTGTGTTACAGCAGCGGTAGTATCCAGAAGACCAGCCCCAGCAGCCCGAAGATCACCATCGGGATGATGATCCTCAGGTAGCGCCGGCGCAGCTGCCCCATCTCCGCCCCCTTGCGCAGATAGGGCTCGCCGACCATGATGGTGACGAACAGCATGATGAGCAACAGGATGCCCGCGATCAGGTAGACGAAGGTGCCGGCGTAGCGGACGTCCACGTCCGTGACATCGAACAGCATGGCTATGATGTTGAGGACCGACTGGGGCCAGATGATCACCAGCACCACGAACCCTACCACTATGATGGACGCCAGCATGAGGTAGGCGAGCAGGTACCTGCTGAGTCTCTCCCTGCGGGACATGTCCTTTGGACGCAAGATGCTTCTCCTTTCTAGCAAGCTCTGTGCACGCCTCCTATTATCGACCCTCGCCGGCTATCAGGTCCAGTGGGAAGCTGTGCTGCTCGCGCAGGGGCAGGTCGACCTTGTCCCTCCGCCAGGCCGACTCGTAGGCCGCCAGGTACAGCTCCGTCGAGAGCATCCCCTGCCTGCCGGAGACCAGTGGCTCGGGCCCGCCCTCGATCCAGCCGATGAGCGCGTCCAGCACCTTCCCGAAGGGCTCGTCCATCTCGTGGCCCGGCTTGGGGGAGTGCACGTTGGAGCGGGTCTCGATCGTCTCCACGCCGTTGCCGTCCAGCACCTGGAGCTGTCCCTCTCCCAGGATGTCTATCCAGCCCTCGGTGCCCAGCAGGCGCATCGTGAAGCCGCCGTTGAGCATCTCGCCGTCCTCCAGCAGCGCGCGGGTGCCGTCCTCGAAGCACACGTAGGCCAGGGCGCTCTCCGCCAGCAGGTGGCCGTAGGCCTTCTTCTCGCCGGTGCACCTGACCTGCCCCATCACCCAGCGCGCGGGCTGATCGTCGGCGAAGAACCGGAACATGTCCAGCCAGTGGGTGCCCCACTCTATGAGGTCGGCGCCCGGCAGGGAGGCCATGAACATCACCGGCTGGCCCACCCGCCCCGAGCGCAGCAGCTGCTTGGCCCGCTGGAAGACGTCGAGGTACCGTCGCTGGTGGTTGACGACCAGTTTGGTGCCGGCGCGCTCGCAGGCCTCGACCATCGCCCTGGCGTCGTCCATCGTGAGCGCAAAGGGCTTCTCGCACCACACGCCCTTCACGCCCGCCTCGGCGCAGGCCTCCACCATCTCGCGGTGGAACACGACGTAGGTGGAGATGCTCACGATGTCCAGGTGCGCCTCCAGCAGCATCTCCCTGTAGTCGGTGAAGCTGGAGGTCACCCCGAACTGCTCGGTGAACCTGTTGAGGTTCTCGATGGAGATGTCCGTTGCCGCCACGATCTGGCACCTGGGGTGGTTGGAGTAGGCCATGGCGTGCGCGTAGCCTATGCTGTGCGCGCCGATGCCCTCCCCGCCCCTGCCAACACCTATGATGCCTACCCTGTACATCCTTGCCTCCTCATGAGTTTTCTTGACCTAGCAGCCAGGATATCGCGTTGTGGACCACGCTCTGGAAGCTGGGGGTGGCGAAGGATCGCATGTCGTGCCCCAGCGCGATGTAGGCCGTGCGGGCTTCTCCGTAGCTGCCCGCCCAGGCCAGCGGCCAGCGCCTGCCGGCGTACTCCGCCTCCAGCAGCACCGCCGACCTCCTGGGCTCCCGCAGGTTGTAGTACAGCTCGTCGGGGGTGACGAAGTTCCCCACGCCCGCCAGGATGGGGTGCTCTGGGTGGACCACCTGCACCTCGAACTCGGCGTAGGGGGGATGTGTGGACTGCCCCCAGACGAAGCGGCCGTCGAAGATCTCCTCGAACTCCGGCCTGTCGTCGAAGCTGGCCAGGCCAGCATGCAGGCACAGGAGGGCTCGTCCCTCGGAGAGGAAGCGCTGGACCGCCGCCATGTGCTCGTCGGAGAAGGGTTCGTACCTTGCCGGCTTGCGGCTGGGATCCTCCCACAGGCTGGCGTCCAGCTCCACCATGCCGGACCATTCCAGGCCCATGATGATCAGCAGGTCGGCCCTGCCCAGCGTCTCCCAGTCGAACATGGAGCGCTCTTCGCCGTAGACCACCTCGTTGCCCCAGGGAGAGAGCTGCTGGATGAGCCAGCCCCCCTGCTCGCTATACGGGTGGTAGGGCCCTCCACCCCAGATGTGTATCCTTGCCATATGGTCTCCTTTCGTGTCCCGTAGTTATTGCCGTAGCATCAGCCCTTCGGCAGCAGGGCCTCGTCGCCGGCCACGAGCACCCAGTCCTCCCGGGTAGGGGGTGCGTACGCGCCATCCGGCCCCACCTCCGCCGGCAGGCAAGTGCCGTGCCGTGGGTCGAACCACCTGGCGGTGGCGGGCGTGTGCCTCAGCAAGATCCCCTCCCCGAGCGGGGTGTAGGCCAGCAGCAGCCCACCATCGAGCGCCGAGGCGACCGCGATGTGCCCTGCAGGGCGCTCCGACTGGCGGCCGAGGAGCTCCTGCGCGGGCCTGAGCTCCCACCACGGCAGGCTCCTCACCAATGAGCCCAGGTGCCCCATCTGCGCGCTGCCGGGCAGCGCCATCGCCTCCCGCCAGGTCGGCGCCACGCCCGCGTTGGGGTGCTCTATGGGCACTCGAGGCTCCGTCTCCCAGCTCCAGAGCCCGTGTGCGCCGTAGCCCACCCCCGCCGGCGGCAGCGAGAGGAGCGACCACCATACCGCCCTCCGCACGTTGTAGTCCGTGTGCGGGCGCCCCGACTGGTACGCCCTGATGCCCTCGTACGGGGGCTCCAGGTTGATGATCGGGTGCGGCGCGAGCTCGCGCCACCTGGTGGTGGGCGGTCCGGAGTAGATCCACCGGATGGTGCGCTCGTCGTCCCCGTGGCCGCTCTGGTAGCCCCACACGTGCAGCCAGGACTCGTGCTCGAAGGCGTCGTAGGGCCAGGACATGCTGTTGGAGTGCATGGCGACCAGCCCGTCGCGTCCCTCGAACACCTGCCGACCTATCCGCTGCCACCGCCGGGCCCTCTCGCCCATGTAGTCGCCGTCGCCGGCGAGTATCCAGACGGTGTCCAGCTCCCGCAGGCGGTCGACGATGTAGCTTGCCAGCTCCACGGCGTACCTCTCGGGGAGCTCCCCCGGTGTCCTGTCGGGTGGGCCGTAGTCCCACAGGAGCACGCAGGCGGCGACCATGCCGTGGTCGTTGATCGCCCTCACCCGCCTCTCGATGCGGTCGAAGAAGCGGTGGTTGATCCTGATGGGGCCGCTGCCCTCGTAGGCCACCTCGCCCTCGGCGCTGGCCGGCGTTGCCCTCCACTGGGTGGTGACGCAGTGGATGACGGTGAAGCCCTTGCGCTGCCTGTCCGCGAGGTACTGCTCCCAGTCCTCCTCGCTCGCGAGCAGCGGGCCGCTCCAGGGGGTATCCGCGAGCCAGAAGAACGGGGCGCCGGCCTCGTCCAGCAGGTATCTGCCTCCGGGAGCCAGCCTCAGCCCGCTCCCCATGCCTACCTCTCCCCGGTCTCCAGCGGGAGCTGCACGGCGCAGCCCGTCCGCTGGGACTGGTAGATCGCCAGGATGATCTCCAGCGACTTGCGGGCGTCCTCGCCGCTCACCGGAGGGGTCTGCCCTGCCCGCAGGCAGCGGAATATCTCCCGGAACTGCACCGCGTGGGTGAGCCACCACTCCTCCCCCTCCTCGGGATGGCGCGTGCGCTCGAGGTCCTCGGCCGTCAGCAGCTCGCGATCCTCCCTGGGCTCCCAGAGGGTGATGGAGGAGCCGGCAAGGGTAGCGCCCCCCTCGGTGCCCACGATCTCTATCCTGGGCGGCCGGCTGGTGTAGGCTGCGGTGGTGCCCTGGATGGTGCCCAGAGCCCCGCTGCGGAAGCGGACGGCCGCGCTGCCGACGTCCTCGGTCTCGATCGTGTGCGCCAGGGTGGCCGTGAAGCCCTCCACGCTCTCCACGTCGCCCATCATCCACTGCAGCAGGTCTATGTAGTGGATGCTCTGGTTCATCAGCGCGCCGCCGCCGTCGTACTTCCAGGTGCCTCGCCAGCCACCGCTCTCCTCGTAGTACTGCTGGGATCTGTACCAGTGGAGGAAGGCGTTGCCGTACACCGGCCGGCCGAACAGCCCGGCATCGATGGCTTTCTTCAGCTTGAGGACGTCGCGATGGAAGCGGTTCTGGAAGATGACCGAGAGCGTCACCCCCGCCTCCCTCGCGGCGCGGATCATCCTGTCGGCTCCCTCCAGGGTGATGGCCATGGGCTTCTCGGTCACCACGTGCTTGCCGGCCCGAGCGGCCATCACCGCCTGGTCGGGGTGCATGCCCGAAGGGGTCGCCAGCGTCACCAGGTCGATGTCCTGGCGGGCCAACAGTTCCTCCATGCTGGGGTACCAGTCGATGCCGGCCTGCTCGGCAAGTTGCCTGCCCACCTCCTCCCGGGGCTCAGCCACGGCCAGCAGCCTCACGCCCTCCATGCGGCTCAGCACCGCAGCGTGCACCTTGCCTATGGTGCCTGCTCCGACTATTCCAACGCCGAAAGTCTCCATCTTCTCCTCTCCTGTCTACTCCAGATTCACGCCCGCTCGGGATGCCACCTCCCGCAGGCCATCTATGCACCTCATCGTAGCCTCCCTCGGCCCCTCGGGTATCCGCATGTGCGTCTCGATCGACAGGGGGCCATCGTAGCCGTCATCCGCCAGCGCCCGCAGCTGCCCCACGTAGTCGATGCTGCCCTGGCCGATGACGGTCCACCTGCCGGAGGAGTCCAGGTCCTTGATGTGCACGTGGATCACCCGGTCCCGGATGTGCCGGTAGCCGTCGGGGTAGGGCCTGGAGCCCGCGGCCGCCTCGTTGCCGGGGTCCCAGATCAGCCCCAGGTGGGGTGAGGGCAGCCGCTCGAGGTACCAGCTGGCCTCCTCCCCCGTGGCGATGTTGCAGGCGTGCTCGTTCTCCAGCCCCAGCTTCAGGCCGGAGGGACGCGTGCGCTCCACGGCCTCCGCCAGCACCTCCAGGATCTCCTCTCGGGCGGAGGCTGGGTCCGGCAGCCTCCAGAAGGAGAACGCCCTCACGATCGGCGCGCCGAGCATGTGGGCCACCTCGATCGATCGCTCCAGCACCTGCCATTGCTCGTCCCTGGCGGCGGGAGACGCGAAGTGGGTAGCGCCCTGCGGCGCGCCATCACCGTGCAGGTGGCACTTGAGGAAGGGCGAGGCTATGGCGCAGACCTGCACGCCCTCGGCATCCAGCCTGCTCCTGAGCTGACGGACGTAGGCATCATCGTGCTCGAGGATGCTCCTGCCGTCCACGGCGCGCAGCTCGATGGTGCGCAGCCCCTTCAGTCGGCAGACCTCCAGCACCTCGCCTATGTCCTGCGAGATCTCGTCGCTGATAACGCTAGTACGCATCGAGTGTATCACCTCCTGTCGCAACATCTTATAACAGTTGGCCCTCAGAGGTTAACACTTTTGCCCAGATTCGCCTCTATCTCCCGCAACCGCTCGATGCACTCCCCCGTGTACAGGTCCATCACCCCCTCGCGGTCCTGCCTGTCGGCCGCCAGGTAGGGGTTGGAGACCGGCGGCAGGAACTCCATGGTGAGCCAGCCGTCGTAGCCCACGTCGCGCAGCGCTCGCAGCACCTCCGCGAAGTCGATGTGCCCCCGCCCCACCGACTCCCTGTTGCTGTCGGCTATGTGCACGTGGCGGATGAGGTCTCCCGCCCGCCGGATCGACCCCGCGATGGAGGGCTCCTCGATGTTCATGTGGAACGTGTCGGCCATGACGGCGACGTTGGGCAGACCCACACGTCGCGCCAGCTCCACGGCCTGCTCGAGCTTGTTGATGAGGTAGGTCTCGAAGCGGTTGAGCGCTTCTATGACGAGCGTGACGCCCAGCCCCGCGGCGTGCTCTCCGGCCTCGCGCAGGCTCTCCGCAGCCAGCTCGAGCTCCGTGCGCGCGTCGGCCACCGGGGCGGTCCTGCCCACGGGGGAGGGCACGACTATCACGGTGGGCGCCTCCACCGCGGCGGCCAGCTCGCAGCACGACTTGACGTAATGCACGGCCCATCGCCTCAGCTCCCCGTCCGGGTGCGAGAGGTCCCGCTTGGGGGGATAGAGCCCGCAGATCGAGGAAGCCACCAGCCCGCGGTCGGCCAGCAGCCGACGCACCCTGGCCGGCTCCAGCTCCCCAGGCTCACCCGCTAGCTCCACCCCCTGGTAGCCGTAGCGCGCGAGCCTGTCGAGGCTGTGCTCCAGGGGCTCCCTGCCGTAGATCCATTGACTTACGCTGTACTTCGCCATCTCTACACTCCTCGCCTGTGTGCTAGATAAGATTATGGCCCAATTCGCCCGTCGGGGCATAGCCCGGCATATAGTTTGTAGTTTAAACCGATTGCAGTTACAATAGTTTGTATGACAAACGATATGGAAGCCTTAGATCGATCGCGTGAGGGCCCGGACATCCTGCACAGCGCCGGGTTCCTGCTCTCCACCGCGGGCAGGCTCGCGCGCGAGAGGTTCGAGCGGGCGATAGCTCCCCTGGGCCTGAGGGCCCGCCACTTCGGGGTGCTGCTCGCGCTGGCCACCCACGGCCCCGCCCCCCAGGGCGAGGTGGCCGACGAGGCGTGGATGGACAAGTCCACCATGGTGGCGGTGGTCGATGACCTCGAGCGCTGGGGGTTGGTGGAGCGCAGGCGCAGCGCCCAGGACCGCCGGATGTACGAGCTCGTCATAACCGAGCGGGGGCGGGAGAAGCTCGCCGAGGCGCTGGAGGTGGTCGCGCGCTCTGAGGACGAATGGCTGGGGCCGCTGAGCCCGGAGGAGAGGGAGCTCCTGCGCGGGCTGCTGGCGCGGCTGCTGTATGCCCCTGGTGGCCTGCTGCGGGGGCGGGAAGGAGGCGAGGAGTGAGCTACGGGGTGGCGATCGCGGGCCTGCTGGCTATAGCTGCCCTGGCGGTCGCCAAGCGATGGCGGCGGACGGTGGTGCGCCGGCGCGTCGACAGGTGGGAGCTGCTGCCCACCGCCTGCGTCTGCGGGGCCACCAGCCTGGGGCTGATGCTGGCGTCGGCCCTCGCGGCGCGGGATGGTGACCTGGCCGCGTTGGTGGGCGCGGCCACGGGCACCGCTCTGGGCTTGCTGCTGGCGGCCTTCGCGCTGCGGGAGGCGTTGGTGGAGCTCTTGCCCGACGGGGCGTACTTCGTGCCTCCGAGGGGCATCGGGGTGGCTGTGTTCACCCTGCTGCTGGTGCAGCTGGTCCTGAAGGCCTGGCGGCTGTACGCCTTCTACCGCGATAGGTCCTGGGAGGTGGGAGCCGTGCCGGCGGGCGCGCACAGGGTGTCGCTCGGCGACGCCCTGCAGGCCATCAGGCCCAAGGGGGACCCCTTCACCATCGCGGTGTTCTCGCTCGTGGCCACCTACTTCGCCGTGTACTACGCAGGGATCCTCCGGCGTGCGCGCCAGCTGGGGGGTGCCCCCTGGCCCCCGCCGTCCTGATTTGACGGGCATCCTTTGCTGTGCTCCAATGTCTTATGAATCGCCTGGACAGAAGGACCTTCCTGTGGGGACTGCTCGGGCTGGCCGGCGCCCAGCTGGGCTGTGGCGCCCCGGGGACGGCCACCCCGACCGTGGGCCCGCTGCCCTTCGACCGTCGGCGGGCCTGGGGCTACCTGCTTCGGCAGGTGGCCTTCGGGCCAAGGGTGCCGGGGACGGCCCCCCACAGCAGATGCCGCGACTTCCTCCTGCGCGAGCTGCGCGCGACGCTTGGGAGCGCCTCTCCCCAGGCCTTCAGCTTCCAGGGCGTCCAGATGTGCAACATCCTCTCGCAGTACCATGGGGGAGGGGAGGACCACGTCCTCCTCTGCGCCCACTGGGACACCAGGCCCAGAGCCGACAACGAGCGCGATCCCGATCGCAGGCGGCTGCCCATCCCGGGGGCCAACGATGGTGCGAGTGGCGTGGCCGTCCTGCTGGAGATCGCCCATGCGCTACGGGTCCTCAGGCCGCCCATCAGGGTGAGCTTCGCCCTCTTCGATGGCGAGGACTGGGGTCCCGATGAGGCGAGCATGTACCTTGGCTCCCGGCACTACGCCTCCACCCTCCCGCAGGGCAGGCCCTCCTGGGGGGTGCTGCTCGACATGGTGGGCGACAGGGACCTGCGCATCCCCCGCGAGGGCTTCTCGGAGGAGATGGCGCGCGCCGTCAACGACAGGGTGTGGGCGGCAGCCCGGCTGGCAGGGCACGGCGACGTGTTCGTGGAGGAGAGGGGCGCGAGCATCCTGGATGACCACCTGCCCCTGCTGCGTCGGGGCATCCCGGTGGTGGACGTCATAGATTTCGACTACCCTCACTGGCACACCCTGCGGGACGACCCCTCAGCCTGCAGCCCCCACAGCCTGGAGGTCGTGGGGCGCACCATCCTGACGGCCCTCACCCGCGAGCTCTGAGCCACCCGGATCGCCTCTCAAGCAGCCTGTACAGAGCCCATACCTCCATGGATTCTCAACCTCTCCTCGACCCCGCCTTCACCATAGTCTGCTACAGGTAGCGTACATATAGGTATAGATACGCTACGCATAGATGTAAATACACAAGCGGGAGGTGGAGCATGTCGATCGGCCGCAAACTGGTCAAGGTGATGAGGGACCCTGGGATCCTGCTGCGCAAGGCCACCAGCCCACTGATCGAGCGCAGGAAGGCTGCAATGGACCTCGAGCAGGAGCGCGCCAGGTCGATTCGCTTCCTCAGCGAGCACTTCGGCGTGGATGCCGCCGCCCTGCACGATGAGTACTGGTCCTCAGCTTTCGCCTCCTGGTACCAGCGGAGGTACCAGGAGCTGGGGAGGCTCGTCCGGGACAAGGAGACCTCCTCGCACTTCGACCTGGTCACGCTGTACATGCTCGTGAGGGCGCTCAGGCCGGAGGTGGTCGTGGAGACCGGCGTCAACTACGGGGCCTCGAGCGCGCACATCCTGGCGGCGATGCGCGAGAACGGTGGGGGGACGCTCTACAGCATCGATCTGCCCAAGCCCCGGCCACCGGGCGCCCCCGCACAGGACTTCCTGGTGCCGCCGGAGCTCTCCTCCAGCTGGCGGCTCATCCTGGGCGACAGCCGGGACGAGCTGCCCGGGCTGCTGCGCACCCTGGGGCGGATCGACCACTTCCACCACGACAGCCTGCACACCGTGCAGCACATGTCGTGGGAGTACGCGACGGCCCTGGAGCACATAAGGCAGGGAGGGGTGCTGTCGTCGCACGACGTGGTCGTGCCGCTGTCGCTGCAGAACGTCTTCGAGGCCTTCTGCCGGAGGCATGGGCTGCCCTATGGGGTGTTCCGCAACGTGGGCATCGCCCTGTGCCGACGGTAGGCGCGGCATCTAGCGGCCCTCGCGCGGGGGCATGCCCTGCCGGGCGACGAGCTCCTGCCCGGGATGGCCCTCGCTGTCGGGGATGTGCAGCCGCTCGTAGAGGTTGAGCCCCTGCAGCAGCACGAGGTGGTATATGGCGCTGGACACCGCCAGGAACTGGTTGAAGTAGAACAGCAGCAGGTCGAACACGGTCAGCGCCACCAGCAGCGTGATGGTGCCCAGCCCGATCGCCCTCCGCGTCCTCCCGATCAGCAGGAGCGCCGCCGTGACCACCAGGCAAGCCCCTATGACGCCCTGGAGCAGCACCCTCAGCGCGAGCAGGCCGTAGGTCACCCCTGGCGTCAGCTCGATGCGCGAGTACCTGGCCAGCGTCACCCAGAAGCTGCCGTTGGCGTCCACGCTGGGCAGGAGGTAGATCCCCAGGTTGGTCAGCAGGTCCAGCAGCATCGCCGCCCCCACCACGCCGGAGACGGCGATGAGCCCCAGCCGCAGTCGCCGCTCGGTCAGCCAGGACTCCGCCCTCCATATGAGCCTGTTGAGCCTTGCCCAGGGGCTAGTGTAGGGCATCACGATCACCAGCTCCTTGGAGTCGATGAACTCCAGCAGCGCGTCCGCCAGCCGCCCGAGGTTGTTGTTGCCGGCCTGCCTGCGGACGTCCCGCAGCAGCTTGCGCATCTGGCTCCTCTCGTGTGGGTCGAGGTCGTGGTCCAGCACCTCCTCCATCATGTCGAGCGCGCGGTACAGCTCGGACCTGACGTCCCTGGGCTCCGGCCGCTTGATCCTCAGGTACAGCAGGGCCGTCAGCAGGAAGAAGGCGTAGATGATCGGGGCAGCCGGTGGGTAGAAGTAGTCGTTGTTCTGGGTGATGAACTTGCCGACCTCGTCGATGAACAGCCCCACCCCGATGCCCGACAGCAGCGCCCCCAGGGAGTAGGCCCAGCGGTTGGCGAAGACCAGGGGGAGGATGGACGCCACGAACAGCAGCAGCCCTCCCCACAGCACGTGGGCGATGTGCAGCCCGTTGCCGCCCAGCTGCGGGTAGCCCGTAAGCCACAGGAACAGCCGCGTGAGCAGCACGGAGCCCGCGAAGGCGACCAGCGTCACCATCAGGTACCTCTCGGCGCCGGACCTCTTGACCGGTCGGTTGATTCTCCTGCTGTGGATCATCGCGTGCCTCCCAAGCGTGCTTATTACATGATACCCGGATCGTCGGCCCGGGGGCAGCTATGCCCTCTCGGCGCCGATGGGGTACACTGACACTTGTAATCCAATAGAGGAGGGCTTCATGATAGGCATAGGCATACTTGGGGCAGCGCACATCCATACCCCCAACTTCGCGCAGCGGCTGCGCAACCGTGAGTCCGTCCGCGTGGTGGCCGTGTGGGACCACGATGGCGAGAGGGCTCAGAGGTACGCCACGATGTTCGGCGCGCAGCTGGCCAGCACGCCCGAGCAGGTGCTGACCAACTCCCAGGTCGAGGCGGTCATCATCTGTGCCGAGACCAGCAGGCACGCCGACCTCGTGCTGGAGACGACCGCCGCGCGCAAGCACCTGTTCGTGGAGAAGCCGCTGGCGGCACGGGCCGAGGAGGCCTTCGAGCTCGCGCGGGCGATCGAGGGCGCGGGCGTCAAGTTCCAGACCGGCTACTTCATGCGGAGCCACCCGATCAACAGGTTCCTCAAGCAGGAGATCGCCCAGGGACGCTTCGGGCGCATCACCCGCGTGAGGGCCTCCAACGGCCACGCGGGAGCCCTGCTCGGCTGGTTCGACACGGAGTGGCGATGGATGGCCGACCTCAACGATGCAGGGGTGGGAGGCTTCGGCGACCTCGGGAGCCACGCACTGGATCTGATGCTGTGGCTGCTCGAGGGGGATTTCGTCCGCTCCGCCACCGCCTGCATCGGCAACGCCACCGGCAGGTACGGGGAGACCGACGAGTTCGGAGAGGGACTGCTGGATTTCAGCAGCGGGGCGGTGGGCACCGTGGCCGCCGGTTGGGTCGACCTGGACAACCCCGCCCAGCTGATCGTGAGCGGCACGCGCGCCCACGCCGCGGTGGTCAACGGCGAGCTGTACTACAAGTGCGAGGAGATCGAGGGCGCCGATGGCCGCACTCCCTGGGCGGACCTGCCGGAGCCCCTGCCGCACGCCTTCGAGCTGTTCCTCGATGCCCTCGAGGGGCAGGACGTCCCCCTGGTCAGCCCCATGGAGGCCGCCAGGGTGGTCTCCGTGATGGACGCGATGTACGAGGGCTCGGCACGCAAGTCCTGGGTCACGCCCCGGTGGGACTAGGGGATTTAAAGGGGTTGGGGGCCGGGATCACCGGCCCCCAGGTGCAGGAGGAGTAGTGTGGCAGGAAGGTAGTAGTCTAAGTTAGGTTGTCAGCCTACTGGCTGGGACCGACCCCTACGATGGGGCCGAAGGCGAGCATCTCGCGCTTGAGCTCTGGCAGCTCTATGGTGCCCCACTCGGGGACCTCGCGCGCGGTGCAGCCTATATGCTCGCAAGCATGATGCCTGCTTCTCACAATCTTCAGAATTCTTGCTATAATCTTCATAGTTGGTACCTCCTTTGAGATGCCAAGCGTTCTTCTCGTTCAGGGGCTGCCCCTACCGGGCAGCCTTCTCTTTTGCCTCTTCTCGTTCTTCGGCCAGGGCCCTCAGCTTGCCCTTGGCGGTGCTCCAGATGGCCTCCCTGTCGAGCCCGGACAGGCGCAGCCTCTTGAAGTAGTCCACGGCCGCCCTCTCCAGGGAGACGTCCTTGAAGCCCTGTGCCTGCAGGCGCTGCCTGTGCTGCAGGATCTCCTGCCAGGCCTCCTGGGCCTCCTCTTCACTCAATTCCCAGCCAGTCAATCTAGCTATCAACTTCACGTAGTACTTCGGCTTCTCTTCCTTTGGCACTACCCTCAGCACGTATCTCATGGCCCTGAGAGGGTGCCTTGCCGCCGCCAGCAGGACGTCGCCTACGCCGTAGCCCGACTCCAGCAGCGGCTCCAGCTCCGGCACAACCACCGTGGTGGTCTTGGCCAGTGCCCCCGGCCCCTGCTCATGGGCGCCGGGCATTATTCTGCGTTGGCTCAGCTCCGGCTGGGAGAGGAACCAGCGCTTGCGGAACTCGGCGCCGTGGCGCTCGTCCCACTCGCGGGCCGCCTCCTCGAAGGTCAACTCCCTGCCGAGCTGCTGCTCTCTGGCGCGCTTGTAGCGCTCGATCTCCTCCATCGCTGCCCTCGCCTCGGCCTCGGTCATGGCCCTGCCGAGCACCCTCTGCAGCCTGTGAGCCGTGGCCTTCGGGTGCAGCTCCGGGCGAGAAGCGTACGAGTACCTGTAGACATCCTCGAAGCCGACGCCGCTCTCCGTGCGCACGTCGAGGACGCCATACCCGATTCGCTTCTGCAGATCTGGATTGTTCACTACTTCAACTACTGTTACGTCGTTTCTCATCTCTCTGCCCTCCCTTAGGCCGCTTCGCTGCCCTCGGTTGCGGCGTCAGCCTCTACCCTTTCCCCGCTCGGCAAGTTGCCTGTCTAACTCAGCAACTTTACCTATACTTATGTTAAAATTCTCTTGGTCTTGCACGGTTCATGCGTTTTTCTGCATGATTACCGTTTCCGAGATTAAGTATACAGCATGATTCCGCAAAATCAAGGGGATTCGTGCAAAAATCCGTAAATTCATGCAAAAATTGGCAGTTTCGGGAAGAAGGGGTGTAGATGCTCACTGAGGAGAGGAAGCGTTTTATTTTAGAGACTCTGGCCCGCGAAGGGAAGGTGCTGGCGCACGACCTCAGCAAGAAGCTCGGGGTCTCCGACGACACCATCCGCAGGGACCTGAGGGACCTGGCCCGCGAGGGGCTGCTGGTGAGGGTCCACGGGGGAGCCCTCCCGAGGTCGCAGTCGATCACGGCGCCCTACTCAGCCCGCCAGCAACAGGAGCCGGTGGTGAAGGCGGCGATCGCCGAGGCGGCCGCCAAGCTGGTGGAGAACGGCCAGGTGATCATCCTGGACGGCGGGACCACCACCCTGCAGGTGGCTCAGCACCTCCCCAAGGACCTGCACGCCACGGTGGTCACCAACAGCCCCCCCATCGCGGTGGCCCTGGGCGAGCACCCTTACGTGGAGGTGGTGGTCCTGGGCGGCAGGCTGTACAAGCACGGCATGTCCACGGTGGGCGCGGCCACCTTGCAGGAGATCCAGATGATCAGGGCGGACCTGTGTATGCTGGGCGTCGGTGGGCTGCATCCGGAGCTGGGGCTGACGACGGACAACCTGGAGGAGGCCCACGTCAAGAGGGCCATGGTGGCCAGCGCCGCCGAGGTGGTGGCCCTGGCCTCCGCCGAGAAGATCATGGCCGCCCAGCCCTACATCGTGGCGCCTCTGGCTGACCTGACGCACGTGGTGACCGAGGCCTCCGTGCCCCGCGAGGAGCTAGCGCCTTTCGAGGCCGCTGGGCTGACGATCATCCTGGCTTAGGGGCGCCAGCAGGCCCTCCCGCACGATGTGCTCCAGGGAGAGCTCTCGGTACCCCTTGCTCGCGAACAGCACGGTGATCTTGTCGCCCTCTATCCTGTGGACCGTGCCGTCACCCAGGGAGGGGTGCCTCACCCTCTGGCCGACCTCGAACGGGTGGTCCACGCGCGAGGCCCGCGGCCGCCTGCCGAGCAGGTCGTTGTCGCACATATCGCAGCGCTCGCCCCGCATCTGCTCCCCGAAGTAGTTGAGGATGAAACCCCGGCGGCACGCGGGCGTCTCCATGTAGGAGCGCATCATCTCCAGCCGGCTGCGCTCGTACTCCCTGCGGGCGTGCTCCTCCTCGAGGGACACCTGCTCCGGGTCGAACCTCTTGCGCGTGAGGAGTATCCGGTCGCCCTCCTGCCGGATGAAGCCGCTGCGCTCCAGCGCCAGCAGCGCCCTCACGATCAGGCTGCGTCCCAGGCCCGTCTCCTCCTGGAGGTCCTCCAGCTCCCGCCGCCGGATCTTGCGCAGCGCCTGGTACACCTCCCTGACCTCGTCCTGCGTGAGGTCGCTGGCTCCGGCCATGAACGCCGCCTTCTCAAGGTCCTCGTCCTTGTGCAGCAGGCAGCAGAACGCGAACTCGCCGTCCCTGCCCGCCCGGCCGGCCTCCTGGTAGTAGGCCTCCAGGCTGGCGGGCGCGTCGCGGTGGATCACGAAGCGCACGTCGGGCTTGTCTATCCCCATCCCGAAGGCGTTGGTCGCGACCACCACCCTGAGCTTGCCCTCCATGAAATCCTGCTGCACACGCTCCCTCTCGCTCTTGCGGCGCCTGCCGTGGTAGTAGCCCGCGGGGATGCCCATCTCCTTGAGCCACCCGGCCGTCTCCTCGGCGGCCCTGGTGGTGTTCGTGTAGATCAGCCCCGGGCCCTCCAGCGCCCTCCTGATGCGCGCGCTCACCTCCTCGGGGTAGGCTTCCACCTGGCCGGAGAGCAGCGCCTCCAGCACCTGCCGCTCGTCCTCGTGGTGCTCCAGCCTGCGCACCTGCAGGAACAGGTTGGGGCGGTCGAAGCCGTGGGCCACCACCAGGGGGTCGCGCATCCCCAGCGCCCGGGCGATGTCCTGCCTCACCCACGGGGTGGCGGTGGCCGTGAGCGCCAGCACCGGCGGACGCCCCACCTCCTCGACCACCTCCCCCAGCTGCAGGTAGGAGGGGCGGAAATCGTGCCCCCACTCCGAGATGCAGTGGGCCTCGTCCACCACGAAGAGCGAGACCGGCCTGTCGTCCAGCTCCTCCCGGAGGTTGCCGCCCGTGGCCCCCTCGGGGGTGACGTACACCAGCTTGATCTCCCCGCGCTTGATGCCCTCCAGCGCCTCGCGGGTCTCGGGATGGAGGCTGCTGAAGCCCACGGCCTTCACGCCCACCTCCTCCATGGCCTCTAGCTGGTCGCTCATCAGCGCCAGCAGGGGGGTGACCACCAGCGTCACCCCCGGCAGCAGCTGCGATGCCAGTTGGTAGATCAGCGACTTGCCGGCGCCCGTGGGCAGGATGGCTATGACGTCCCTTCCGGACAACAGCGCTCTGAGAGCCTCCCGTTGGCCGTCCTTGAACTCCTGATGGCCGAACTTCTCCAGTAGATCCTCAAGTTGGGGGTGTTCTGCGGACATGCTGTATCCTCTCTTGCTCGAGCTATCGCCGTGTATAGAGCAACAAGCGTGCCCGCGATCCCCCTCGGAGCGGTGGCAAGCCTCCAGATGCCGAGGTCGCCCGGATCCCACCCAGCCGGTTGGGGTTGCCCCTGCCACCTCTCCCACATCTCCCTCTCCCTGAGGTACAGGTTCCCAAACATTACCCACCCTCCTTGTTACTCTTAAAAGGTCTTTGATGGTTATTGTAGGGGCGCCGGTGTCACCTGTCAAGCTATTTAGGTGGTGATCAGGCTTGTGGTGTCACCGGCATAAGTGGTAAACTGGTTATGATAAGCTTTGGGAGAGGGCAGATGCATGATCAAGGTGCCCCTGGCGATCTGGAGCTCGTCAGGGCTTTCGTCAACACGCTGGACATGGAGGATGGTCGCGAGGAGCTGACGGATCCCCGGAGCCTGCGGGATTGGCTGGAGGCTCACGGCCTCCTGCATGGCGACGCGGAGCTGGGGGAGGACGACCTGCGGGCGGCGCTCACCTTCCGCGAGTGCCTGCGAGACCTGCTGGCGGCCAACAACTGCCACCCCCTGCCCGCTGACACGGTCGGGAAGCTCAACCAGCTGGTGGGCGCCATCCGGGTGGCCTTCCGGTTCGACCCCGACGGCGGGCTGGACCTGGAGCCCTGCTCCTCGGGGGTGTACGAGGCTCTGGGGCACATGCTGGCGATCATCTACGCCGCGATGCTCGAGGGGACCTGGCAGCGGCTGAAGGTCTGCCGGGACGAGGGCTGCCAGTGGGCCTTCTACGACCACTCCAAGAACAGGTCGGGTACGTGGTGCACGATGCAGGTGTGCGGCAGCCGCAACAAGGCCAGGAACTACCGGTCGCGTAAGCGGGCGCAGGCTACAGCCCGCTGAGCCCGTCCTCCTCGGTCGGCAGCTCGATCGTTGTGCGGGCGTTCATCGGCTCCACGACTCCCCATGCGGGCAGCTCCTGCGACAGCCTCGCCAGCCCCATCACCCAGGCGGAGAGCGCCAGGTGGCAGGCCAGCCGACCCAGTAGCATCGAGATCGCTCTCATGGCACGGCCTTCCTTCCACAGATCTTCGTATGCTCATTGTAACCCATTTCCATTAAATAGTGGCAGCGCCCGCGGCGCCCCCGGATGAAGAGTTATTCATGCTGGGGGGAGTAGCTGGCCAGCTCCTCGAGGAGCGTGATGAGGGCCGTGTGGTCCTGCTGCGACCTTCCCCTGGCCTCGAGCGCCGCGAAGGCCTGGTCCACCAGGGCTGTGGCCGGCAGGGGCACACCCAGCTCCCGCCCCGTCTGCAGGGCTATCCCCAGGTCCTTATGGTGGAGCGCTACCTTGAAGCCCGGGTTGAAGGTATGGCCCAGGAAGTTGTCCTTGCGCATCTCCAGCACCCTGTTGCCGGCCATGCCTCCCATGAGCACCTGCACGATCTTGGCGGGGTCCACGCCCGCCTTCGCCCCCAGCACCAGGGCCTCGCTGACGGCCTCGATCGTGAGCGCCACGACTATCTGGTTGCAGGCCTTCACGACCTGTCCCGAGCCGCTGGGGCCCAGGTAGGTGATCGTCTTGCCCAGCACCTGGAAGATGGGCAGGGCGCGCTGGAAGTCCTCCTCCCTGCCGCCGACCATTATGGAGAGCGTGCCCTGCTGGGCGCCCACATCCCCGCCGCTCACGGGCGCGTCCAGCATGTGTGCGCCCCTCTCCTCGACCCTGCTGGCGAGCTCGCGCGTGGCGATGGGCGAGATGGTGCTCATGTCGATCAGCAGCGAGCCCTGCCTGATGCCCTCCAGCACCCCCCGCTCGCCCTCCACCACCTGGCGCACGTCGGGGGTGTCCGGCAGCATGGTGATGATCACGTCGGACCGCTCGGCCACCTCGGCGGGCGAGCCCGCGCCCTCGGCGCCCTCGCGCTGCAGCTCCTCCACGGGCCCGCGGCTGCGGTTGTGCACCACCAGCTGGTAGCCCGCCTTCAGCAGGTTCCTGGCCATGGGCTTGCCCATGATGCCCAGCCCTATAAAGCCTATCCTCTCCATCATCTTCCCTCCGCCAGAAGTATTTGCGACGGTCGCGCGTCGCCCGCCCGCGCCTCGCGCGGCAGCCAGCGCAGGCTCTCATCGGTGCCCACTCCCCGGGGGATGTACTCCAGCCCCACGTAGCCTGCGTAGCCCCTCTCCTCCAGCGCGCTCAGGATCTGCTGGAAGTCCAGCGAGCCGCTCCCGGGCTGGCCCCTGCCGGGCCAGTCGGCGACCTGCACGTGGGAGATCAGCTCGCGATAGGCGTCGAACAGCTCCAGCAGCTCTGCCTCCCTGGGGCGCTCGCCCAGCATCACCTGGGCGTGGTAGAGGTCGTACTGCAGCCTGACGTTGTCCCTGCCCACCGCGCGGATGAACGCCACGGCCTCCTCTACCGTCGGCAGCAGGTAGGGGCCGTTCTCGTGGGTGTTCACCGGCTCGATCAGCACCTCTATGCCGTGGGGAGCTGCCTGGTCCGCCGCCCACGCGACGTTCTGGCGTGCCAGCTCCAGCTGCTCCTCCAGCGGCAGGGATTCGATCCGCAGCCCCACGAGCGCGTTCAGCCTCCTGCAGCCCAGAGCGCGCGCCAGCTCCAGCGCCACCGGCACGTGCTCGCGGAACCCCTGGTGCCGGGCAGGGTCGGAGAGCAGTCCCCTGTCGCCCGCGGGCATGTCGCCGGCGTCGAAGTTGAACAACACCACCCGCAGCCCAAGCTCCCGCACTCGCGCCGCAAGCTGCTGCAGGTCCTCTCCTCGGGGCCACCAGAACTCTACCGCTTCGAACCCTGCCGCCCTGGCCCTCTGCAGGCGCTCCATGAAGGGCGATTCCCGCCACAGGGTGGATATGTTTGCGCTGAACCTCAACTCCTCATCTCCAGATAGGGGTGTCTGGAAGCCAAGGTAACATCAATCGTCTTGGGCTGTCAACACTCCCTGTCCCGTCCTGGCTGCCCTGTGCTAAACTGAGGTCATTCCAGGGATACGGGAGGTGCGCATGGGCGAGAAGGTAGGCGTTGGGATCATAGGCACGGGCGGTATCTCCGGCGTGCACATTCGGGGGCTCACCACCCAGTGCAGCGACATCGCGCGGATAGTGGCCGTGGCCGACATCAGCGAGGAGCGGGGCAGGCGGGCCGCCCAGCAGGCGGGTGGCGCCGACTACTACCAGGACTACCACGACCTGCTGGCCAGGGACGACATCCAGTTCGTGGAGATCCTCACGCAGCCGGCCCTCCACAGGGAGATCGCCGTGGCTGCGGCCCAGGCGGGCAAGCACATCTGCATCATCAAGCCGTTCACGGTGATGCTGCGGGATGCCGACGAGATCATACAGGCCGCCAGGCAGGCGGGCGTGAAGCTGTTCGCCGGCCAGCCCACGCGCTACGACCCGGCCTCCAGGACCATCCACGAGGTGGTGCGCAGGGGGGATATCGGCGAGCCGACGCGCATGTACACCCGCAGCTTCCTCTACCTGGGGTGGCTCGAGAAGCCTCAGGGCTGGTACTACGACCTGCGCCAGAGCGGCGGCGTCACCGTCGAGACGCTGGTGCACCACATGGACCTCATGCACTGGATACTGGGCCCCGCCAGCAGGGCCTACGCCGAGGCGGGGTCGTTCTACACCCAGGACAAGCCCACCCCGCTGCCGGACGACCAGATAGCGGTGCTCTACAGGTTCCAGAGCGGCGCGATCGGCGTCCTGGAGGGCGCGGGCTCGCGGGCCCTCGGCGCCCCCTCCTGGGCGACGGAGGTCACGGGCACCGAGGGGGCTGTGTGGTTGGAGGAGGGGGGCAGGGTGACGGTGTCGCGCACCAGGCTGTCCTCAGGCAGCCTGGAGACCATCATCCCCGGCGAATCCGACACCACCGGCGGCGCGGGGCCCATGCTCAGGGACTACCTCCAGTGCGTGCTCGAGGACAGGGAGCCCCCGGTGACGGGCGAGGACGGCCGATACGCCGTCGAGATGGCCTGGGGCGCGATAGCCTCCTACCGGAGCGGCCGGCCGGTCTCGCTGCCGTTCGACCCCGCCCACTACCCGGACTTCGACTGATGGCCGCGGGGCGTTCCCCCGGCGGCCTCGGCCGGCCAGCCCGCTACCTGGCGGAGGGGGGCTAGCGCTGTGTCGGGGCAGGCGAGGGCTGGAGAGGGCATGGCCCAGCTGCGGGAGGCTCTGCGCCGTCTCGGAGCCGGCGAGCTCCGCAGGGCGTCGCTCGTGCGCGGCGGCAGGCACACGCAAGTGCTCAGGCTGGAGTGCGAGGGCGGCACTTACGGCCTCAGAGTGTTCCCGCCCAGGCAGGAAGAGCTCGCCCGCAGGGAGTACCTCGTCATGCGCCACCTGCAGGGGACCAGGATACCCGCACCAGAGCCTCACGCGCTGCTTACGCTGGAGGGCAGAGCTGCCATACTGATGTCCTGGTGCCCGGGCAGACCGATGGCCACGGAGCTGATGAGGCGCCCCTGGAGGGCTTGCCACCTCGGGGCGAGCATGGGCAGGCTCCAGGCCGAGCTGCACTCGCTGGATGTGCCTCCCGAGCTCCGGAGCGCGCTGCCCTCCTGGCTGGAGGCGATCCCCCTGGACCCCGAGCTGCGGTGCCTGCTCGAGAGGGCGTCTCTGGGCCGGGAGTCCCTCCTGCACCTGGACGTGCACCCGTTCAACGTGATGACCGATGGCGAGCGCGTCACCGGCCTGCTCGACTGGGCCAACGCCCGCCTGGGGGATCCCAGGGCGGACTGGGCGCGCACGCTCTCCATCCTGCGGCTGGACGTGGGCCCTAGGCCGTGGATAGTGGTGGCGCTGGTGCGCCTGTTCGAGCTGGGGTGGAGGTGGGGTTACAGGTCCAGGCGCGGCCGCCTCGCGCACATGCCGGCCTTCCTCGCCTGGGCGGGCGAGCTGCTCCTGCGCGATCGAGGCCCCCGGCCCGACCGGCAGGACTCCCTCTCGCCGGCGCAGGTGGCCAGGGTGCGCCGGTGGATCTCCACCTGGAGGCGACGCGCGGGCCTCTAACCCCTGTTTGTTTGCAACGCACACTAAACATGCTTCAACGTATTGAGTATCCTATAGTAAACATATATTATATTTAAGTCCCTTGCAGAACATCTCTAGGAGGATCTCATGACCAAGCTGGATCGCAGAAGGTTCCTCAGGCTATCGGCGCTCTCGGCGGGCTCGCTGCTGCTTGCGGCCTGCGGGGGCAGCCCGGCATCCACGCCGACGAGCGGGCCCACGAGCTCCCCCTCAAGCCCTCCCTCGAGCTCTCCCTCGGCCTCGCCCGCGGCTTCTCCCACCGCGGTAGCTACCGCCTCCGCCGACTTGACGCCCCAGGCCGCGTCCACCCCCGTGCAGAACATAGGGCAGGCCACGCCCGCGTCCTACGCGGGCAAGTACCACGAGGCGCCGATGCTGGCTGAGCTGGTGAAGGCGGGCAAGCTGCCGCCCGTGGAGCAGAGGCTGCCCAAGCACCCCTACGTCGTGCCCCACAAGTGGGTGCAGCAGGGCAAGTACGGTGGCAAGCTGATGATGGCCTGCACCGACCAGGGCGACTGGGCCACGGGCCACCTGATCCAGGAGTCCATGTACGGCCACTCGCCGCTGCGCTGGCTGCGCGACGGCCTGCAGATAGGCCCCGGGCTGGTGGAGGCCTGGGAGGCCAACGAGGACCAGACGGTGTGGACCTTCCACCTGCGCGAGGGGCTGCGCTGGTCGGACGGCGAGCCCTACACCACCGCCGACATCCTCTTCTGGTGGGAGGATGAGGTGCTCAACCCGGAGCACCCCGAAGCGGTGCCGTTCGAGCTGGTATCGGCCACCGGTAACCCCGCCAAGCTGAAGGCCATAGACGACGTCACCCTGCAGATCACCTTCGATGCCCCGGCCCCGCTGCTGCCTGGGCTGATGGCCTGCTGGGTGAAGCGGGGCATCGGCCCCCGATGGATGGATCCCAAGCACTACCTCAAGCAGTTCCACCCCAAGTACAACCCCAAGGTGGGCAAGAACTGGGTGGACACCTTCAACGCCAAGGCGGACTTCGCCACCAACCCTGAGTGCCCCACCATGACCGGCTGGCGCCTCAAGGAGTACAAGCGCGGTCAGTACACCATCTGGGAGCGCAACCCCTACTACTGGTGCATCGACCGCTGGGGCAACCAGCTGCCGTACATCGACACCATCCAGCACAACAACGTGCAGGACGCCGAGGTGCTGAAGCTGAAGTTTACCCAGGGGGCCGTGGACTACGTGCACGGTGGCTTCGTCCCGATCAACGTCGAGGACATAGCGACCTTCAAGCAGGCGCAGCCGCGCAGCAAGCTGCAGATCGAGCTCTGGGACTCCGGATCGGGGACGGCCTCCGTGTTCTTCTTCAACTACGACTACATCGACCCCGAGATGCGGCAGCTGATACGCAACCCCAAGTTCCGCCAGGCGCTCTCCTACGCCTACAACCGCAGCAACGTGCAGAAGCTGGTGTACCTGCAGACCGGCGAGATCACGACCGGCACCACCAGCCCCAAGTCCATAGAGTTCGTGTTCAACGATCAGGGGAGGAAGGTGTACGAGCAGTGGCGGGACTCCTACGCCACCTACGACCCGGAGAAGGCCAAGCAGATGCTCGATGAGCTGGGGGTGAAGGACGTCAACGGCGATGGCTGGCGCGAGCTGCCCAACGGCGGCAAGCTCCTCATCACCTTGGACTACCCCGCGTCGGAGCCGCAGAGCAGCGAGCACGTCCGCAAGAACGAGCTGCTGGCCAAGGACTGGCAGGCCATCGGCCTGAACGCCCGGCCCAACCCGCAGCCACCGACCGGCTACGATGATCGGTGGAACGCCGGCAAGATCCTCTCCAAGACGGCCTGGGAGGTGAGCGATGGGCCCAACTCCCTCGTCAACCCCACCTGGCTCATCCCGCTGGAGACCTCCCGCTGGGCGCCGCTCCACGGGCAGGGCTACATCCTGAAGTCTACCGATCCGCAGAAGATACAGCAGCAGAAGAACCGCGACCCGTGGAAGAGGCAGCCACCTCACGTGCTGCCCGAGCCCGGCGATCCCATCGACCGGCTGTACAAGGCTTACGACAAGGCGCGCAGGGAGACCGACCCCATCAAGCAGCACAAGCTGGTGTGGGACATCGTCAAGATCCACGTCGAGGATGGCCCGTTCTTCATGGGCTGCGTGGCCAACTACCCGAGGATCGTGCTCTACAAGGAGGGGCTGATGAACGTCCCCAAGAGGGAGGACCTGGCGCTACACGGCTTCGTGAACACCTGGATCCACCCCACCCCCGCCGTGTACGATCCCGAGGCCTACTACTGGGACAACCCCCAGGAACACATGTAACCTCCTGCGCCCGGTCCCAGCCCCGTTGATGCTCCGGGCTGGGACCTACCCTTCCCGCCAGAACTGCTCGGCCAGCCCATCGATCTCCTCGCCGTTCAGCTCCCCGTCGGCGAAGAGCACCCTGTAGCGCAGCACCAGCCTCCCGCCCGCCGGCAGGCTGAGGGGCTCGTCGAACATGAATGCCGCCGAGGCGCACGCGTAGGGCTCCTGCCGCACGAACCACTGGGTGGGGAACCTGGGGTTGTCGGGGTGGTCGATGAAGGCTATCGTGGCGAGCTCTCCCCTCTCATCCCGGCCGGTGTAGGTCAGCCAGGGGGACCGACGCCCCATCATCTCTGGGCCCCCCGCCCCCGCCGCAGCTATCCGGCCACCGACGAAGGACGCGGGACCTCGCCAGAACAGCCCCCCGTAGCCCGCCATGGGCCGGCCATCCGTGGTGGGCGACCGGAAGACGAGCTCCCGCCCCGTCACGTTGCGCAGGTCGAACCGCAGGGTCAGCCCCCACAGCCTCTCCCCCGATATGTGGGGCGCCAGCGTGCGGGATTCCTCCAGCAGCTGGCTGCCGTCGTGCCCGATCCAGCTGAGGGCCTCCACGAGCCGTCGGGGATCCTCGGCGCTCCAGCCCAGGTGCTGCTCCACCCCCTGGTTCGGCAGGGGCACGTAGCCCTGGTCGCGCACGAAGGAGGGCCCTCCCCAGAAGTTGTGCCCCGAGAGGTTGGTGACGGTCATCGAGATCCCGACGTGCCAGGGGTGGTCGGGCGGCCGGTAGTCGGTGAGCAGCGCGCCCCCGAGCGTGGTCACGGGGTGGAAGTACGGCCTGGGCGACTCGTACCTGGGGGTGTCCGGCCGGTAGACGTACCTGCACAGGGCCCTGCCCTCGTGCTCCAGCTCCAGGTACCCCTCCGCCTCGTGTAGGTGTGCCTGCATCGCTATACCTCCTTGATCTCGAGCGAGCGTAGCGTGTCGATGTCGGGCTCTATGCCCACCCCGGGCAGCTCGGGCAGCCACACCCTGCCGTCGTGCTCCACCTGCGCTTTGGTGGGGAAGAGCGCGCTGTCGTCGATGAACTGGCTGCCGTTGAGCGCGGCGGGGCCCTGGCAGCCGAAGGCGGCGCCCAGCTGGCAGGCGGCCATCTTGGTGAGCATGGAGTCGGTCAGCCCGCTGATGAGCAGCGGCAGGCCGAAGGCCTGTGCTATGTGCACCTGGGCGATGCTCGGCCACAGGCCACCGCTGCGGGTCACCTTCACCACCAGGTAGTCCACCAGCCCCTCGGAGGCGTACAGCAGGAAGTCCGAGGGGCTCACCGAGGCCTCGTCCACCGCCAGCGGGAGGGGGCACCTCCCCCGGAACGCCCGCATGAGGTGTGGCTTGTCGGCGGCAAAGGGCTGCTCCAGCACGTCCACGCCCGCCTCCGCCAGGCCCTCGGCGACCCGTGCGGCCCGCTCCACGGCCAGGCCCTGGTTGGCGTCGGCCCAGACAAAAGCCTCGGGGCCCGCCGCCTCCCTGATGGCCCTGGCGACCTGCACGTCGGTCTCTGGGTGCACACCCACCTTGAAGTTGAAGTGCTCGAAGCCCTTCGCCCTGGCGGCGCTCACCTCCTGGGCGGCCGCCTCGGGGGACGCGGCCGTCACGGTGTAGCTGAGGGCCACCGAGGCCGGTCGGGGGCTGCCCCCCAGCAGCGCGCGCAGCGGCAGCCCCAGGGCGCGCGCCAGCAGGTCGTGCACCGCCATGTCGAGCGCCGACCGCGCGATCGGCTGCCCCGTGCTCGGGCCTCGGCCTATCGCCGCGTGCATCCGCGCGTGCAGCCCCGCCAGGTCGCTGGCCGGCGTGCCCACGACCGCCGGGATGAGGTGGCGCCTGAGCGTGGTCACCACCGTCTCCAGCGTCTCGTAGGACCACCCCGGCATGGGGCGGCACTCGCCCCAGCCGTACCTGCCCTCCTCGTCCAGCACGCGCACGAACACCAGGCGTGCCCCCGCGCCCGCTTCCCCGGCCGAGCCGGAGGCGAAGACGAAGGTGCGGGTGATCGGCAGCTCCACGGGGTACACCTCCACGCGGCTGATCGTGGGCACCCTCATCCGACCTTCCCCGCCAGGTGGTGGTAGAAGGGGTCGCCCTCGGCTATGGACCCACGGGCCACAGGCTGCCGGGTCGCCGCGGACTTGTACAGCGCGCTCATGAACTCTATGATCCTCCTGGCCTCCCGCCCGCTGACGAGGGGGCGCTCCCCCCGCTCCATGCTGTCCAGCAGGGCAGCTATCTGGGCCTCATGGGAGGACGGTACATCCTGCTCGGCTGGGTAGTCCAGGGGATTGGGCGCGTCGCGCTCGGGAGCTGGGGTGAAGCTCCAATTGTCGCGGGAGTACCCGTAGAGGGCGCGCACCTCGAGCGTCGCCGCCTGCAGGTCCAGCCGTAGGTAGCTCTCCTGCCTTGGGGAGAGCACGCTGTTGACGATGCTCCCCAGCGCGCCGCCTTCGAAGCGCACGATCGCCATCGAGACGTCGTCCACCTCTATCTGGCGGTCCAGCGTGTCCGCCACGGCGGTCACCTCCTGCCACTCCCCCATCAGCCACAGCAGCAGGTCCATCAGGTGGATGCCGTGGCCGACGGTGACGCCTCCCAGCTCCGTGGCCCACTTGCCGCGCCAGGGCACGGAGTAGTACCCCTGGTCGCGGTACCAGGTGGTGTTGCACACCGCCACCAGCGGCCTGCCCAGCTCGCAGGAGGCTATCGCCCGTCGCACCTGCTGGGCGGCGGTGCCGAACCGCCACTGGAACACCGTGCTGCAGTACTTCCCGGAGCTCTCCTCGGCCGCCGATATGCGGTCGAACTCCGCCAGCGACCCGCACAGCGGCTTCTCGCAGAGCACCCAGGCGCCGGCTTCCAGGCTGCGGACGACGAGCTCCGTGTGCGTCCAGGGAGGGGTGCAGATGTGCACCAGGTCGGGCGACTCCGCCTGCAGCATCTGCTCGATGCTGGGGTAGCGCCTCCCTATACCGAACTCGTTGCCAAAGGCTTCCAGGCGGGAGGGGTCGGTGTCCACCAGGGCAACCACCTCCACCCTGTCCCGCAGGCGGCCGAGCGCTCGCATGTGGGAGTGGGCTATGCCGCCGGTACCAACGATAGCTGCGCGCACTGTCAACGTGATCACCTCTCAGCAGAAATAGGCCACGTCAATTATATATGATATATGGACTTGCGGGTAGCCCCTTCGCTCCCGATCTGGCGCCCGCGGCAGCGACACCCGGTGGGCGGGGCCAGCGTCGAGCCTTGTGAGCACGCCTGCAGGATTTGTCGAGCATGTCCTGGCGCCGTGGCTGGGCACGCAGCACCGTCGGGCGATGGCTGGTCCCGTGGGGTTGCGCTCATCCCTGCGGGGCTAGCCCTCGCAGCTGCCCCGGGGCGGGAACGGGGACTTCAGGGCCTCGCCCTCCCTCAGGAGGTCACGGAGCGGCTGGTCGTTTGGCCAGGCGAACTCCACGCCCGCGTGCTGGCCACTGCGCGCGTCGAGCACGAAGCCCACGTACCTGTACCTGAGCTGGCGCTGTAGCTCCCCGCTGAGCATGATCCCCAGCATGTTGCTGGCTCCGAAGTTGCCCTTGACCACCACCAATGCCCAGCGTCCATCCTGGCTCCTCAGGTCACGGTCATGGCAGAGCCCCAGCCTGGCGATGTACTCCTCCGTTAGCTCCCGCACGAGCACCACCTGCATCCTGCCCCCCACGCGGTATTCCCTCGCGTAGCTCAGGGCCCGGCTCGCCAGCTGCTCCCTTAGCCTGCCGGTGATCTCCTTGGTCCCGTAGTCCACCGTAGGGTTGGCCGCCACCCTCATGTTGAGGGCGACCGTCGCGATCACCGCAAACAGCAGGACGAGCACCAACCTTCCCAGGAGGCGCCTCCTTGGCCCTATCATCTTGCACCCCTCCGAGAGCATCTGTCAACATAATGCTACACCCCATGTGCTCGATATCAACACCTGTCGACAGGGAGCCCTGGGCCTGGGTGAGGCGGGGAGTGATCCTTGGCACGGACCGTGCACCAGGAGCTGGTAGCCCGCAGGAAGTGGCAAGCACCAGGAGGGAGAACGATGAAGCTGCCGGGGATGGGGCTGATCAGGAGGGCGGAGAGGACGGGCAACGAGGTCGAGGTGCCGATGACGGAGCACCTGGGCCTGGTGGACTTCGTCAAGCAGGTGCTGAAGGAGGCGCAGGAGGACCATCTGTCGGTGTTTGCTGGCCACCTGACGTACAGCGGGCTGTTCGCGGTCTTCCCGTTCATGGTCTTCCTGCTGTCGCTGCTGGGCATCTTCAGGGCGGAGGAGCTGGTGAACGAGCTGCTCAGCCGCGCCTCGACGGCGATGCCCCGGGAGGCCGTGGACCTGATCGGCGGGCCCATCAGGCAGATAGCGCAGAGCAAGGCCACGGGAGCGTTCGGGCTCAGCGCGCTGGTGTCCATCCTGCTGGCCCTGTGGGGAGTCTCGGGAGCGTTCCGCTCGGTGATGGAGGCGATGAACGTGATGTACGAGGTCAAGGAGGGCAGGCCGTTCTGGAAGAGGTACCTGATCTCGATCCTGCTCTCGCTCGGGGCGGCGGTGCTGATCATCGCCGCGCTCGTGCTGGTGGTGTTCGGCGCCGACATAGCCACCGCCATAGCCAGGGCCTCCGCCGGCCTGGGACCGGTGTTCAGGTGGACCTGGATAATCCTGCAGTGGCCTGTGCTGGTGGGCTTCGTCCTGCTGGCGTTCGCGCTGATCTACTACTTCGCGCCCGACGTCGAGCAGCAGTTCCGCTTCATCACGCCGGGCTCGCTGGTCGCGGTCGCGCTCTGGCTGGTGTTCTCGCTGCTCTTCTCGCTCTACGTCAACAACTTCGGCTCCTACAACAAGACGTACGGCGCGTTGGCGGGGGTGATCATCCTCATGCTCTACATGTACTACTCGGCGTACATCCTGCTGCTGGGGACGGAGATCAACCAGGTCATCGAGGAGCATGCCCCCGGAGGCAAGCAGGAGGGCGAGAAGGCGCCGGGGGAGGCCGGGCACCCCGCTGCGGGGCCGCGCCCCGGCGACCGGGAGGGGATGGTCGCGATGGGCGCCCGTCGTGGCCCCATCCTCTCCGGTGTGGCCGCCTACCTGGCGCTGCTGGTGATCGGCCTGGTGGCCGCCAGGCTGCGACGCTAGCGGGGATGCGCCCGCGGCCCACCTGCAGGCCATCGCCTGGCTGTGTTTCTGCCGTTATCTTTAATAGAAGCCTTCTAAAGTAATCACTAAGCCCGTAAAAGTTAATAGAAGCCCCACGCCTGTGGTGTGGCCGGCGCCGTGCCTCTGGGGCGCGCCTCTTGCTATCATGGAGGTCGTGATAGGTGATCTGACCAAGAGAGAGGGGATAAGCAGGGGGCTCTTGCTGCTGCTGGCGGTGGCCTGCGGCGTCACGGTGGGCAACCTGTACTACAGCCAGCCATTGCTGCCGCAGATGGCCGGCGACCTCGGCGTATCGGACGCCCGCATGGGATCGGTGGTATCGCTCTCACAGCTGGGGTACGCTCTTGGCCTGCTGCTGCTCGTGCCCCTGGGGGACAGGATGGACCGCAGCCGGCTGATATTCCTCACGGCCGCGGCCTCCGTGCCGGTGCTGCTGCTGTTCGCCCTGGCGCCCTCGGCGTCGCTGCTGCTGCCGCTCTCGCTGCTGCTGGGCTTCGTGACGGTCACGCCGCAGATCATCGTGCCCTACGCCGCCGGGCTGGCGGGTGCCGAGGGCAGGGGCCGGGTCATCGGCACGGTGATGAGCGGCCTGTTCGTGGGGATAGTCGTGGCGCGCGTGGTGAGCGGCTTCTTGGGACAGCTGCTGGGCTGGCGCCTGGTGTACGTGCTCGCGGCGGTCGCCACGGCGCTCCTGCTGCCCCTGTTGAGGGGCCTGCCGCGCAGCGTCTCCGGGGTGGGCCACTCCTACGGCCGCCTGCTGCGCTCCCTGTGGCACCTGCTGAGGGAGGAGCCCGTCCTGCGCCAGTCATGCTTTCTCGGGGCTACGACCTTTGCCTGCTACAGCATCCTGTGGGCGACGCTCGCCTTCTACCTGGAGGGTCCCTCCCACGGCTACGGCAGCGCCGTCACGGGGCTGTTTGGGCTGACGGGGCTGGCGGGGGCGCTCACCTCGCTGGTCGTGGGCAGGCTGGCCGACGCGCGAGGTCCCCTGCGGACGATCGCCGCCGGGCTGCTCCTGCTGGCATCCGCCTACCTCTGCCTGCTGGGGGGTGCGCTGCTCCCGCTGCTGGCCCTGGGGGCCTGCCTGCTGGACGCCGGCACGCAGTCGGTGCACATCTCCAACCAGACGCGGGTGCTGGGGCTCTCCGCAGAGGCCCGCAACAGGCTGAACACGGCCTACATGGTGACGTACTTTGCCGGGGGCGCGCTGGGCTCCTACCTGGGTGTGGCTGCATGGAACGCCGCCGGCTGGCCAGGGGTGTGCCTGGCCGGCCTGGGCGTCGTGCTCCTGGGGGGGCTAGGCTACGCGACGTTCGTCCTGCGCAGGAGCCTAGGGAGGTAGAGGCTCGCTAAGTATCTGGGGGCTAGTACGGCGTGCGAGAGCGCGCTTGGACCGGATGGCGCAGAGAGCTATGGGAGATGGGTCCCAAAGACCCATTGATCAGGCGGCGAGGGGTAGAACCATGTCGCACAGCTTGCCCGATTGCTCTCTCCTCCGTAGCTGCCCGGTACATCGGTACCGTGGTGGGACGGTGCCCTTGCAAGGGGCACAGCTCTAGGGGTTCGAGAGGTAGCTATACCTGCGCGGCTGATACTGCAGGAAGCTCGTCCACGGGATGTACCTGTAGACCACTCTGTCCATGCCGGCGTAGGCGGTGGATTCCCACACGAACGCGCCGTTGCCGTCCACCGAGCTGACCAGCCGCACGTGGGAGCTCGGCTGGTTCATGATGTCGCCCGTCTCCAGCGACCACGGCCCGGGCAGCGCGTAGGAGATGTTCGGCAGGGAGGCTGTGTAGTACTTCTGGTCCGACCTGCCCCAGGCCCTCGTGACGAACCCCGAGCAGTCCACGCCGCGCGAGCAGCTCTCCGCGCCCACGTTCGTCTCGGCGATGTCCCCAGCCTGGTACCCTCTGTCCAGGTAGTAGTTGTAGGCGCTGACGGTATCCCACCCGCCCCAGTCATAGGCCACGCCCGTGTAGGTGCCGGGGGAGAGCAGGTAGCGTGGCGCGTCCCTGCCGCCGCAGGTGCCGGCTATGTTCGTGCTCGTGTAGTACCTGGAGTTGTTGACGTAGTCCCAGGCCCTGCTGGCTATGGCGCTTCGAGACGTGTAGGCGCCAAGGGTCTTGGTGGGGCTGGAGGTGGTCACGGTGCCCTTGGGGAAGAGAGGTGAGAGGCTGGAGCTGAACGCCAGCTTGATCACCCTGGCGCTGTCCTCCCTGGTTACCAGACCGTACACGCTGCCGTCGGGGGCGATCGCCAGCGGATGGGCCACGTTGACGTACTGCTGGTTGATCGGGAAGCGCGCCACCCCCAGCAGCCTGCCATCGGCTCGATAGTGGCGTACGGTGTAGTCGAACCTGAAGAAGCCGCTGGAGTTAGGGGCAAGGTCCACCACGATGACGTAGAAGCTGCCGCCTGGCTGGGTGGAGGCCGGGTTGATCCCCAGCAGCCGTAGCCCACCCAGGTAGTTGTTTACCCAGACGTTGCGCACCACATCGCCTACCTGGATGCTGCCGGCCCGTGGCCTGTTCCTCGTGGCAGGGGTGATGGTTATGGTCTCGCCGTTCAGAGTAGCTCCCCTCACCCAGGCGCGGGAGAGCGTGCCCTCTGGAGACAGCAGCCTGTACTTGACTATGCCTCGTGCCTCCAGGTAGAGCTCGCCATCCTGGCCTGCTATAAGCCCGGTGATGGATCTCTCCAGGGAGGCAGGTATCACGTACTTCTGGATGAGCTGGCCGCTATAGCTGAGCTTGAGGACCCGGATGTCAGGCGCACCTGCATCCAGCGCCACCAGCCCGTAGGGCATGGCCTTGAGATCGGTGATGCCCACGGCACCGTAGGGCTTGAGGTCGATGGTGCCCAGCACGCTGCCCTCTGCCGAGACGTGCGTGAGCTTGTTCACGTAGGAGTTGGAGATCCAGAAAGTGCCGTCGGGGGCGACCGTGAGCGCCGTGGGCCCCCACTGCATCTCCTCCGGCTGATCGGCCGTGGCGTACATCACGGTGTTGCTGCCCTCTTGCAGGGAGAACTCCGTGAGGTTGGTGCGGGTGGACTCCTCCGCAGCTGCGGGGTGGTAGATGCCCAGCAGGGCGAGCACGCAGCTGCAGATCGCCAGCCTTCTCATGATAACGACTCCTTTATTGCTTGCGAGCGACTTTTATAGCATAATCTTTGCGTCAAGTTTAATCCATAGCCCATTTGGGCCATCGTCAGCTAGGAGCCATGTCTCCCCACAGGTTTTCTGGTATCGTAGTACCTGGTAGACAAATTCTCACTGGGGGAGTGACATGACGAAGCTAGGGATCATTGGTTGTGGCGATGTGGCGTTCCGCTCGTACTTCCCGGTGTTGGAGCAGCTGGGGGACGCCCAGGTGGTGGCGTGCTTCGACACCGTAGCCGACAGGGCCAGGAGGGCGGCCGCTCGGTTCCCGGGGGCCGAGGCCTACACTGCGTACGAGGAGTTCCTGGCGCATCCGGGGCTGGATGCGGTGATCAACCTCACGCCCGCCCCTCTGCACGCCCAGGTCACGGAGGCGGCTCTGAGGGCCGGCAAGCACGTGCTCTCCGAGAAGCCTATAGCTAGCAAGGTGGATGATGCGCAGGCGCTCATCGAGCTCGCCAAGGAGCAGGGCCTGCTCCTGCTTGCGGCGCCGGCGGTCATGGCCACCCCGCGCTTCAAGTGGGTCAAGCGCCTGCTGGCTTCCGGCCGGATAGGCAGCCCAACACTGGCGGTTGCGCAGATGGCCACGATGGGGCCCGCCAGCTGGCGAGAGTACACCGGCGACCCCACGGTCTTCTACTCGGCCGCGGTGGGGCCGGTGGTGGATATCGGGGTGTACGCGCTGCACGCGGTCACCGGCCTGCTGGGCCCCGCCAGGCGGGTGCAGGCGATGGGGGGCATAGCCATCCCCGAGAGGACGGTGCTTGCGGGACCCCATGCCGGGAAGAAGATCCAGGTCGAGGCCAACGACCACGTGCTCATCCACCTGGACTTCGGCCACAGCCGATTCGCGCAGGTGTTGGCGAGCTTCGCCGTGCCCAACAGCAAGGCGCCGGCGATCGAGCTGCACTGCACCGGGGGCACGCTGAGTCTTGACATAACCAGGTGGTACGAGGGCTACGGCTCGATCGACGTGTACCTCGAGGACGGCTCCGAGCTGGGCGTGGAGGGCTGGATCAACGGGCTGTATCCTCCTCTCCCCGACGAGGGGCCCACGTTCAGCCTGATCGGGTACGGTCCGGCACACTTCGTGCGCTGCCTAGCTGGCAAGGAGGAGCCGATCCTCACCGCGGAGCACGCCACGCACGTGCTGGAGATCATGAACAAGATCGGCGACTCCATCAGGCAGGGCAGAGCGCTGGATCTTGACACCAGCTTCTGATGGTTGGACAATGCTTTCACCTTGTAACACTACAACGTAGGAGGTACTTATGGGGCCGGATAACGTGGCATTGGAGCTGTACACGCTGAGGGAGCAGACGCGGGAGGACTTCCCGGGGGCGCTCCGCGCCGTGGCGGAGGCGGGCTACAAGGCCGTGGAGTTCGCGGGCTACGGCAAGCACACCCCGCAGGAGCTCAGGTCGCTGCTCGACGATCTGGGGATAAAGGCGATCAGCGCGCACGTGCCCTACCAACGCTTCGAGCAGGAGTTCGATAAGGTCATCGAGGAGCTGCACACCCTCGGCTGCGAGTACGCCGTGGTACCCTACACCTCCGAGGAGCTGCGCAACAGCCCGGAGGCCGTCAAGAGGCTGGCTGAGACTTTCAACCGCTGGGGGGAGCGCTGCGCTACGGAGGGGTTGAGGTTCGGCTACCACAACCACGCGTTCGAGTTCGAACCCCTGGGCGAGGAGACGATGTACGACCTGCTCGCGGCCCAGACGGACCCGGCGTTCGTCGACCTGCAGATAGACGTCTACTGGGTGATGTACGCTGGGCTGGACCCGATCGAGCTCATAAGGAGGCATTCCGGGCGGGTGCCCACCCTGCACGCCAAGGAGATGTCCAACAAGCCCGACAGGTCCGACACGACCGTGGGCGACGGCATCACTCCCTGGCCGCAGCTCATAGCCGCGGCCAACGCCTCCGGCACCCAGTGGCTGATAGTCGAGCAGGAGGACGATCCCGCCAACGCCTACCGCGACATCAAGCGCAGCCTGGAGAACCTGCGCCACCTCATATCGATGTCCCTGGGATCCTGAGGAGGTGTAGCTATGTCGCAGCCAAGAACCGACCTCGCTCCAGGCAGGTTTCCTGCAGACTTTACATGGGGGACGGCCACCGCGGCCTACCAGATAGAGGGCGCGGTGCGCGAGGATGGCCGGGGGGAGTCCATCTGGGACCGCTTCAGCCACACCCCGGGCAAGACCCACAACGGCGACACCGGCGACGTGGCCTGCGACCACTACCACCGCTGGCAGGGCGATATCGAGCTGATGCGTCGCCTGCACGTCAACGCCTACAGGTTCTCGATCGCCTGGCCCCGCATCCTGCCCGAGGGGTGGGGCAGGGTCAACCCGCCGGGGCTGGACTTCTACGATCGCCTGGTGGATGGCCTGCTGGCCGCAGGCATCACCCCATGGGTGACGCTGTACCACTGGGACCTGCCCCAGGCGCTGGAGGATCGAGGTGGCTGGCCCAACCCCGATACCTCCAAGGCGTTCGCCGAGTACGCCGACGTGGTCACCCGGCGGCTGGGCGACAGGGTCAAGCACTGGATCACCCTCAACGAGCCCTGGGTGGTGGCCTTCCTGGGCTACTTCACCGGCGAGCACGCCCCCGGCCGGAAGGAGCCCGAGTCCTACCTGCCGGTGGTGCACAACCTGCTGCTGGCCCACGGCCTCGCCGTGCCGGTCATCAGGGAGAACTCCCGCGACTCCCAGGTGGGGATCACCCTGAACCTGACCCACGCCTATCCGGCCGGCGACAGCGCCGAGGACGAGGCCGCGGCCAGGCGGCTGGATGGCTTCATGAACAGGTGGTTCCTCGACCCGCTGTTCACGGGGGGTTACCCCCGCGACATGATCGATGTCTTCGGGTCCTGGGTGCCCTCCTTCGACGAGTCGGACCTTGGGGTGATAGGGGCGCCCCTGGACTTCCTGGGGGTGAACTACTACAGCCCCTCGTTCGTGCGGCATTCGGAGGGCAACCCGCCGCTGCACGTCGAGCAGGTGCGGGTGGACGGCGAGTACACCGACATGGGCTGGCTGGTGTATCCCCAGGGGCTGTACGACCTGCTCACCCGGCTGCACAGGGACTATTCCCCAGCGGCCATAGTGATCACCGAGAACGGTGCGGCCTATCCGGACGAGCCGCCGGTCGAGGGGCGGGTGCACGATCCCAAGCGGGTGGAGTACTACGCCTCGCACCTGGACGCCGCCCAGCGCGCCATCCGCGACGGGGTGCCCCTGCGCGGGTACTTCGCCTGGTCCCTCATGGACAACTTCGAGTGGGCCTTCGGCTACAGCAAGCGCTTCGGGCTCTACTACGTGGACTACGAGACGCTGGAGCGCACCATCAAGGACAGCGGCCTGTGGTACAGCCGCGTGGTGGCCGAGGGGCAGCTCGTGCCCACCGAGAGCGTTGCCTGATCTTCCCCAGGGGGCGGTCATCCCGCCCCCTCAATTTTCTTACCGTCCTCTTACCTCCCTGAGATCTTCCCTTGAAGTTCACCCCCTACACTCATAATCGAACGCTGGCGACGGCGTTGATACTAACAGAGAAAGGGGGGATGCTCACCAAGGCACACATTACCTTACAGGACCCTAGAACCCGTACCCATGGCACAGATCAGAAGACCCTTGTGATGAAAGGAGGTGTACAGCGCTTGAGAAATATCCGTAAGCTGGGCTTCATGGCCTCTGTGGGGTTGCTGCTCCTGACGCTGGTCTTCTTCAGCGCGCAGGCGGTGAACGCCCAGAGCAGCTCCAGCACCAACAGCTACTATCAGCAGTTCGTCAACAAGGTGGCCCAGATCCTGGGCAAGAAGCCCCAGGAGGTGCAGTCCGCCATGACCCAGGCCAGCGAGGACGTGATCGACCAGGCCGTCAAGGATGGCAAGATCACCCAGCAGCAGGCCCAGGAGATCAAGTCCCGCATACAGGAGACGGGGATGCCCTTCCCGTTCTTCGGGCGACACATGCACGGGCCGTGCTTCCCGGCCGTCGCGGGCACGGTGTCCAAGATCAGCGGCAACACCGTGACCGTGAAGACGGACAGCGGCAGCAAGACCGTACAGGTCTCCGCGGACACCGTCTTCCGCAAGGATGGGCAGGAGGCCACGAAGAGCGACCTCAAGGTCGGCGAGTTCGTGCGGGTGATAGGCCAGGAGAACTCCCAGGGCGTCATCGAGGCACGGGCTGTGCTGATAGGGGAAGGCGAATTCGGCTGGCACCACAGGGGTTGGGATCGCGACGAGGTGGAGTCCACCAATGGGGCGAGCTCCAACTCCCAGTAGGGGCCACAAAAAGGCTATCATACATCCCGGGGATTTTTCCCCCGGGATGCTTTGTGAGGTTGACGTATGGAGACAACTGTGATCACCGAGCTACACGTGCCGAGGGGGATAAAGCTGCTGGCCGGGCTGATGATGAGCGCGGTCGCTGGCCTGCACCTGGCAGAGGCGCCAGCTCTCCTGCAGAGGGAGCTCTACCTGCCGCTGGTGCTGTTTCTCCTCGGGGCTGTGCTGGCGCTCCTGGCGGTGTTTGGCATCACGCAGGATAGGTGGGGGGCAGGCTGGGTGATGGGGGTGCTCACCTGCGCCGCTCTGATGCTGGTCTACCTGGTGGACAAGGGTGACTACCTGGGCACCTTCACGGCCTGGGTATCGTCCGATGGCAAGGCGCGGGGGGCGTTCTGGATCGAGCTGGCGTTCATCCTGCTCTGGTTGCTTGGCCCCAGCAGGGTGCAGAGCTGGTACAACTACGCGCTGATCGTGCCCTCGCCTCGGCGGGATCAGCTCTCGCTGCGCAATAAGTAGGGAGGTGTGAGGCTTTGGATCTCGACGACAAGCCCGTTGGCAGGTTGCTCACCAGGCGGGAGGTGCTGGTGAGCTTTGGGGCCCTGGGCCTGGCCTTCCTCACCGCCTGCTCCCTCCCGAGCGGCGCCGAGCGGAGCTCTCCCTCCGCGGCCTGCGTCGTGCGGCCCGAGCTCACTGAGGGGCCTTACTTCGTGGACGAGGACCTGCGCAGGTCGGACATCCGCACCGACCCCACCGATGGCACGAGGAAGGAGGGGCTGCGGCTCGACCTGAGCTTCCAGCTGATGCAGCTGGGTGCTGCATGTGAGCCCTTGCCGGACGCGCGCGTGGATGTGTGGCACTGCGATGCGCTGGGCGTGTACTCGGACGTCTCTGACCCCAACTTCGACACCATCGGGAAGAAGTTCCTGCGGGGCTACCAGCTGACCGATGAGCGCGGTGTGGCCCGCTTCGTGACCATATACCCTGGCTGGTACAGTGGCAGGGCCGTGCACATCCATTTCAAGGTGCGCTACGGAGGGACGGGCAGTGGGGTCTACGACTTCACCTCCCAGCTCTTCTTCCCGGACGAGCTCACCGATCAGGTGCACGCGCAGCCACCGTACGCCTCCAAGGGTCAGCGGGACACGAGGAATGCCCAGGACGCCATCTACCTCCAGGGGGGAGATCAGCTACTGCTCAAGCCCTCACGCGCCGGGCGATCCTATACGGCCTCGATAGCCCTCGCCCTCGACCTCTCCTAGGAGCCCGGTATTCCAGGCGAACGCCACCACGCAGCAGGCGCCCAGCACCCCCGCAGCCACCTCCAGGTGACCGTGCCCTGGCAGCCAGGGAAAGGCCGAGGGCGCCACCCTGGCGAGCACGGTGAGGTTGCCCGCGACCAGCAGGGCCCACGTCACGGCCCTGCTGCGGACCTGCTGCTTCCCGAACCCCGGCAAAAGGTGGGTGCCCACCCCGAAGATGAGCAGCGTGGCGAACCCGGCGCCCAGGGCGTGCCGGTAGGCATCCTGTCGGCCACCGACGGCCATCAGGGCGCCCACGAGCAGCCACAGGTAGGCCGAGAGCGCCAGCAGCTGCGCGGGATCTCGCGGGACAGGCAGCAATCCCCTGGGGCGCGGCCTGCGAGGCTCCAGCAGCCGCAGGCCAGCTGTGAATAGCCCGGCGGCGAGCAGGTAGAGGACCTGGCCCTCCACGCCCAGCAGCGACGAGGCCACCGCCGCCACCTGGATAGCTAGCCCCGCCCAGAGCAGGGGCATGGAGGGCATCCGAGTCCGGAATAAGATGGGGAAGTTGCGCGCCGACATCCCCACGGATATCGGGACGATGAACCCCTGGAGCATGAGGGTGATGATCGCCCCCATGGAGCTTGCCGGGTAGATCCCGTAGCGCACGACGCTGCTCTGCAGCGCCGCCAGGGCGTTGACCAGTGCCGCCCCCCACAACGAGAGGAAGCCGGCGAGGAAGAACGGCATGACCCGCGTCATGGCCTTCATCTGTCGCAAGGGCGGGCCGTCCCTGAGGGTCCGCCACAGGATCGCAAGCACCAGCGTGCAGCCGGCGAGCTCGAGCCACGCGCCCGTGACCAGCACCCAGGCCGCGCTGTTGCGGAGCCAGGGCGACTGGCCGCCCGCCGCCATGGGCTGCGCCAGTAGCCTGCTCGCTATCCCGGCCAGGAGCAACCACAGCGCCCAGCCCGTCATGGGCGGGTCGAGCTGGCGAGCGCTGCGCAGCCGGGGCAGGAAGTGGAACCCAACTCCCAACACCATCAGTCCCACCCAGCCGAACAGCTGCGTATGCCCGTGCGCCTGGGCGGTCGCCACCCACGCTGGCCCCGCCCCTTGTGGAGCCAGCAGGAAGAGCAGCGCTCCCGGCAGGAACCCCCCAAGGACCGCCAGCGTGCAGGCAGCCTGTGCGTACTCCCTCCATCTCTGGGCCAAGCGTGTACCTCCGTCATTCAAGTATAAGCCCCTGGCACCAAGGTGTGTTTTGGATTAATATGAGAGCGGCCTCGGAGGACTCCTCCGAGGCCCTACACGAGATAGCTGGAGGTTGAGAGTGTCGTTTGAAGCCAGGATCAAGGAGCTGGGGATAGAGATTCCCGAGCCCGCCAGACCGCTTGCGGCCTACGTGCCCACCGTACGCACCGGCAACCTGGTGTTCGTGTCGGGGCAGCTGCCGACGCGTGGTGGGGAGCTGGTCGCCCGAGGCAAGCTTGGAGAAGGCGTGTCGCTCGAGGATGGGCAGGAGGCGGCGCGCGTGGCCGCCATCAACGCGCTGGCAGCGCTGAGGGCCGAGCTGGGGTCGCTGGACCTGGTCCGGAGGATCGTCAAGCTCACGGGCTACGTGGCCTCCGCGCCAGGGTTCGTCGCCCAACCGCAGGTGATCAACGGCGCCTCCGAGCTGATGCAGGCCGTGTTCGGCGAGAGCGGCAGGCACGCTCGGGCGGCGGTCGGGGTATCGGAGCTGCCCAACGGCGCGCCCGTGGAGGTGGAGCTCATAGCCGAGGTGGCTATCTAGGAGCCGCAAGTTGCCGCTGCAAGTATCCCTGCCCACGGCCTACGGTGTAGCTAGCTACCCTCCCGGGGCTACCTTCGGTCCCAGGAGGCTGAAGGACTTTGAGTTCGTGTGGATCATGAACGGGAGCGCTGAGTACGAGTGCCTCGAGCTCGGAAGGTTCCACTTACCTGAGGGGGCCGTGTTGCTCTGCAGGCGCGGCGTGATGGACCTGTTTCGTTTCGATCGTGAGGTCCGGACGAGGCACGCTTACTTCCACTTCGACATCAGGGAGTTTCCGCACTACTGGCCGCCGGTGGACGTCTGGCCCTGGGTCTACGAGGCTCAGTCAGCGGGGGTGCTCGTGCCTCTGTTTGGGCACGTGCTCGCCTGCATGGAGCAGGGCAACGAGGGGCAGGCTGAGCTGGCCATAACCCTGATGCTGGAGTCGTACATCGGTGGGGAGACGGATATCCTGTGGGTGAGCAAGCCCAACCTCCCCGAGCCGGTGGAGCTGGCCCGCAGGTACATAACCGTGAGGCTGGACGAAGATCCCTCAGCCGAGATCTCCCTGGAGGACATGGCAGCGCACGCGGGCGTCTCGCCGGAGTACCTGTGCAGGCTGTTCCGCTCCTACACGGGGCTGTCCCCGCTGGGGACCGTGCGCATCTGCCGCCTGGACCGCGCGGCCATGCTGTTGTTGCGATCCAACTACACCATCACGCAGATATCCAGGATTTACGGCTTCTCCAGCCCCTTCCACTTCTCTCAGCGGTTCAAGGAGCTGTATGGTAAGTCGCCCTCACAGCTGCGCAAAGAGTCCCAGCTAGGCCAGGTACAGTTCGCTCCCATCCTCCCGGAGATGTTGTGATCTGGTCAATACGATGTATGTTTAGGTTAGTGCGCGGTATGGCCATGCCCTGTCTCCTGAGAGCATAATCGTGTCAACAACGAGCGTGCGGAGGAGATATATGGCTACCGTTCTGGAGACATCCAGCTACACCGAGAGAACCGACCGGTACAGGGTATCCGTCGAGGAGTACATCACCTTCAGGCGGCAGGGCTTCCTGGTGGTGCGCGGGCTCGTGCCGCAGGCGGACATAGACTTGCTCAGGCAGCACACGGAGGACCTGATGCAGGGCAGGTTGCCCGAGCAGCGGGCCTCCAGATTGGATGAGAGGTATCGCTCGGACGCTTCGGGCGTGAGCGTGCAGCCGCTAGCGGCTCCCCCCGAGCACCTGTCGCCCGAGGAGAAGGCCCAGTACTTCCTGCGCATCCACATGCTGCACCGCAAGCTGGAGCTGCACGAGCGCTTCCTGCTCCATCCCCGGGTGCTGGATGTGCTGGAGGTGCTCATAGGTCCGGATGTGTTGGCGCTGCAGACTATGCTGTTCCTCAAGCCTCCCGGCAAGCCCGGCCAGGGCTGGCACCAGGACTCGTACTACATCCCCACCCATCCGGACAGCCTCTGCGGCGCGTGGATCGCCATAGATGAGTGCGACGAGCTCAATGGTGCGCTATGGTTTGCTGTGGGCAGCCAGCACGAGCCGGTGTATCCGCCGAAGAAAGGCTATGGTTACGGGGACACGCAGATAGCCGACATCCAGAGGGTGGGAGGGGTGAGCAACCCCAACGACGAGGAGAACGACCTCACGCCGATCGCCAACAAGTATCCCCAGGTGCTCGTGGCCGCCCAGCCCGGGGACGTGGTGTTCTTTGGGGGGCACATCCTGCACCGCAGCAAGAAGAACTTCACGACCGACAGGTTCCGCCGAGCCTTCGTCGGTCACTACTGCAACGCCCGGTCCTTCACCCAGTGGGGCGCGGACACCGAGCCAGACAATCCCCACGCCGCCACCGCGATCGACCCCGTCACCAAGATGACCAACGGCTCGCACATCCTGGCGCGGGGGGACACCCACCTGCCGTTCGCGAAGCCGAGGTTCGGCACTCCGTGCGCGGCGCTGCTCTCGCCCGAGGAACGCAGGCGGCAGCGGGAGTACGCTCTCGCCGCGATGGGCGACATGGACAGCGGCATGATGGGCATGGAGATGGCCGATCCCAACCAGCG
>ERZ795042.308-NODE-308-length-42329-cov-102.766334_pt1 | contig 42329 bp, 27 predicted proteins | sample MGYA00375126_ERZ795042 | MGnify/ENA primary metagenome ERZ795042 (study PRJEB30171, sample SAMN05518105) | compost metagenome | isolation source: Feedstock adapted compost from Newby Island compost facility, Milpitas, CA | place: USA:Newby Island compost...
CACGCTCCCATGACGCTCTGACGCTACTTACACAAATGGTTTAGGGATAGGTTCTCGTATGGGTCGCTCACCGCCCAGCCCCGTTGTCTGACATAGTGCCACCGGGCCAGCAGTGGACTCCTCTACCCCGGCATCGCCGCAAAGCAGCGCTTGCCAACCCGCAGCTACACCTGGCCACTCTATGAGCTGCCCCGTGCGGTCCGTATCCTTTGGCCCTTAATCCATCGCCATCCGTGGACAATGCCACCCAGAACTATAACCGGAAACATCACGTTGGCCGCAATGCACAAATATCCTTTTATGCCATACTGGACAAAGTCGGTCCACCGACCATTTTCCCTCACCCATATTACCAGCGGAATCGGAAAGCCTTGAACCCTTACGTGGTCGGCAAGCTGGTAACGCGTCAACACCCCGAAAGCCGTCCCCAGCGTCACGCAGACGATGAGGCCCACGACAAGAAGCAGTAATGAAAGTTTCTGATCAGTTGCCCGCGCGCATCGAGCCAGCGTATAGACAACCGTCCCCGAAATTACCAGTATAGCTGTTGCTGCAAGGCCAGCGACCACTTTTTTCCTTTGCTCCTGACGTCTCGCGTAGCCCGGCTCCCACGCTTTAACGGTCCAGTCAGCGACACTTCAGGCCGCAGTCTTCAGCAGCTTGATAGGCCCAGTCAATACAGACGTACCACGGAAAGGAGTAACGGCCATCCGGTCTTCTTGCCATAACGCACTCCCTAATCTCGGTATCAGTGGCGCTTTTGCCAGTCTTCCCATGCCCAGCCGCGGGACCATGCTTCAATGGGCGATCAACCTTCTGACAAGTCACGCAGCGAGTCGCGCCGAAGTGCCTCTCCTCTGTTGCCTCGACGCCTCCGCTAAAGCCCCAGCCCCACACAAAGGGAGGCCCTTCAGCAGGCAGCGTTGGATACCGCACATACTGAATGAATGTGTGCTTCCCACCACAGCAGTTTGCAACCTTGCCTGCGATATCCTTCACCCCATCCACGGCCACAGGGCGGGTGCATATGGCGAAGCCTTCCGGATACTGTGGTTCAGGTGGCCGTGCTGTCGGCGGGGGCTTAGGCGTGCCTGGCATATCAGGGTAGCCAGGCCACAACAACCCATGTGCATCGAACTCGTCGACAGGCTCGTTTCCAACCAATGCGAGGAGGCTTGCTCCACCTCTCTCCTCGATCGGATCCCTGCTCAACCAGCGGCCGGAGGTGGGACTGTAGGGCCGGTATTCGTAGAGCACCCGCCCGGTGAAGTCTTCGGTGCGTTTGGTGCTGAAACGGAAGGGAGTGAATCGGCCCGCAGGACCGCTCAGGCGGAGGGGCTCGCCAAAGGGACCGTATTCGTACCGGGCGGTTTCGGTGCCGGTGGAGGCCGAAACCAGGTTCCACAGGTTCCCGTTGCCGTCGTAGCTGACAAAATGCGTGCCCGGAGCAGCTCCGGTTGCTACACGAACCCGGAGCAGCCCTCCCACCCCTCCGGCGCCGTCGAGGGTTTCGGACAGGTCCAAGCCCCAGATGTACGCGCGCACCGGGGCGTTGTTCGTCGCGTTCAGTTCGGCGATGTGACGGCCGAACAGCTCAGGATCGCTCACGAACTTCAAGTTCTCCACCACCTGCCACACGCCGTTGCTCAAGACGTAGAACCTCTGCCGCACCCGCCGACCCATCGCGTCGTACTTCCAGTTCACCCGGCCAAAGCTGGATGCAGCACCTGCCACGGTGATCACCCTCGTCAGCCGGTTCTCTGCGTCACAGATTTACATCCGGCGACCCTCTGCTACAACGTTCTCCTTCGCTGTCGACGGCGCTTTTTCGCGCTCCTCAACGCATGCACCCACACCACTGCCCGGCGGATGATATAACACCCACCCAACATCGCTCTACTGGCTCACACAAAGACTTCTGCCTAGCCGACAGGGTCAACGCCAGCCTGCGTTGAAGCATAGTGGCCGCACTCAGTCGTTCGTACCCTACCTACCGTGACGCTTGCCTTCACGCCGCGAGCCTTGATCCACCCGGCGAGCCTCTTTTTGCGGTTGCTCCACGCTATTTGTCTCCCTATCGCCGTCCTTCGCAGCCAGTTGTCTCAGCGCTTCTACCAGCACTTTGTCTGCCGCTTCCTTCTTCGCCTTGATTTCCTTTATCTTCTCCGTGGAAACGGGACGCACCGTTCCATTGGTGCTCCGCAAGAACATTTCGAACTTTTCGCCATCGTCAGACCAAATCGCAAATCCCTCATAAAAGTCATCCTTGTCTTCATCAATCTCCGTAGCCACGATCCGTCCGTTCAAGATGTACGCCCTGCTTTTTCCGCGTTCGTCCTCCAGCTCATAAAGTATCCGCTGCTTTCCCCGATATGTGCTTCTGATCTTCAGGTTCCTTTCCGGGTAGTATGACTCCCTCACCTCTACGCCACCGGCTTCGTCACTGTGTCCGGTCGACAGCCCAACCAAACAGGCACACAGAATAAATGCGCGTACATTCATGGGATGTGGTTCCATTGGTCCTTCTTCCTTTCCGAGGATTTGCTGCTCCGTTTATCTGGTGGATGCCTCCAGGTAAACGTTCCCAGCTCGCAGTCCTCACAACTAAGCATACACCTCGTGACGAGATAAATGCTTACGTTGCCGTAAAGCACATCGCATATTGTGTGACAGTCGAACGTAGATGGACCGTCTCCACATCTGCAGGCCCGATGATGCCTTTCAAGAGCCCTCTTAAACTCGTCGGTCTGAGGGATGGTAGGTGGGATATTAATTCCTTGGTCCGGTGAAACTCCACGCAGTCCGAGCAGGTCCACTCCATTAGCAGGTTGATTTCCGACAACTGGAGACGGTGGTCCGACGCTATCAAGAAGTCCTAACGTACCCCCCATCGACCTTGAGTTATCTATCTCACCTGTCCAATACGGTTCCAAATGCAGGACACATCCAATGCTGTCTCGTGTACGAGTTAACGTATCTGGATTATGCAGCAATTGCTTGAGACGGGCCTTATGCATGTTCCAGTCCGCGTGCCCGAGCACATACATTGCTAACGCGTCAACTACGTCGCAAGGATCTGCATGCAAGCAGTCCATCTCTCGCCCGATCGGATCCCGGCTGAGCCGGCGGCCGAGCGATGGACTATAGGCCCGGTGTTCGTACAGGGCCAGCCCGCTGAAGTCCTCGGTCCGCTTCGTGCTGAAGCGGCAGTGATCGAATCGGCCCGCAGGGCCGCTCAGGCGGAGGGGCTCGCCAAAGGGACCGTAGTCGTAGCGGGCGGTTTCGGTGCCCGTGGACGCCGAAACCAGGTTCCACACATTCCCGTTGCCGTCGTAGGTGACGAAGTGGGTGCCCGCGGCAGGGCCGCCAGCCACCCGAACCCACAAGAGCCCACCCACACCACCGGCGCCGTCGAGGGTTTCGGACAGGTCCAAGCCCCAGATGTACGCACGCACCACGCTGTTGTTGGTGGCATTCAACTCTGCCACGTGCCGGCCGAAGAGGACGGGATCACTGACGAGCTTAAGGTCCTCCACCACCTGCCAGACTCCGTTGGTCAAGACGTACGATGTCTGCCGCACCCGCCGACCCAAAGCGTCGTACTTCCACTCCATCCGACGGAAGCTGGATGAAGGACCCGCCACGGTGATCACCTTCGTCAGCCGGTTCTCTGCGTCCCAATAGTACATCCACCTCCCGTCCCGCACAAGGTTGCCGTCCAGATCGTGGATCAGCAGTTCGGGTGTCTGCGCCACGAATGCCGACCGGGTCTCCGACTGCAGCCGGTCCGGCTGGCCCCGCACCACCCCCAGGTTCGTCACCACCGCGCAAACCGATCCAGTTGCGTTGTTCACCCGCGCCCGGGCGTGCGTGCGCTTACTCTCGTCGGTGGCCCCGACCACTGCTGGGTCATCGCCCACAACAGAGGGGTTGTTGGCTTGGGCGCGTCGTGGACGCACGCGCCGGGGCGCAAGCGAGCGGTGAGGGCGGCCACTTCGGAGGGCCGGCGCCGTGGGCGCCCCTTTTCGGCACACGAAGGCAGGCACGTTCGACGGGGATGACCGCGTGTGTCGCTCCCGGGGCGCGGGTTTTGGTGCGCGCCATGGATCGGGACGGGATGCGGAGCGCGGGACGACGCTCCGCTCTGCGTCGTCCCTGATGGAGACGGGCTTGGAACGGGATCGCTTGGAGGCGTGGGGCTGCCGGGCAGGTTCTTGTCCGGAGGAGGGCCTAGGGCGGCGGTGGGCCGCACAAGGGTGAAGCGTGGTGCCCGAAAGGAGACAAGGCACGGACGGAATGGAGCGTGCCCTATCAGCCGGGGCAGGTGGCGGCGGGCCTTTGTGAGGGGGCCGGCTGGACAGAGTCCGGGTTTGCCCGGCCGCGATGCAGCCCGTAAGCTGCGGAGCCGGAGACGGCGAACCATGGATGTCCCGGCCGCGGCGAGCATCGGCATTGGACGGCCCTTGGTTGTTCTGGGGCTTTGTGTGGGCTTTTTGGTGGTTCTGATCGGGCGGTGGCGCGTGCATCCGTTTTTGGCCCTGTTGGGTGCGGCGTTGCTGGCTGGTTGGGCGGCGCCGCCCGAGAGGCTGGAGCGATTGGGGACGGCGCCGGATCAGCCGCACGCATTGCGGGTGGTGGAGGTTGCGGCCACGGAGCTGGGGCGGTTGTGTGGCCGGGTGGGGATCGTGATTGCGCTGGCTTCGATTCTCGGGGTGTGTGTGCTGGAGAGTGGAGCGGCGGACAAGGTGGTGCGGCGGTTTCTGGCGTGGACGGGTGAGCGTCGGGCGGGTCTGGCGCTGGTGAGCGGTGGTTTTCTGATGAGCCTGCCGATTTTCTTCGACACGTTTTTCATGTTGTTGATTCCGCTGGCGCGGGCCCTGCGATTGCGCACCGGGCGGGATTACACGTTGTACGTGCTGGCGATTTGTTGTGCGGGTGCGGTGACGCATTCCCTGGTGGTGCCGCACCCGGGTCCGCTGGCGATGGTGGAGATTCTGAAGGTGGACCTGGGCATGTCAGTGATCGTGGGGACGCTGTGTTCGGCGCTGGTGGTGGCGTTTGGGTGGCAGGTGGCGCGCTGGTTGAATCGCAAGCATGATCTGCCGTTGCGGGAGACGCCGGGGATGAGTCTGGCGGAGTTGGAAGCGGTTGCGCGTCGTCCGGAGGAAGAGCTGCCTACGTTTTTTGGGGCGGTGCTGCCCATTTTGCTGCCGTTGGTCCTGATCGCGGCTGCGTCGTTTCGCACGGCTTTTGTGCCTGCAGAGTGGCTGGGACATGCGGCGCCGGTGCTGGATTTCCTGGGGAACCGGAATGTGGCGCTGCTGTTGGGCACGCTCGGGGCGATGGGGCTGGCGTACCGGTACACAGGGCGGGATTGGTCGCGGCTGGCGCGTCTGACCGGGCAGGGTCTGGAAACGGCGGGCGTGGTGGTTCTGATCACGGCGGCCGGGGGTGCGTTTGGGATGATGCTGACGCACGCCGGTGTGGGTGAGGCGGTTCAGGCACTGACGGCCGGGCGGCAGGTGAATCTTCTGGTGCTGGCCTGGGGGATGGCGGTGCTGATGAAGTTTGCCCAGGGATCGGCCACGGTTTCGATGCTCACGACTGCGGGAATCATGGGTACGATGGCCCAGGTGGGCCAGCTGCCCTATCACCCGATGTACGTGTTTTTGGCGATCGGGTTCGGTGCGCTGGGGATTTCCTGGATGAACGACAGCGGGTTCTGGGTCATCGGGCGGCTCAGCGGTTTGACGGAACGGGAGACGTTGTCCACGTGGACGGTCCTGGCCTTCAGCATGTCACTGGCCGGACTGATTCTGACTTTGGTGCTTGCGGCGGTGTACCCGGCGGTTTGAGCGCTGGCGGGTCACGGAGGGCAGGGTTCCGACGGGCTCGGGACGGGGTTATCGGGGACGGATCAGAAGTTCCTCCACGACGGCGTGATCGGGAAGGTTCACGCAGAAAAGGACGCACGCGGCGACGTCTTCGGGACGCAGCATCCGGGAGCGGGCCTCGGGCGGGGGTGGTTCGGGGCGCTTGTCGAGCAAGGGCGTGTCGATGTCGCCGGGGAAGATGGCACATGCGCGGATGCCGTTGGAACGTTCTTCGGCATTGATGCTCTGGGTGAGTCCGGCCAGGCCGAATTTGCTGACCACGTAGGCGGGGCCGGCCTTGGCGGAGGCCCATTTCCCGGCGTCGGAGACGATGTTGACAATGGTTCCCCGTTTTTGGCGGCGCATGGCGGGGAGGAAGGCCTGGACACAGTGGAAGGCGCCGTGGAGGTTGGCGCCGAGGATGGCGCGGTAGTCCTCGAGTGAGAGCTCGGCCAGCGAGCGGCGAGGGACGTTGGTGCCGGCGGCGTTGACGAGCAGGTCCACGGCGGGCCAGGCCGCAAGGAGTTCGGCCGCCATGCGCCCGACGGCGGAGGGGTCGCTGATATCGCAGCGGGCGATCCGGAACTGTCCGCCGCGTGGCCCGGCGAGGCGGACAGTTTCTGCCAGTGCATCGGTGCGCCGGCCGACGACGGCCACATACCATCCCTGTTGTGCGAGTGCGAGTGCGGTTGCCCGCCCTACTCCGCTACCGCCGCCGGTGACCACGGCGTAACGTGCTGGTGCGTTCCGGGGGCGATCCGCTTCGGGTTGGTTGGAAGGTTGGCTCATGAGGTGTGGTTCCAAGCCGGGAGGTCCACCCACTGATGTGTTTCCGCAGACCGGACGATGGCGTCCATGACCTGCTGGACTCTTGCGCCGTCGTGGAAGGTGACCGCGCAGGGCCGTTGCTCGCGGATGGCCTGCACGAATTCCCAGATCTGGTCATAACGAAAGGTCACCAGTGGATCGCCCTGGGCCGGGTCCCGGGGCGAGCCGGGCCAGGTCCAGAACTCGCGGGGCACTTCCAGGCATTCGAGTTGTTGTCCGCCGGGGCGGCCGATCCAGAGCCGGTTCCACTCGCGGGTTTCGTAGAGGAAGGTGGCGTGGCTGCCGTTGAGCTCGACCGTGTCGGGTGAGCGCCAGCTTTCGTTTCGGCCGGTTGCGAGTTTGCTGCTTTCCCAGACGCCGGTTGCCCCGTTGGCGAAGTCGGCCAGGACGGCCACCCACTCGTCGAGTTCGTTGGGTTGGTTGCCGCGGAACTCGTGCCAGCGCCGCCAGTGGGCGGTGAGCCTTGTGACCGGGCCCATGAGGAGGTGGCCGAAGTCGAGTCGGTGACTGAGCATGTCGCCGAGTTCGCCTGTGCCGGCGAGGTCGCGGCGCTGTCGCCAGCCGAGGGGTCTTGTGCCCCAGTCCTGCAGGCGGCAGGCGCGGAAGTGGTAGGGCTGGCCGAGGTCGCCCTGTCGGACGCGGTGGACGAGGTAGCGCATGGCCGGGACGAAGCGGTAGGTGAAGGCGGTCATGTGCCGGACGCCGGCCTGTTCGGCGGCGCGGGCCATGCTCCAGGCTTCCCCGGCGTTCATGGCAAGCGGCTTTTCGCAGAGGACGTGTTTGCCGTGTTGGATGGCTGTGAGCGCCACCGGGGCGTGGGTGACGTTGGGGGTGGCAATGATGACGGCGTGCACGTCGTCGCGGGTTACCACGTCCTCGAAACGGGTGGAGGCCACGGTGGCTCCGGTGCACCGCCGGGCGGCTTCGAGCCGGGCGGGGTCGGTGTCGCAAACTGCGAGGAGCCGTGTTTCGGGACAGAGTGCCAGGCCGGGCAGATGGTTTTGCAGGGCGATGGCGCCGCAGCCGATGAGGGCGAAGTTCAAGTGTCCCGAGCGGTTCACGGGTTGGTGCGGTTGGTCGGGCGGCCGTGGGGCCGCCGTTGGGTTGCGGGGCTCACCGATCCACCTCGCCGAGCACGATGTCAATGCTGCCGAGGATGATGACGACGTCGGCAACCAGATGACCGCGGCACATGTCCTCGAGGACGGTGAGGTTGATGAAACTGGGCGGCCGGACGCGGTAGCGGTAAGGTTTCGGGCTGCCGTCGCTGATGAGGTAGAAGCCCAGTTCGCCCTTGGGCGCTTCGATGCGCGCATAGGCCTCGCCGGGTTTGGGGCGCAGGGCGCGCTGTTTGACCTGGGGATTCTGGATCGGGCCTTCCGGGAGGTCGCGCAGGGCCTGCTCGAGGATGCGGAGGGATTCGCGCATTTCCAGGACGCGCACCATGTAACGGTCGTAGACGTCACCGTGTTCACCGAGGGGGATGCGGAACTGGAAACGATCGTAGATGCCGTACGGGTCCACCTTGCGGACGTCGTAATTGACGCCGCTGGCGCGGAGGACCGGCCCACTGACACCGGCGTTGACGGCGAGCTCCGCGGGCAGGACTCCCACGCCCTGGGTGCGGGCCATGAGGATTTCGTTTTCGGTGAGGAGGGCTTCGAACTCGTCCAGGAAGCGTGGAAATTCGCGGACCACGCGCCAGGCCTGGTCCACCCAACCGGGTGGCAGGTCGCAACGCACGCCGCCGAAGCGCATGTAATTGCACATCATGCGGGCGCCGGTGAGAGACTCGAAGAGGTCCAGGATTTTTTCACGCTCGCGGAAGGCATACATAAGGGGGGTGCCGGTGGCGCCCATGTCCTGCAGGAGGAAGCCGGCGAGGCAGGCGTGATTCTGGAGACGGGTCAATTCGGCGAGGATGACCCGGATGTACTCGGCGCGTTCGGGAACGGTGATGCCGCACAGGCGCTCGACGGCCAGGGCGTAAGCCCAGTTGTTGGTGAGGGAGCAGAAGTAGTCGAGCCGATCGGTGTAGGGCATGGAGCCCAGGTAACTGATTTGCTCGGCGATTTTTTCGTGGTTGCGGTGCAGATAACCGAAGACGGGCTTGAGTTTGACCACGCGTTCGCCGTCCAGGACGACGTCCATGCGAAACACGCCGTGTGTGGAGGGGTGTTGGGGGCCCATGGAGACCTCCAGGAAGTCGCCCTCCTGCTCTCCATGAGATGGTACGACCCGTGCCTGGCGCGCGGGAACCATGGTGTCCGCGCCCGGATGACCCTCGGTATGCCGAGACATACTTGCGCCTTTTCGATTGTTGCTTGCGCCATTGCGCCCGCTCACCGGTACGGCTCGCCTGTGGGGTGCCCGGTTGCGCTCCGGCAGAGCGATGGGCTGCCACGTCCGGGCCGCCCTGCGTGCCCGATCCCGGAGAAGTCCGGGTGCAGCTGACGCGCAGGGGGAACGCCTGCCGGTGCCCGGTGAAGGGCGCGTCTGGATTGACTGTAGGCAGGTCGGGCAGCGGTGACAACGTTCAACACCGGCGAAAATCCGCCCCTGGTTCGTGTGTGGTTTTTGCCGAGGGGCCTCTTGCAATGGTCCGGCGAGCGGTTACCCTCGCCCGGGATGAAGAGTTTGTTTGGGAGGAGACGGTCCGGGTGTGAAGGCGGTTCGGGGGGTGTTGGACAACCGGTTCGGGGTTCGGAGGACCGCACCGGGGCCGGCTGGGCGTGTGGATGGACCGCGCTCGGGGCGTGGGCGCTCCTGGGATGGACGGCGGTGTGTGGGGCGGGCGGGTTCAGCTTCAGCGGTCCCGAGCTGTTTCCCATTGACCAGGGCATCGGCCTTCTGCGCGTGGCGGATCTGGACGGAGACGGGCTGCAGGATCTGGTGCTGGCGAACAACACGCGGGCGCGGATTGCCCTGTTGTACAACCGGACCGGCCGGCCGGCGGTGGCGGTACGGGAGGAGCCGGCCGATGAAGGGTCGCGCGAACCGAACGAACTGCCGCCGGATGCACGGTTCGAAATCCGGTCCATCGCATCGGAAAAACGGATCAGCGCATTGGAGGTGGGGGACCTGAATCAGGACGGGCGTCCGGATTTGGTGTACTTCGGTGATCCCCACGAGCTGGTGGTGCAGTACAACGAGGGTGATCGGCGCTGGAGCGCACCGGTATCGTGGCCGCTGCGGGACGTGCCGTTCTCACCCAACGTGTTGGCCGTGGTGGATCCGGACGGGGACGGCCGCCCGGATGTTTTTGTGTTGGGCGAGTATCAGATTCATTGGTTCCGGCAGAGTGCGGAGGGTGGTCTGCAGCGCGCCGATCCCATTCCGCTGGGCGAGCCGGCCTACAGTCTCCAGGTGCTGGACGTGGACGGGGACGGCCGGCGGGATCTGCTGCTGGTGAACTGGGAGAGTGCCGATCCGATTCGTGTGTTGTTCCAGCGAGCGGACGGGACGTTGGGGCCGGAAGTGTATTTTCGATTCCCGGCCATCCGGGCGTACTGGGCGGATCGGGCCGGCCCCGGAGGGCCTGCCTACCTGGTGGGCATCGGCCAGGCATCGGGGCGTGCATTGCTGGCCCGGTTCGAGCTGGCGGCGCCGCGTTCCACGGGGCCGTTGCGGCAGGGGTGGATGGAGGTTTTTGCACTGCCGCGCACGGAGAAGGTGCGCCGCGGTGTGGTGTGGGCGGACGCGGACGGGGACGGTCGGTGGGATTTGTTGGCCGCGGATCCTGAACAAGGGCATCTGCTGATCTGGTGGGCCGGCCCAGATGGTGGGCTGGCCGCGCTGCGCCGTTTCCCCTCGCTCATGGGCGTGACCGATGTGGTGGTGGGCGACTGGGACGGGGACGGGCGGCCCGAGTTGTTCCTGTTGAGTCCGGATGAGAAGGCGCTGGGGATCACGCATGCGGATACGCGGGCTCAGGTGCCCTTCCCCACACTGATGCCGCTGCAGGGCCGGCCGCTGGGAATGGCGTTGGGCCGACCGGCCGAGGGCCGGCCTCCGGAGTTGGCCGTGGTGACCGAAGTGGAAGGGAGACGATTGGTCCGGTTCTTCCAAGCCGGCCGGGCGCCGCGATCGCTCCCTCTGGCCGAAGGGTTCAAGGGACAGTTGACCGCGGTTGTCTGGCAGGACGCGGATGCGGATGGAATGACGGATCTCCTGCTTCTGGCTTCCTACGAGCGGATCAAGGTGCTCCGCCAGCGTGCGCCGGATGAATTCGAGGAACTGGACGTGCCGCCGCCGGGCGGTGTGCTGGAAAACCCGTGGTTGGCGGTGGCCGATCTGACGGGTGACGGCCGGCCTGAACTTCTGCTGGGTCAGAAGAACCTGGTTCGCGCTGTGCGTTTGCAGTCTGCTTCCGGGGTTGCGGCGGGAGAATCGGCCTGGTCGTTTCAGGTCCTGGAGCAGATCAACGCACCATCACGCGAGTCGCGGTTGGTCGCTGCCACCGTCGTGCCGGGCAAGGGGGGCCCGCCCCTGCTCGGCCTGTTGGATGCCGGCACCCGCACACTGCAGTTGGCGCGCCGTGAGACCAACGGGCTGTGGCAATTGGCTGAAGCGTTGGTTCTGCCGCGCACGGATTTCACCTCCATGCAACCGCTGCCGGCCGGTGAAGGCGGGGTTCCCCGACTGGCCTTGCACGGGCTGCAGGCCGGGGCGATCCTCCGATGGGAAGGTCCGGTTTGGTCATTGCGTGAGCTGGACCAGTACGAGACGCCGGTTCGGAACGGTTATCTGCGGGACGTGCTGGCGGGGGATCTCGATCACGACGGCCGGAAGGAATGGGTGTTTCTGGAGACGGCACGACACTATGTGGACATCGTGCGGTGGGCGGGGGATCGTTTGCTGCCCGGGGATCGGTGGCCGGTGTTCGAGGAACGGTCGTACCAGCGCTCCGCGGGCATGAGAATGGAACCGCGCGAGGCGCTGATTGCCGACGTCACGGGGGATGGCCGGAACGATCTGATCCTGGTCGTTCACGACCGGGTGTTGGTGTATCCTCAGGAGGCGCCGGCCGCTCCTGCCTCGGGCGGCCCGGCCTCGGACTCTTCGATGGGCCGGCGCCACTCCGGGTACACCGCCTCCGGCAACTGACCGCGCCGGATCAGTTCCTGCAGGTCCCGCATGATGGTGCGGCGCGACACATGGAATTCTCGCGCAAGGGCGGAGATGTTGGCGCGTTGGTTTTGTCCCCGCAGGCGCGACAGGATCCGATTCTGCCGGCTCAACCGGTCGGTGGACCGGCTCAAGAGTTCCTGTGCGTCAATGCGCCGGGAACGTTCCAGGGCTTCGAACTGGCGCACGACTTCGCTGGGGCCGCATTCCCGGAGGGCCTCCTCGACCGTCCGGCGCAGCTGACGGAGATCCACCGGTTTGGGCAGGCAATAGTGGGCACGCCGGGGACCTTGGAGTGCCTGCAACTGCTCCTCGATATCCAGCACGCCGGATACGATGATGACCGGCACGTGCGGCAACAGTTCGCGGAATTCGGGCAGGAAATCGAGACCGCGTTCTCCTTCTTCCAGCACGTGATCGAGGATGACGACGTCGGGTTGGACCCGGCCCAGACAGGCCAGGGCATCGGATCCGGTGCGTGTCCGGACCAGGTTGTACGATCCCAGCGTTTCCTCGTACAACTCGTACTGGTCATCGTCGTCTTCGATGACCAGGACCGTGGGCGCTCGGGTGTTCATGACCACGGATGGCTCGCCAGGGGGGCGGAAGGCTTCACCTTGGGTGCTTCCCCATCGAGCCTGTCTTTTTTTAGCTCTGCGCGTGGGTTTCAGCAACCGCGGGCCTCCCGGCACCGGTCGGGACGCCTTCGACTGTCCGGACCGGCAGGATGAGGCGGAAGGTACTTCCCTTGCCCGGATGGGATTCCACGGCCAGGCCGCCTTCCAACCGTTTGGCCATTTCGTATACCATGGTCAGGCCCAGGCCGGTGCCGCGGCGACTTGAGAGGCCCTTCGTGGTGAAGAAAGGCTCGAAAATTCGGGGCAGGTTTTCCGGGGAGATGCCGGAACCGAAATCCTGCACAGCCACTTCCACGTACTCCGCGGCTTCAGCCGGTCGCAGCACCAGGCCGGTGGGCAACGAGGTTCTGCGCGAGGTGCGGACGACGACCCGCCCCCCCGGCGGCACTGCCTCGGCGGCGTTGAAGAGGAGGTTCAGCAGGATTTGCTGGACCAGATCGCGGATCACGGGCACCGGCGGCAGGTCTTCGGCCGGTTCGAATTCCACGTGGCAGTCGCGGTTCCAGCGCTCCCCCAGCAGCGCGAGCGTGTCCTGGACCACCTGGTTCAAAGACGCCGGTTCGAACCGCTCTGCGGAGGCGCGGCTGAAGCCGAGCATGGCCTGAACGACGCGTGTGCCCTGCTCCACCATGGCCTTGATGCGGTCGAGGCGGCGCCGGACCTTGGCGGGGTCGTCCATGTGATCTTCGATCACTTGCACCGAGCCTTTGATAATGGAGAGCAGGTTGTTGAAGTCGTGGGCCACGCCGGCGGCCAGCGTACCCAGGGCGCGCATTTTCTGGCTCTGCAGCAGTTCCTGGTAGGCATTCTCGAGCTGGCGCGTGCGTTCGGCCACCTGTCGTTCCACCTCTGCGTAGCTGCGACGGAGGCGGCGGTGGCGATTCCAGGCGAGTGCGGCAAAAAAGAGCACGCCGGCGCCGGCCACTGTCACCACGCCCATCAGGCGTGGTTCCCGGTACCAGGGCAATCGGACGAAGAACTCGCGTTGTGCGGACCGGGGTTCCACATTGCCGTTTCTGTCCACCGCCCTCACCTGGAGGACGTGGCGGCCGGCCGGCAGGTCGTTCCACATGACCATGGTGCTTTCCTGGGCAGCACTCCATTCACCCTCGTCCAGCCGGTAGAGGTACAGCAGCCGTGAGACCGGGGTGAACTTCCACCGGTCCTGACCGCGAAAACCGAGGGTGACGACGGTTCCCTCCGGGACCTCGATGCGCTCCGGCAAATCGAATGCAGTGCGCGGTGGGTCCCGGTCCACTTCCGGATGCCAGCCGAAAAGTCCGCGGCCGGTGGCCAGCCAGAACCGGCCGCGGCGGTCTTCCCAGAGATCGTACACGGCGGCGGCTGGCAGGCCCTCGTCCGGCCCGTAACCGATCCAACCCTGACTGGTGAGGCGATGCAGACCCTCGGGGCTGACGACCCACAGGCTGCCGTCGCGGGTGCAGCCCAGTCCGAGCACCGGCCCGCTGCGGTTCCAGACCAGCGTCCATTCGCGGTCGTCCCAACACCAGACCTGTTCCCGGGCGGCGGCGTAAATCCGGCCGTCAATACCTTCGGCAAGGAATTCAACCGATTCCGGCTCGGTGATGTCGCCGATGCGAAAGCTCTGTTCGCGGTCCATGCGGACCCGGATGGCTGCCGTCGAGCTGGCGAGCCATTCGTCTCCGTTGCGTGCGTGCAGATAGGCGGTCCACCGATCGGCGCCGGGGGGCAACGGCCTTCGAGGTTCCAGAGGTTTCCATTGCCCGGGCTGCCCGGTCAAAAGTTCCGGTTCCTCTCCATGCTCTTGTGGAACCGGTTGGGTCTGGATGACCAGGGTGCCGTCGTTACGCCGGCCGAGGACCTGCACGGGCTGACCGAGTGGTCCGCGCACCTCCTGCCAGTCCGGGTGGTTCAGGTGGCCGGTCCAGAGGCGGGTCCCGTGCTGCAGCCACAGGAACCCGTCGCTTGTGACCCACAGGCGCGCCGTTCCCCCTTCTCCGGGGCGCAAGGTTTCCGGCAGCGGCTTCGTGACAGCGCGCTCACCGTCCCAGCCGTCCAGCCGATCCGGGCGCAGCAACCAGAGCCGTCCGGCAGGGTCCTCGGCGATGGCCAGGACCGGAGCCTCTCCGAGGTCCACTTCCGCCGGCTGCCACAATGGCGGGCTGTACTTCATCAGACCGTCCAGAGTGGCCAGCCAAAAAGTGCCGTCCGGTGCGGGGGACATGTCGTAAAACTCCCGGGCCGGACAACTCTCCTCGGGTATCCACAGACCATCCGGGGGGCTGAAACGCCACAGACGCGTTTGGCTCATGGACCACAACCGGTGCCCGGGGCCGTACCAGACGCGGGAACAGCCCTCGGGCAGCTCCGGTCCCAGCCACCAGCGTGTGCCGTCGAATTCGAGGGCCACCGACGTCCCGTCGCCCCGGATGGCCATCATCACCAGATGCCCGAGGGGATCTTCCACCAGCGCGCGGGGCTCCCGCACGGTCCACCCGGCGGGGATTTCAAACCGTCGCCATGTGGTTTCCGACCCGACACTTCGGGCCGGAGCTTCCGCCCGGGCCAGCCCGCGCTCGGCGCTCACCCAGAGAGTGCCGTCCCGGGTGACCCAGAGGTCCAACAGCCGACCCAGGCCCAACGCCTCCGCGGTCTGAGCGGTTTCCTCCCGGACTTCACCCTGACGGCCCACCTGTACCACCAGGAGCTGATCGGGCAACAGCACGAGCAGTTTTCCGGTCCGAACCGGCCGGATCGGCGTCGTGGGGGTGACCGACCCTTGGTTGATTCGCACCCAGGTCCAGTTGGTTCCACTGTGGAGAAACACGCCCCCGGCGGCCGGGACCCAGAGCTGGCCCGTCTGCCATTCCCAGACGCGGGCTCCGGCACGTGGCGGCAGCTCGAGCACCTCGAGGGAGTAACCGTCCAACCGGGTGATGGCGTTGGTCCGCTTGTGCCGTGCCACCACGTCGCCACGGGAGGTGACCGTCACTCCCGCGCATGCGGCTTCGGCCATGCCGTCCAGGGCCTTGTAAGCTCTCCACCAACTCGCGGCCGGAAGGGACACCACGGGCATCCACCACAGGAGGGCTGCCATCCAGAGTCGTGGGTTGGCGATGCCGCGGCTCATGTGCGTCTTCCGCCCGGTACGATCGAACCCTACGAAACGGCGGCCCGGCCCGCAATGGCCGCAATGGCGTGGCCCCTGTGCACGCAAACGCACACTCCCCGCTTTCTGTCCATCCCTTAGAATGGATGGCAGAAAGCACCATGGTCCGGCCCCGTTTCTCATTACGACCTGTGTCTCGGCGAAGGATCCAACCGGGTCCGGTTGCCGGCGCTCAGCGGCGTCTCAGGATCAGGCGCGCCAGGTGGTGTGCGCGCCTGAGTTGCCTGGAGCCCGCCGGCATGCGGCGGGTGGTCCGGTTCGTGCCTTGCCTGCAATGGGTCGAATCTGGCTGGGCGGTTGCCATTCACGTCGGACCGGTGGAGCCACGGGGCTGACCCTGGCCGGACGCGGCCGGGTTCACGGCTTACGGGTGCGGGAGCGGCCGCGGCCTTGTTCGGGCTTTGTTCCCCCGGCCAGCACGGTCTGGAAGTGGGGCGGCGTTTCTTCCCTGGCCACGACGCACACCTCCACGTTTCGGAAGCCGGCCTCTTCGAGCCAACGTTGCAACTGCCCCTCGGTGAAACCCAGCCACCGGTCCCCGTACAGCTCCCGGGCCTTTTCGAAATTGTGCTGCAGCAGATCGAGGATCCACACCTGTCCGCCGGGTTTCAGAATGCGCCAGGCACTGTGCAGGGCGCGGGCCGGATCCTCGGCATGGTGCAGCGCCTGGCTCAGGAGGACCAGGTCCACGCTGGCCTCCTCGATGGGCGGATCCTGGAGGTCGCCCAGCCGGAACTCGAGGTTGCGCAAGCCGATCTTTCGGGCGCGGGCCCGCCCGTAGGCCACGATGCGTTCCGAGTTGTCGACCGCGATCACCTTGCGGCAGCGCCGTGCCAGCAGCTCGCTCACCAGGCCCTCGCCCGATCCCAGGTCGGCCACGACCAGCGGCGGCACGATGCGCAGGAGGAACTGTCCCAGGGCCTGCCACGAGCGTCCGGGACCGTAGACGCGGTCGAAACGGCCGGCCACCTGGTGGAAGGAGAGTTGTGCCTGGTCACGGCGCCATTGCAACACCCGCCGCAGATTGGTGGCGTCGTCGGCCGCCTGCGGCAGGTCGGCAGCTCCGGCCAGGGCGGAGCGCACCAGGGTGCCGGCCTCCCCGTTGAGGTCACCGGCCAGCCTGTAAAAGGTGCGCCGGCCTTCCCGTCGCGAGCGCACCAGCCCCGCGGCGGCCAGTTGGGCCAGATGCGTGGAGATGCGGGACTGCCCCAGGCGGGTGATCTCCTGAAGCTCGTGAACCGACAGCTCCTCCCGGTCGAGCAGGGCCAGCAGCCGCAGGCGTGTCGGGTCTGCCAACGCCCGCAAGATTTTCAAGGTCACGCTCATGGTCGTTGTCGCTGCCCTGCTGCGCCGACACGCGGCACCGGCAGCCGGATCCTGCGCTGCTGCCGCGCCCGGTTGACCGCTGCGATGCCGTCTCCGTTTGATGTTGACGATGGCTTCATTTGAAATATCCTCCCATCCTGATTTGTCAATGAGAATGTAGGAAAACAACAGCCAAGGCCGGTCATGAGCTCGAGTTTCATTTTTTCCTCTGAGTCGGTCGGAGAGGGGCATCCCGACAAGGTCTGCGACACCGTCTCGGATTACATCCTGGACGCCTGTCTGCAGGTGGATCCCCAGAGCCGTGTGGCGTGCGAATGTTATGCCAAGTCCAACGTGCTGATTGTGGGCGGGGAGATCACCATTCCCTCGATCGGCCAGCGGCATCCAAGCGAAGTGCTGGATTTCATCCAAATCGCGCGCCAGGCCGTGCGGGAGATCGGGTACACGCACCCGGACGACCTTTTCCATGCCGACCGGATTTTCATTCATCTGCTGGTGACGGGGCAGTCGCCCGACATTGCGCAGGGTGTGGATCCGCGCAAGGCAAAGGGGAAGAAGACGGCCAAACAGGGGGCGGGCGACCAGGGCATGATGTTCGGGTATGCCTGTGACGAAACGCCGGAACTCATGCCGGCGCCCATCATGTTCGCCCACCGCCTGGGGCGCGAACTGAATCGGATCCGCAAGAGTGGCAAGGTGGACTGGCTGCGCCCGGACTCCAAGACCCAGGTTTCGGTGGCCTATGAAAACGGCCGGCCCGTGGCCATCACCAGCGTGGTCATGTCCACCCAGCACACGGCCGACGTGGATCACAAGGAGGTGGAGGACTTTTGCATTCGGCAGGTGATTCAGAGGGTGCTCCCTCGAAACCTGCTTACGCCCAAAACACAGTACCTCATCAATCCGACCGGCCGGTTTGTCGTCGGCGGGCCCCACGGGGACACCGGTCTGACGGGGCGGAAGATCATTGTGGACACGTACGGTGGCATGGGCCGGCACGGCGGCGGTGCGTTTTCAGGCAAGGACCCCACCAAGGTGGATCGGAGCGCCGCCTACATGGCCCGCTGGGTTGCCAAGAACGTGGTGGCCGCCGGCCTGGCCAGACGTTGCGAGATCCAGTTCGCCTATGCCATCGGCTATCACAAGCCACTGAGCGTCAGCGTGGACACGTTCGGCACCGCCACCGTGCCGGAGGAACGCATCCTCCGGGCGGTTCAAAAGGTTTTCAATTTCGAGCCGGCCGAGATCATTCGTCAGCTCGACCTGCGCCGGCCCATCTACAAGAAAACGACCAACTACGGTCATTTCGGGAAGGACGATCCCGATCTGACCTGGGAACGGACGGACAAGGTGGAGGAACTCAAACGCGCTGTTTGATCCAGGCAAGCAACCGGACAACGACCATGGCCACGATGCTGAAAACCCCATCCTCTCGATCCCGCAAGCCGACACGGACACCACGAACCCGCACCCGCCGCAGGAGCGGGCCCGACTTTGTCGTCAAGGATCTGACCCTGGCGGACTTGGGCCGCAAAGAGATCGAGGTGGCCGAGCATGAGATGCCCGGGCTGATGGCCATCCGTTCCAAGTACGGCCCGCGCAAGCCTCTGAAAGGGGTGCGCATTTCGGGGTCGCTGCACATGACGGTGGAAACAGCGGTGCTGATCGAGACCCTGGTGGAGCTGGGAGCCAGTGTCCGCTGGGCCAGTTGCAACATCTTTTCCACGCAGGACCATGCCGCCGCCGCCATCGCCAAGGCCGGCATCAGCGTGTTTGCGTACAAGGGGGAGACCCTGGAGGATTACTGGGAATTCACCCTTCGAGCGCTGACGCATCCGGGGATGAAGGGCCCCCAGCTGGTCGTGGACGACGGTGGCGATGCCACCCTGCTCCTTCACAAGGGTTACGAGATGGAACAGGGCGACGATTGGGTCCATCAGCCGGCTTCGTCCCGGGAAGAACAGGTCATCAAAAACCTGCTGAAACGGTGTGCCAAGGAACGTCCCGGCTGGTTCACCGAGGTGGTCAAGGAATGGAAGGGCGTCAGCGAGGAGACCACCACCGGCGTGCACCGGCTCTACCAGATGTTGCAACAGGGACGGTTGCTGGTGCCTGCGATCAATGTGAACGACTCGGTGACGAAGTCGAAGTTCGACAATCTTTACGGTTGCCGCGAGTCGCTGGCCGACGGTCTGAAACGCGCCCTCGGCGTCATGATTGCGGGCAAGACGGCGGTCGTTTGCGGGTATGGCGACGTTGGCAAGGGCAGCGCCCAGAGCCTGCGCGGCTTCGGTGCGCGGGTGATCGTGACGGAGATCGATCCCATCAACGCCCTGCAAGCGGCCATGGAGGGGTACCAGGTGACCACGGTGGAGGATACCCTGGGCATTGCCGACATCTATGTAACGGCGACCGGCAACTGCGACGTCATCACGCTCGAGCACATGCTGCAGATGAAGGACCAGGCCATCGTCTGCAACATTGGTCACTTTGACAACGAGATCCAGGTGGACCGGCTCAACGCCCTGCCCGGCGTGCGCAAGGTCAACATCAAGCCGCAGGTGGATCGCTACGACCTGCCCAACGGCCGGAGCATCTACCTGCTGGCCGAAGGCCGGTTGGTCAACCTGGGTTGCGCCGAGGGTCATCCGAGCTTCGTCATGAGCAACAGTTTTACCAACCAGTGCCTGGCCCAGATGGACCTTTGGGAAAACCGGGACACGTACAAGGTGGGGGTTTACCGCCTGCCGAAGAAGCTGGACGAAGAGGTGGCGCGGCTGCACCTGGATCGCCTCGGGGTGAAACTGACCCGGCTGACGCCCAAACAGGCCGCCTACATCGGCGTGCCCATTGACGGGCCTTACAAACCGGAGCATTACCGGTACTGACCTGTCCGGGTTCCGACGGCGATCGGGCGCGCGCAGCGTCCGGCGGCGCATTCTGTCCGAAATAAAGTGCAGCCGGTTCCGGTGAACCGGCTGTGCTTTTTGAGACCGGTATGCGGGTCAGGGCCGGTTGGAGGGCCGCCGCAAGCCGGCCCGGCCGCTGGATCGGTCCGGCTGGCCCGCCGAAACGGGACGGGTGCGCAGGGAGGCCGCCCCTCGCCTGTGGCGAGCCGGAAGGAGTCAGGGTTGGGGACCGGCCACCCGGCCGGCAGCCGGGTCAGTTGCGCCATTGCCGGGCCGAGAGGATCCGGCTGCGGATGAGTCCCACGAAATGGCACTCGCCCACGTACCACCACCCCAGTTGCAGGCCGCAGCCCCGGCAGATGCAGTAGCACCAGGCATGTCCGGGGAACCAGGTGTGCAGCTCGGTGGGCGTGCCCACCGCCCGGCCGCCGGGACAGTCCGCAAACAGCAGGATGTGAAAGCGGCGTCCCTCCGGGTTTTCGAACTCGAATTCGCTTCGGCCGTCCCGGTACACGCGATCGTACTCTCGTGCCACGCCGCGCAGGCAGCGCACACAGTACCAGTCCAATCCCGGGTCGGCTTCCGCGCCCCAGGTGGCCGGTTCCACCAGCGGAGTGGTCTGCAGCGGATGGTCTTCCGCCATCGGACCCACTCAAGCACATCGGCCGCCGCCTGTCCACTTGCACAGCGGCCCGGCCGGCGCAAGGGCGCCGACCCGATTGTCCCAGGGGGCGCTTCAGGTTGTGAACGAGGCCATTCTGGGTCGGACCAACCGCTCGAAGTCGCCCCAGGCCATTTTGATGACCTCCGTGTGCGACCCGGCGTTGAAGGCGATCTCGTCGTTCTCCCGCAGGGACTCGGCCGCGTAGACGCAGGTGGCACCGGATGGTCCGGCGCCTGGATATTCGTCTCGTCGTTCTCCCGCAGGGACTCGGCCGCGTAGACCTCCATGCCATACAGGTTTCCGAACGGCGGCATGGCCCCGATCTCGCAATCGGGGAAACGAGCCTGAAAGGCCTCCTCGGAGGCGAACTGTGCGCGCTCGCAACCGGTCAGTTCCCGCAGATCCTGGAGCACGACGCGGCGTGTGGCGGGCAGGACCGCCATGGCCAGCTCGCCGTCCAGATCCACGATGACCACCTTCGCCATGATGCGGCCCGGGATGTGGGCCGAGGCGGCCACTTCCTGCGCCGTGTAGGCCGGCGAGTGCACGATGCTGACGTATTTGACGCCCTGGGCGTCGAGGAACTCCTTGAGTTTGCGCACCGGCATGATGGGCTCCTTTCTGTGCTCGGAAGGTTGTGGTCTTGGGGCTTCCCATCCACCCTACCCTCGCACGGGGTTTTTTCAAGCGCCGGCGCGTCACCGTCCGAACGGGCTACAAGGGGGCCGGTGCGTTTTGCCCCGGGCGTCGTTTCGAGACTCGGAGGCAGGCACGCAGCGGCCGCGGGGGCGGAAACTTGCCCGCTTGTGGCGCCCTTGCCTAGGTTGGTCGGCCTTGAATGGGTGAACGACGCAAGGTGTTGATGTCGGCCTACGCCTGTGAGCCGGGACGCGGTTCCGAGCCGGAGGTGGGCTGGCGCTGGGCCACGGAGATGGCGCGATACCACGACGTGACGGTGGTCACCCGCGCCAACAACCGGTCGGTGATCGAGGCCGCCCTGGCGTCGATGCCCCCGCCCCACCCCGGGTTTCTCTACTACGATCCGCCGGCGCCATGGGTGCGTTGGAAAGGCCGGGGAGTGCCGGTGAGCGTCTTTTACGCACTCTGGCAATGGGGTGTTCAGCGGAAGGTCGCGCCGATGCTGGGTGGGTTCGACCTGGTGCACCACGTGACCTTCAATTCCTTTCGCCAGCCGGGGTATTGGTGGCAGCGGCAGCCGCCCGTGGTCTTGGGTCCACTGGGGGGCGGTCAGATCTGTCCGTGGGCGTTTCTCCGCGGGTTCAGGTCCCGTCTGATCCCCGAGTTGTTCCGTTCGCTGACGGTGTTGAGTGCCCCCTGGTGGCCGCAGCTTCATTTCAGCTTCCGATCGGCTGCGGTGATCCTGGTGGCCAACGCGGACACCGCTGCGCGGATCCCGGCCCGGTACCGGTCCAAGGTCCGCACACTCCTGGAAACGGGAGTGACACCCGAACAGGTCCTGCCGCTGCGGCCCGTGAGGCGGGACGGACCGGTTCGGGTTCTCTGGGTCAGTCGCATGGAGAAGATCAAGGGAGGGACATTGGCGGTGGCCGCGTTTGCCCGAGCCCGACGGAGCGAACCGCGACTGCGTCTCAGCATGGTGGGCGACGGTCCCGACGCCGGCGCGGTCAAGGCCGCCGCGGTACGCCTCGGAGTGGCCAGCGCCATCGAATGGCACGGCCGCGTACCGCGCGACCAGCTCCCCTTCCTGTTTCAGAGCCACGACGTGTTCCTCTTCACCAGTCTCCGGGACACTTCCGGCAATGCGCTCCTCGAGGCCATGGCTGCGGGCCTGCCGGCGGTCACGCTCCTCCATCACGGGCAGGCGGAGATCGCGACCGACGAGACCGCGATCCGGGTGGCACCACGCGATCCGGAGTCCACTGCGGACGATCTGGCCGGGGCGCTGGTGACACTGGCGCGCGACCCCGGGCGCCGCCAGCGCATGAGCGAGGCGGCCCGCGAACGGGTGATTCGTTTCTACGTCTGGCCGCGCAAGGCCGAGGTCATGAACCGGATTTACCAGGAGATTTGGGATGCGGGCGCTGCGGCCGGCGGGTCCGGGTGTGCCGGGGGCTGATCCGCCGCCCGGGCCGGGGCCGGGGTCGTTGGAGGAGGTCGTTTCTGCTTGCGCCCCGGTGGGGCGGTTCGAATGCTGCCAATGAATTATGGGCGCTGCCAAATCCAAGCAGAAGCGAGCCAAACGGAAGACTGTCGCACGCCGAACCCGAACCGCGCAAAAGAAGGTCCGGCGTACGACCCGCAAGGCTGTTTCGGCTTCTGCCGAGACCTCCGCCGTGCCCGCGGCTGCCGGGACCGGTCCGGCGCCCGCGCAGGTGGCGCCGGAGCAGCCGGCTCCCGAGGAGACCCAGGGGATTCCCGTGCCTGCCGGGAGTGCGGCGACAGCCGAGCCGGTCGCCGTTGAACGCGAGCCGGAGGTGGTCGAGGAACGCGAGCCGCTGGACCGGGACAGTGACACGGCCTTCCGGCTCTATTTGCGGGAGATCGGCCAGGTCAAGCTGCTCACTCCGGAGGAGGAGATCGAACTGGCCGCCCGGATCAAGGCGGGGGACAAGAAGGCCCGCGAGCACATGATCAAGGCCAACCTGCGGTTGGTGGTGAAAATTGCGCGCGACTACGAGGGGCTGGGGCTGCCGCTGTTGGACCTGATCAGCGAGGGGAACATCGGCCTGATGAAGGCCGTGGAACGGTTCGATCCCAAGAAGGGTGGCAAGCTTTCCACCTACGCGGCCTGGTGGATCAAACAGGCCATCAAACGCGCGCTGGCCAACCAGTCCAAGACCATCCGGCTGCCGGTCCATCTGGTGGACAAGATCGCGCGCATGCGGCGGGTGGCCATGGAACTGCAGGAGGAACTGGGACGGGAACCGACCGATGAAGAGCTGGCGGCCGAGCTGGGCACCACCGCCGCCCGGGTCGCCCAGATGCGCACGGCGGCCATCCGCCCCGCGTCACTGGACGCGCCCCTGTCCGATGACGAGGACTCCAACAGCTTCGGGGAGATTGTCCAGGATGAATCTGCCCACACTCCCTACGAGGAGCTGGAGGAAAAGACCGTCACGGCCATGTTGCGCGAGTTGCTCGCGCGACTGGACGAGCGCGAGGCCAAGATCCTCACGCGGCGGTTCGGGCTGGACGGCAACCCGCCGCAGACCCTGGAGGAGGTAGGCGAACAGTTCGGCGTCACGCGGGAGCGTGTCCGCCAGATTCAGAACATCGCCTTGCGAAAGTTGCGCCGGATGATCGAGAAGCTGGAAAAGGTCAAGGACTGATCCACCGGAATCTGGAGCCATGCCTGACGTCACACCCGCCGAGATTCAACAGGCGATTCGGAACGTGCCGGACTTTCCGCAACCCGGGATCCAGTTCAAGGACATCACCCCGCTGCTGGGTGACGCTCGGTTGTTCGCCGGCAGCATCGAACTGTTGACGGCGGGTTTTGAGCCCGGCCAGGTGGACACGGTGGTGGGCATTGACGCGCGCGGTTTCATCTTCGCCGCCGCGGCGGCCTACCGGCTGCACGCCGGCTTCGTTCCGGTTCGGAAAAAGGGCAAACTTCCCTACCTCACCCACGAGCAGACGTACAACCTCGAGTACGGCACGAACACCATTGCGATTCACGTGGACGCGATTCGTCCCGGTGCACGAGTGCTGCTGATGGATGATCTGCTGGCCACCGGAGGTACGGCAGCTGCCGCAGCCGAGCTGGTGCGCAAGCTCGGCGGGCAGATCCTGGAAATTGCCTTTTTGATCGAGCTCAGCCACTTGCAGGGCCGCGCCCGGCTCTCCGGCTACCCGGTTCGGTCCGTCGTGACGTATTGAGAACACAGGTCCGGTGCGAAGACCGCGCAAGCCGGTCCCCAATCCGGGTGTGGCACGGGCAGGTGGGTCTGCCCGGCGCGGGCCCGGGGAGACTGCCGATGGGACCGCCGCGGGGGTTTGCAACGAAACACGACTTGGAGTTAGATAGCTCTTGTCATGAACACATCAGGGAACTGGCGGAACTCCACATTCATCGGGCTGATGGCCTGGTTGGCGGGCTCCGGCGTGTTTCTGGTCCGGGCCCAGCTGCCTCCGCAAGGGTTGCCCGCCGTACCTGCGCCGCCTTCTGAAGCCTCCGCTGCTCCGGAGATCCGGTTTGCCGCGCCCATCCACGACTTCGAGCGTGTGGTGAGCGGGGCCGTTTTGCGTCATGATTTCTACTTTACCAACACCGGGTTGGGCGTGCTGGAGATCAGCAACGTCCACGCCTCGTGCGGCTGCACCACCGCCGGCGAGTTCACCCGGCGGGTCGAACCCGGTCAGACGGGAGTGATCCCGCTCCAGCTCAACACCGCGGGGTTCCAGGGCCAGGTTCTCAAGCACATCACCGTCAGCTGCAACGATCCTCGCCAGCCCACCGTGGCCCTTCAGTTGAGAGCGCAGATTTGGAACCCGATCGAACTGACTCCCCGTTACGCCGTGTTGCACGCCAATCCCGAGCGGCTCGGCGAGGCGAAGGCGATCGTCCACATCGTCAATCGAGAAGAGCCTCCCCTGCGACTGGAGCCGCCGCAAAGCAGCAGCCCGCACCTGATGGCCGAACTGGTGGAACGTCAACCGGGCCGGGAATTCGACCTGGTGATCACCGCCACCGGGCAGGCCCCGGCCGGCAACGTTCAGGGCGTCATCTCCATGGAGACTTCATCCACAAACCTGCCCAGGCTCAGCGTGACGGCTCTGTTGCTGATGCAACCGGTCGTGACGGTGGCTCCCCCCTTTATCCAACTGGCTCCGGGGCCGTTGCCCACGCCACAGACGCTGGCGGTGGCGATCGTGAACAACGGGACCAACGCACTTCAGTTGTCCGAGGTCTCGGTGAACCACACCAACGTCACCGTGGAGGTCCGGGAAACGAATCCCGGACGGTATTTCGATGTGAAGCTCCACTTCCCGGCGGGCTTCCAATTGGAGGCCGGCCAGGTGGTTGCGTTGACGGCGCGGACTTCGCATCCGAACCATCGCGAGCTTCGGGTGCCGATCGTGCAATCGCGCGGGCCGGTGGCACCCCCGCCGGCGATCCCACCGACTGCTGCGCAGGTGCGGCAGGCCGGCACGCCGGCCGTGGCCGGACCCAGGCCGCCTGCGCCGGCCCTGCCTTCGCCCCCTCCGCAGAGGGTGCCACGCACGAACCGGCCGCCGGCGGAGCTGCCGCCCCTGCCGGGGGCCTGACGCCCAACGTTTCCAGGAGGGATGGCCATGGGGTCTTCGACCTGGATGGGCTTCTCAAGGCCGGACAAGTCCCGGCCCGACGCCGGGCTGCGTCTCAGGAGGACGCTAATGGAGATGGGTCTGGTCCTGGCAGCCGGCATTCTGTTTGGTTGTCTGGCCAACGCAATCTCGCCCGTGGGGCTTCAGTGGACGCGCAATTATTTCCACCTGCCGGCTGTGAGCGAGTCGCCTTCTCCGGCCGCAGCTGCTTCATCGGAGAGCCCGGCTGTGTCCGAGGAAGCTGAAGCCATTGCGAGGATCACCGCCCGCGGGTACACGGCCTGGACATTCGACAGGGCTGCGGAGGCGTTTGCCGACCCGGGCCGGCTGACCGGCCGCGTGGTATGGGTGGACGCCCGGGCCGAAATCCCCTATCGGCGCGGGCACATCCCCGGCGCGCGCCAGCTGGACCCGTACCGTCCGGAGCAAAACCTTTTGGAAGTGCTGGCTGCCTGTCTGCAAGCCGACCGCGTCATCGTGTACTGCAGCGGCGGACGCTGCGAAGACGCCGAGCTGGCAGCGTCGCTGCTCGAACAGGCCGGTGTGCCGCGCGAACGTCTGGTGATTTACGTCGGTGGTTTCAATGAGTGGCTGGCGCGGGGACAACCGGTCGAACCCCCGCAGGCCGGCGGGTCAGGCGGGAAGGAATCGGGTTCGTGATCGGTTCGAAAAGCATGGCAATCTGGTTGGGTACACTGGTCCGGGTGGCGCTGGGTCTGTGGTTGGGTGGCCTCGGTCTGGTCAAGGCGCTTGATCCGGTCACTTTCCTGAAGGCCGTGCGGCAATATGGCCTGTTGGAGACGCCCTGGCTGCTGAACGCGGTTGCGATCCTGCTGCCCTGGTTGGAGGTGTTCTGCGGTTTGCTGCTGGTGGCCGGTGTGGCGGTGCGGGGAACGTCCTGGTTGCTGGCGTTGCTCCTGGCAGGTTTCACCGCCCTTGTTGCCGTTCACGGATGGCAACTGGCGGAAATGCATCAAATGGCGTTGTGCGCGGTGAAGTTTGACTGCGGTTGCGGCACGGGCGAGGTGCGGCTTTGTCACAAGTTGGCGGAGAATCTTTTGATGCTGGCCGGGTGCATGTGGCTCGGAACAGGCCGCGTGGGGTGCGGCGGCGCGCTGCGTTATGAACTGATCACGCGCGGGACCGACCCGGCCTGAGCTCGCCCTGCGGGGTTCGATGGGCCGGCGGGATCGGCTCCCGCGCATCGTCCGGCCTGACGTCCCGTTGGGCGGGCGACAATGACAAGGCATGCTGTTCTGTCCGGCTTGCAAAGGGCACCTGCTGACGGTCCGGCACCGGGGCGGGCTTTACTACGCCTGCGACCGGTGCGGGGGCCGCGCCGCCACGGTTCCGCAGATCCGGCGGATGGCCGGGGACGATTGCGCCAAGCAGGTCCTGCGGCTGCTGCTCCGCCAGTCGGATGCTGACGGGCCGCCCTGCCCGTTCTGCAACCGGCCCATGCGCCGGTTTCATGTGCCCGATCCACCATTGGAGCTGGATGGTTGCCGCCCCTGCGGCGTGGTTTGGTTCGATGCCCTCGAGATGGAGGCCCTGCCCGAGGCCCCGCTTTTGAACGAGCACGCACAGGAGTTGATGCTGCGCGAACGGATCGCCCGGATGCGTCTGGAGGAATTGGCCAGCAAAAGCGAGGCCGAAGCCCGGCCGGAGGGTTGGCAATGGTTGCCGATGGTGTTGGGAATGCCGGTGGAGCTGACGGAAAACTCCCTTGCCCGATTCCCTTGGGCGACCGTGTGCGTCGGTCTGCTGATGGTGGCCGTCTCCGTCCTGGCTTGGTGGTCGGGTGACGCCGAAGCAGTGATGGACCGTTGGAGGTTGATTCCCGATGAATGGGCGCGCATGGGCGGGCTGACCTTCCTGACGAGTTTCTTTCTTCACGCCGACGCCCTGCACCTGTTTGGCAACTTCTATTTCCTCCTGGTTTTTGGAGACAACGTGGAGGACTACCTTGGCCGGAAACGGTGGTTGCTCCTGCTGTTTGGTTCCGCCATGGCCGGGGACGTCCTGCACGTGCTCTTTGACCCGCGCGGTGATCTACCCTGCGCGGGGGCCAGTGGCGGAATCTCGGGCCTGATCACGTTCTACGCCCTGCAGTTTCCGAACATCCGTCTCGGCATGCTCATTTATTGGCGGGTGCTCACGCTGACGGCGGGCATGGCCTGGTTCCTGTGGATGGCTTTTCAAGCGATTCAGGCAATCCTGCAGGCCGGTGGGTGCGGGCACGTGTCCGCACTGGCTCACCTGGGCGGAGCCGTGACCGGTCTGGTTGCCTGGTGGTTCCACAGGCGCCGGCTGGGTGCGGCGGGACAGGCCGGTCTGTAGCCACTTCATGCCACATGACGCGGGAGCCGGGATCCCGCAATCTCGACGGCGCCTTGAAGGCGCGCCCTGTACACGTGGAGAACGGGCGCCGGCGAAATCCGTTGCCCGTGCGGAGTCGAGGAGGCATGCTGTCGGGCCAGGAACCGGGTCCGAACCAGGGACCATCCCGTGCCCGCCGCGAGAGTCACAAACTGACAAGCAGCGTCATGACAAGAAAGCACCCAGTCTGGTTCGCTCTGGCGCTTGGTCTCGGCCTGGTCTCGCGGCCGGTCATGGGGGATGAGGCGCCGACGGTGGTGGAGCGCCCACCCGTGGCGGGGCCGAACCGTTTCTATGGCGGTCACCGGCCGCCGCTGGAGCCCGCGGCGTTTGTTCGCCTGCCCATCGGCAGCATCGTCCCGCAGGGTTGGCTGCGTCATCAACTGGAACTGGCGCGCGACGGGATGGTAGGGCGGTTGGCCGAGGTGTCGCCCTGGTTGGACTTCGAACGGAGTGCGTGGGCCAGTCCGGAGGGCAGGGGCGAGCGCGGCTGGGAAGAAATGCCCTACTGGCTCAAGGGATTCGGCGACCTGGGCTACGTGTTGAACGATCCGCGCCTGATCGCCGAGGCACGACGCTGGATCGAGGCCGCCATGGCTTCCCAGCGCGAGGACGGGTGGTTTGGCCCGCGCGATCTTTTGACCAGTCTGGACGGGCAGCCCGACCTCTGGCCGCACATGGTGATGCTGAACGTGTTCCAGAGTTATCACGAATTCACCGGAGACCCCCGCGTGCTGGAGGTCATGCGGCGTTACTTCGAATGGCAACACCGGTTGCCGGGCCGGGCGTTCAGCGTCGGTTACTGGCCACCTTTGCGTGCGGGGGACAACATCGAGAGTGTCCTGTGGCTTTACAATCGCACCGGAGAATCCTGGCTGCTCGATCTGGCGCGGAAGATCCACGAGAACATGCCCGCCTGGCACCGGGATGTGGTGAACTGGCACAATGTCAACATTGCCCAGGGTTTCCGCGCGGGCACCATTGCCTGGCTTTTCACCCACGACCCGGCCCACCGCGACTCGGCCGAACGGAACTGGCAGAAGGTCATGCAGACGTACGGACAGTTCCCCGGCGGCGGTTTCGTGGGCGACGAGAATGTCCGGCCCGGCTTTGTGGACCCGCGCGGCGGTATCGAGACCTGCGGGATCGTGGAGTTCATGCACAGCTACGAGATGCTGGTGCGGCTGACCGGCGACCCGGTGTGGGCCGATCGCTGCGAGGAGATCGCTTTCAACTCTTTTCCGGCGGCGCTGACGCCTGATGCGCGTGCCCTGCACTACATCACCTGCGCCAACCAGGTGCAGTTGGACCGTCACAACAAGGCGCCCGGCATTCAGAACTCCGGCACGATGTTCTCCTACAGCCCCTACGAGGTGTACCGGTGTTGCCAGCACAACGTGTCACACGGTTGGCCCTACTACGCCGAGGAACTCTGGCTGGCCACACCGGATGACGGATTGGCGGCGTCGCTGTACGCACCGTGCGAGGTGCGCGCCCGTGTGGGGTCCGGGACCACGGTTCACCTGCAGGTGCGCACCGGCTACCCGTTCGAGGAAAGCGTCCGCATCCGGCTGATCACACCGGAGCCGGTCCGTTTTCCGCTTTACCTCCGCGTGCCGGGTTGGTGCAAAGAACCCCGCCTGTTCCTGAACGGGCGCGGCGTGCCGTTGACGGGTGTTCGGCCGCGTGCGTACGTGCGCTGGGAACGGACCTGGCGGGATGGCGACCGCATCGAGTGGCAGCTCCCCATGGAACTGTCGGTGCGGACCTGGCCCACCAATCATCACGCGGTCTCGGTGCACTACGGTCCGCTGGCCTTTTCCCTGGCGATCGAGGAACGTTGGGAAAAGTACGGCGAACGCGTGCCGGGCTGGCCCGAATGGGAGGTGTTCCCGGCCTCCCCGTGGAACTACGGGCTGGAACTGGACCCTGCGCGACCCGCCGCCGGCCTGCGGCTCGACCGACGCCCGGGCCGGATCCCCGAACAACCGTTCACACCCGAGGCGACGCCCCTGCGGGTCCGCGCCCGGGCACGTCGGATCCCGGAATGGCAGTTGGACCGCCTGAACATGGTCGCGCCCTTGCAGCCTTCTCCGGCCTACACGACGGAACCGGTGGAAGAGGTGACGCTCATCCCCATGGGAGCCGCGCGGTTGCGGATTGCCGCGTTTCCCACCGTTCGTACCGATTCGTCCGCCCATCGCTGGACTCCGCCCGCGCGGCCGCGCAAACCGGACTGGCGCCCCTCGGCCTCGCATTGTTATGAGCATGACACGGTGGAGGCCCTGGGGGACGGGCTGGAACCGACGCACTCGAACGACCACAGCATTCCGCGTTTCACTTGGTGGCCGCATCGCGGCACCCGTGAGTGGGTCCGGGCCGATTTCGAACGTCCGCGAAAAATCAAGGGCGTGGCGGTTTACTGGTTCGATGACACCGGGGTTGGCGAATGTCGCGTGCCGGCCTCCTGGACCGTGGAGTATCGCGAGGGCAATCAATGGCGGCCGGTTCGCACCCGGACCGAGCCGGGCGTGGCCCGGGACCGGTGGAACGTGGTGCAATTCGATCCGGTGGAGACCACCGCCCTTCGATTGGTCGTTCAATTGCAATCCAACGTTTCCGCAGGCATCCTCGAATGGAAGATTCTCGAAGAATGAAAGCGCACGTAACCGTTCTCACGGCCGCCCTTGCCCTGGGCTCGTTGATCCTCCCTGCTTCAGGCGCCCCTGCCGGCAGGAATCGCACCGGCTCGGACTGGCAGCCGGCACGCGGTCCTTTGATGACCCGGTGGGCCTCGGAGGTTTCGCCCGACAACGTCCATCCCGAGTATCCCCGGCCGCAGTTGGTCCGAAAGGAGTGGCTGAATTTGAACGGGCTGTGGGATTATGCCATCACGCTGCGCGAGGATCCGCAGCCTGCCGGGTGGGAAGGGCGGATTCTGGTCCCCTTCCCCGTGGAGTCGGCGCTTTCAGGCGTGATGCGCCGCGTTTACGAGACGAACCGGCTCTGGTACCGGCGCACGTTCACCCTTCCGCGTTCCTGGTCGGGTCAGCGGGTCCTGCTTCATTTCGGCGCGGTGGACTGGGAGGCCGTGGTCTGGGTCAACGGCCGCGAGGTGGGCCGGCATCGGGGCGGCTACGACGCATTCTCATTCGACATCACCGAGGCTCTGAAAAGTGAAGGCGACCAGGAGGTGGTTGTGGCGGTCTGGGATCCCACGGACGCCGGGACCCAACCCCGCGGCAAACAGGTTCGCAACCCGCACGGCATCTGGTACACGCCATCGAGCGGCATCTGGCAGACGGTTTGGCTCGAACCGGTGCCTGAAACGCACATCCGCCGCATCCGGCTCACACCCGACATAGACAAGGAAACGCTCCGCCTGGAGGCCTTTTGCGAAGGCCCGGGCGACGGATGGGAAGTGGAGGCTGAGGTCCGCGAGCGGGGCCGCGTGGTGGGTCGCGTCTCAGCTCCTCTCCAGCCCGACGGGCGGGCCGCACGCACCACGATGGAGATCTCCATTCCCCGGCCCCGCCTGTGGTCACCGGACGATCCCTTCCTGTACGACCTGGAACTCAGGTTGCGCCGCGAAAACCGGGTGGCGGACCGTGTGACCTCCTATTTCGGGATGCGCAAGATCGCCGTGCAACGCGATGGCCTGGGCATCCCCCGGCTGTTCCTGAACAACAAGCCGCTGTTTCAGTTCGGGCCGCTGGACCAGGGTTTCTGGCCGGACGGACTTTACACCGCACCCACCGATGAGGCCCTGCGGTTCGACATCGAGATGACCAAAAAGCTCGGGTTCAACATGGCGCGCAAGCATGTGAAGATCGAGCCCGCACGGTGGTATTACTGGTGCGATCGCCTGGGTCTGCTGGTCTGGCAGGACATGCCCAGCGGCGACCGATACATCGGGCCGAACGACCCGGACATCCGCCGTTCCCCCGAATCGGCCGCACAGTTCGAGCGTGAACTGAAGGCCATGGTGGAAGGCCTCTACAACCACCCCTGTATCGTGATGTGGGTTCCCTTCAACGAAGGTTGGGGCCAGTTCGACACCTGCCGGATCGTGGACCTGATCAAGCAATGGGATCCCACGCGCCTGGTCAACAACGCCAGCGGCTGGGCCGACCGCGGCTGCGGTGACGTGCGGGATGTGCACATTTATCCCGGACCGGGAACCGCCCCGGTGGAAAAGCAACGCGCGGTGGTGCTGGGTGAATTCGGCGGTTTGGGGCTGCCGTTGCGCGGTCACACCTGGCAGGACGAACGCAACTGGGGTTACCGCAGCTACAACACCCGCGAGGAGCTCACCGAGGCCTACCTCGAACTGCTGCGCCGGTTGCATCCCCTGACCGGCGACCAGGGGCTGGCGGCGGCCGTGTACACGCAGACCACCGACGTGGAAATCGAGGTCAACGGACTCATGACCTACGACCGGGCGGTTGTGAAGATGGATCCGGAACTCATCGCGGCCGCCGCACGCAAGTTGTACACGCCACCGGCCAAACGGCTCAGTCGTCCCACCGAACTCATCCCGCCGGCCACGCCACTCGTGGCGCACGACCCCTACTTCAGCATCTGGTCCCCGGCCGATCAGTTGACCGAGGCCGACACGGTTCACTGGACGGGGCGGCCTCACCGGTTGACCGGCCTGATTCGGATTGACGACCGCGTGTGGCGCTTCCTGGGTGCCAGCCCGGCCCGGGTGCCTGCGCTGCGCCAGACGGGCCTGGAGGTCCTGCCAACCCGCACCATCTACACGTTCGAGGGCGGCGGGGTCAGACTGCGCCTCACCTTCCTCACACCTGCCCTGCCCATGGACGTGGACATCCTCTCCCGTCCGGTGACCTACGTGAGCTTCGAGGTGGTCTCCACCGACGGGCGTTCCCACGCGGCGGCCATTTACCTGGACGCCTCTGGCGAACTGGCGGTGAACGAGCCGGAACAAACCGTCACATGGAAACGCGAAAGCTGGGACGGTGTCCGGGCCGTGCGTGTGGGGTCGGTGGAGCAACCGATCCTGGAAAAACGTGGAGACGATCTTCGGATCGACTGGGGCTACTTTTACCTCGCGGGTGCCGCAGACACACCAGGGGCTCCCGCGGCCGGACTGCGACATGAGATACAGGAGCTTTTCCTGCAGGGCAGTCGCTGGCCGACGGAAGTGCCCGGCAGCGACGAACCCGTCCGGGCCGATCGCCTGGTGCTGGCTTGGAACCTGCCTCTCGGCAATGTCGGTTCCCAGCCGGTTCGTTCCTGGCTGATGGTGGCCTACGACGATCTGTGGTCCATCCAGTACATGCGGCACAACCTCCGGCCCTACTGGCGCCGCAACGGTTGGGAGGCTGGGGATCTCCTCCGGGCGGCCGCCACCGAATACGAGGAGCTGCGGCAGCGCTGCGAGGAGTTCGACCGCGAATTGATGCAGGATCTGGAGCGGATCGGCGGCGCCGCCTACGCGCGCATGGCGGCACTCGCCTACCGGCAATGCTTCGCCGCCGGCAAGTTTGTTGCCGATGCCAACGGGCAGCCGCTCCAATTCTGCAAGGAGAACCATTCCAACGGATGCATCGGCACGGCCGATGTCTTCTATCCCATGTCGCCGCAGTTCCTGCTGTTCGGTTCGACGCTGGCCAAGTCCTTCCTCGTGCCGTACCTCAACTACGCATCGAGCGACCGATGGAAGTTCCCCTTCGCGCCCCATGATCTGGGGACTTATCCGCACGCCAACGGCCAGGTGTACGGCGGTGGCGAACACTCCGAGGAAAACCAGATGCCGGTCGAGGAGTGCGGGAATGCCCTGATCCTGATGGCCGCGGTGGCGCAGATTGACCGGGACGCCCGCTTCGCCGCGCCCTATTGGGCCAGGCTGGAGCAATGGGCGCAGTATCTGCGGGAAAAGGGATACGACCCTGAAAACCAGCTTTGCACCGACGATTTCGCCGGGCACCTGGCACACAATGTCAACCTCAGTGCCAAGGCCATCGTCGCGCTCGGCGCCTTCGGCAAGCTGTGCGCCCTCCGGGGCGACGCAGCGAAAGCCGATGAGTATCTCAACGTTGCCCGGAGCTTCGCGCGCCGTTGGGTGGAGGAGGCTGACGACGGTGACCACTACCGGCTGGCCTTTGACCGGCCGGGTACGTGGAGCCAGAAATACAATCTGATCTGGGACCGGATCCTCGGACTGAACCTCTTCCCCGAGGAGGTCTTCGAGAAGGAATTGGCGTTCTATCGCAAGGTGCAGAACCGTTACGGCCTGCCCCTCGACAACCGCCGCGATTACACCAAGCTGGACTGGATCTTCTGGTCCGCCACTCTCACCCGCAGACGGGCCGACTTCATCGCTCTGACGCAGCCGGTGTGGGACTTTCTGAATGAAACACCCGATCGGGTGCCCATGACTGACTGGTACGACACCAAGACGGCCAGGCGCGTCGGGTTCACCGCCCGGCCGGTGGTGGGTGCGCTCTTTGCCGCGATGCTGTATGATCCGGCCCTCTGGGAGAAATGGGCCGGCCGCGATCAAACCCGCGCCACCAATTGGGCCCCGATGCCTGTGCCGCCCAGGATCGTGCCGGTTGTCCCGGCGGCCGACACCCAGCCGGCCGTCTGGCGTTACACCACCAGCCGGCCCGGGCCGGACTGGTTCCGGCCCGATTTCGACGACTCGCGGTGGAAGCAAGGTCGCGGCGGCTTCGGCACACCCGGCACGCCCGGCGCACACATTGGCACCCAATGGAACACGCCCCGCATCTGGTTGCGGCGTGAAATCGAGTTGCCTGCCGAGGGTCTGGACAATCTGCAACTGTGGATCCATCACGACGAGGACGCCGAGGTCTATCTCAACGGCGAGCTCATCGGGCGGTTCCGCGGCTATGTCACCAGTTACTTCAACCGCCCGCTCAACGAGCGGGCCCGCGCCGCGCTCCGGCCGGGGAAGAATCTGCTGGCCATCAGTTGCCGCCAGACCGGCGGCGGCCAGTACATTGATGCAGGTTTCGTTCGGCTCGAACCGGGCGAACCGTCTGCACGCTGAGCCCTGCCCCGGCGCGCATTGCCCCAGCGGACCCGGGGCGGGTTCCGAGTGCCGGGCGTGCGGTTGGGATGTGCGGGTCGCCAGGCTGGGCAGCGGACGGCCCCCTGCAGTCGGCCGCCTTCCTGTGGCTCGAGTGAAGATTAGAACTCGGCGTGGCCGGGCGTGCGCGGGAACGGAATGACGTCACGAATGTTCCCCATCCCGGTCAAAAACATGAGCAACCGCTCGAAACCGACGCCGAACCCCGCGTGCGGGACGGTGCCGTACCGGCGCAGGTCCAGATACCACTGGTAATCTTCTTCCTTCAATCCGTGGAAGCGGAGGTTTTCGCGCAAGACCTCCAGCCGTTCCTCGCGTTGCGCACCGCCGATCACCTCTCCCACCCCGGGCACCAGGACGTCCATGGCGCGCACCGTGACGCCGTCGTCGTTGAGGCGCATGTAGAACGGTTTGATGGCGCGGGGATAGTCGTAAACGATCACGGGTGCCCGGAAATGTTCCTCGGTCAGGAAACGTTCGTGTTCGGACTGCAGGTTCTGCCCGGGTTCGGGCCGGAACTCAAAGGAGCGGCCCGACTTCTGCAGAATTTCCATCGCCTCGGCATACGGGATGCGTACGAACGGCCGCTCGGCGACGAACCGGAGTCGGGCCCGAACCTCCCTGTCCACGAAGCGCTCGAAGAGATCCAGGTCGTCTCCGCCCTCCTCGAGCATGTGACGGGCCATGGCCTTCAGGAAATCCTCGGCCAGGTCCATGTCGGCGGTGAGATCGAAAAAGGCGGCCTCGGGTTCGATCATCCAGAACTCCGCCGCATGACGCGAGGTGTTGGAATTCTCCGCCCGGAAGGTGGGGCCGAACGTGTACACCCGGCCCAGCGCGCAGGCCAGCGCCTCGGCCTCCAGCTGCCCGCTCACCGTCAGGTAGGTCGGCCGGCCGAAGAAATCGTCCTCGGGCCGTTCTCCGGGGCGTCCCTTGAGGGTCGTGACGCGGAAGAGTTCCCCTGCACCCTCGCAGTCGCTGGCGGTGATGATCGGGGTGTGCACCCAGAGAAAGTCGCGTTGCTGAAAAAACTCGTGGACGGCTTGGGCCAGCCGGCTTCGGGTCCGGAACACCGCGCCGAACAGGTTGGAACGCGCCCGCAGATGCGCAATGGTGCGCAGAAACTCCAGAGAATGCCCCTTTTTCTGCAAGGGGTAGCTGGGGTCTGCCGGCCCGATGAGTTCCAGGCGCGTGGCCCGGAGTTCCCACCGTTGACCCGGCGCGGGCGATTCGACCAGGTCTCCCCACACCGAGACCGAGGCACCGGTGGTGCAGCGCGGCAGGGCGTCGGCGCCGGGGACCTGCGCGTCCACGACCACCTGCAGGTTTTTGAGGCACGAACCGTCGTTGACTTCGAGAAACGAAAAGCCCTTTGCATCCCGGCGCGTACGAATCCATCCCTGGACCCGCACGTCCGGGCACGGATGTTCCGATGCCAACAGTTCCCTTACCCGCTTTTGCATGGCTCAGTTCTCCGAAGGCCGTGATGGCCGGGACCGGAGCCTGCCGCCGTGCCAGGCGCTCGGCAAGGGCAAAGCGGCCCCGGCCGGGTGCCTCCCCGGCATTTGCCCGGCGGCTGGCCACGGACCTGGCGGGGTCGGCCCGCACGGCATCCGGCCGCGGAGGCGTGGTGGGGCGAGGCATCCGCGTCCCTGCCTCGCACCGTTCGAACCGGACGAGACCAGGGTCGAAAGCCGGGCTTGGACAAGCCCGTCCGCCTTTCTACCTTGGGGATTCGATGAGCCAACGACGGAAGCGCAAACCGGCATCCGAGGAACAGGCTAGCCTGCCGTTGCCCGACCAAGGCATTGGCGCCGCGAAGCCCGCCGCCCGGGCACGCCCTGCGGCGCCGCCCGAGGACAATGGCAACGGCGAATCTCATGTCCAGGCCGAGACGGTTGCCGCCGTATCCCGCCCGCCTTTTGATCCGCGCCGGCCTGTCACGCCGTTGCATCAGAGGGTGGACCGCAGCTTTCTGGAGTATGCCAGCTATGTGATCCGGGACCGTGCCCTGCCCAGCCTGGCGGACGGTCTCAAGCCGGTGCAGCGCCGCATTCTCTGGGCCATGCACCTCAGCGATGACGGCCGGTTCACCAAGGTCGCCAACGTCGTGGGTGACACCATGAAGTTCCACCCGCACGGCGATGCCTCCATTTACGAGGCTTTGGTAGTCCTGGCCAACAAGGGCTATCTGATCGAGGGCCAGGGCAACTTCGGCAACATCTTCACCGGCGATCCCCCGGCCGCGCCGCGCTACATCGAATGCCGTCTGACCGATCTGGCGCGGGAGGAACTGTTCAACGACGATCTCACCGAGCTGGTCCCGAGCTACGACGGCAGGAACCAGGAACCGGTGTCGCTGCCTTCCAAACTGCCGCTGTTGCTGATGTTGGGCACCGAGGGGATCGCGGTCGGACTCTCCGCCCGGATCCTGCCGCACAATTTCCCCGAGCTGCTCCAGGCCCAGATCGCCATTCTGAAGGGCGAACCGTTCAAGGTCCTGCCGGATTTCCCCACGGGCGGTTTGATGGACGCGCGCGACTACCAGGACGGCCGCGGCAGCGTCAAAGTCCGGGCCCGGATCAAGATCAAGGACCCGCACACGGTGGTGATCACCGAGATCCCGCCCGGCACCACCACCGAGTCGATCCTCGCCTCCATCGAGGATGCCGTCCGCAAGGGGAAGTTGAAGGTTCGTTCCGTCCATGACTACACGTCCGAGTCGGTGGCGATCGAGATCAAGGTCCCGCCGGGGGTGGAGCCGGAACAGCTCGTGGACGCCCTGTATGCCTTCACGGATTGCGAGGTCACGCTCAACAGTCGCATTGTCGTCATCAAGGACCATCGGCCCGTGGAGATGACCGTCAGCGAAGTGCTGCGGGAGAACACCGCCCAGCTGGTGGATCTGCTGCGGCGCGAGCTCGAACTGCGCCAGCGCCGCCTGCAGGACGAACTGCACTTCCGCACGCTGGAACGGATTTTCATCGAGGAACGGATTTACAAACGCATCGAACAATGCCGGACGGCCGAGGCGGTGCGCCGCGCCGTCCGCGAGGGTTTCCAACCCTTCCACAAGGAACTGGCCCGGCCGCTCACCGATGAGGACATCGAAAAGCTCCTGCAGGTCCGCATCCGCCGCATCTCCCTGTTCGACATCGAACAGCACCGCCACGAGATGGAGAAACTGCGGGGTGAACTCAAGGTGGTGCAAAAGAACCTCAAGAACCTCACTGCCTACGCCATTGCCCACTTGGAACACCTCTTGGAGCGCTACGGACCCCAGTTCCCCCGCCGCACCACCAAGTCGGCCCGTCACGAGGAGGTGGACGCGCGGGCTGTTGCCTTCCGCGCGTTCAAGGTCAGTTATGACCGGGAAAGCGGCTACGTGGGTTACAAGGTCTCCGGCGACGAGTTCAAACTGGAATGCACACGCTACGACCGGCTCCTGCTGGTCTTCCGGGACGGCACCTACAAGATGATTGATCTGCCGGACAAACTCTTCGTCGGGTCGGAGGTGGTGTGGTGCGGGCTTCCGGATCGGGACCGCGTGTTCACGTGTGTGTATGCCGATCGGAAGGCCAACTATCTGAAGCGCTTTACCTTTGGCGGCATGATCCTGAACAAGCTTTACTCGCTGCTACCGGACAAGGGGCGCATTCTGTTCTTCAGCCCCGACACGCCCGAGCGACTCTACATCCGGTACAAGCCCGCGCCGCACCAAAAGATTCACCAACAGACCTGCGACCCTTCGAAGGTGGAGGTGAAATCGGCCCGCGTGCGCGGCCGGCAACTTTCGATCAAAGACATCGCCGCCGTGGGCGTGAAGCCGCCCCGTGGATGGGATCCGAAGGCGACCACGACCGAGGTGGTGTTTGCCTGAAGCTCCGGGTCATTCCGGCGCGGGCAGGCTGCGAAAAGCGTCGAGCAGGGCGGTCACGGACTCTTCGGGCACGGGATCCGCGCTGCGGCGGAACAGCAAGAGCACGGCACCGCTCTCGCGTCGTGCACAGTCCAGCGTCACCTGTTCATACCGCCAGCGCAGCCGGAGTGGCCGCACCCGGTGGGCCTGCAACACCTCGTACGTGTCCAGCACGGTCCGGCCCACATGGTCCAGCCAGGCGGCGGAAAAATCCCGTGCGTCCAGGTCGGAAACCACGCTGCGGTCGGCAAATCGAATGGCCCGCAGGACCACGCCCGGTTGCAGCGGCTGGCGCCGCAGCCATTGTCCCCACGCGGCCGGGTCCTCACGCGGTCGGCCCGGACCCGGCGTGCGCGCGGGGCGGGCCGGGGACTCCTCGCCAAAGGCCAGCGCCACGGCGAATCCCGGACGCAGAACGATCAACCGCCGGCCCGACTCCTCGAAGACCTCCATGCGATCGAACTCGCCGAACTCGTCCGCCGGCGCCAGCCGCCGCGCCTTCTGCGTCACGAACTCCAAAATGTTGACCCATGCGGCCCGATCGGGACAGTTCCAGTCGTAAAGCAACTCGCCGTGATCGTCGCAAATGACCAGGGCCGTCGCTTCCGGCAGCGTCATGTCCGGCGGTGGAGCTTGGCTGGCCGGTGCCGCCGCGGATGCCCCGGACACGGCCGGTGCGGCCAGTGCTTCGATGGCCTGCGAGGACGGTTCCGGTACGGCAAACGGTTCTGCTGGCTGCGCCGGAACCGCTAGCTCGGCCACCCGGTCCGGCCCGGTCGGTTCCTCCGCCACGGCCGGTCCGGCCGCCTCCACGGGCGCACCCTCGCCCGCCGGGCTGGTTCCGGCCATCTCGGCCCGCAGCTCGTCCTGGACCCGTGCCGCTTCCATCAGCAGGAATTCCCAGGAGTTCTGAATCGTTCGCGCGGGCGGTTCCCGCAACGGATGGACGACGAATTGCCCGCCCGGCAACGCCAGAATGCGCTGGAACGCCGCTTCACCGGTGTACTCACCCAACTCCGCGTGGACGATCTGGCCGTCCTCAACGAAGATGCGCCCGGTCAGGGAACCGGCGGTGACCTCGAGCAACGAGGAACTGCGCCCCAGGCACTCCATCTGCAGGATCTCGGTCAACCCCACCCGGCGCAGCACACCGCGGAAGCCGCGTTCGGGCGGGAATTCCATCAATTGCTGCAGCGCGGCGTGCACGGTGGCCCAACCGTCCGGCGTGGCCGGTTTTTCCAGAAAAAGTTCGGCTCCCTGGGCCAGGCAGGCGGCCCGGTAATTCTCCGTGGCATAGCCGGTCAGCACGGCCTTCTGCAGGTGCGGATGGCTCCGGTTGAGCAGAGACAGCACCTGCACGCCGTCAATGGCCTGCATCTCCACATCCAGAACGACCAGATCCACCGGCCGTTGCTGGAGCATCTGAAACGCCTCACTGGCATTGCGGGCGGTCAGGACCTCCCAGGAGCCCCGGCTCAGCTCGGTCATCAGCCCGGTCACGACCTCCAGGAACGCCGGGTCGTCGTCCACAAACAACACCCGTCGTCGGGTAGCACAGGGGGATCCTGTTGGAGGAGCGTCAGCCGGCATGGCAACGTTGGAGAGCTTCGTGTGCCCCGGCGGCCACGCAGGGGTGGGGATCGTTCAAACGGGCCTGCAGGGCCGGGATACTCCGGCGCAGCCCCAGCCGGGCCAAGGCACGTACCGCGGCCAGCCGCACCGCCGCGTCGAAATCCCCGGCCAACAGTTCCAGCGCCCGTGCAGCGGCCTCCCGCCGATGGACCGGCGACAGGGCCCCGCCCTGCCGCTCCAACTCCCCCGGGGTCAGACCGGTGATCTGGCGGATCAACCCGGCCGCAGCCAGTTGCACGCCCGGATCCCGGTGGTGCAGCGCTGATTGAAGCGTCGGCAACAGGTTCTGCACCCGGGGGGAACGCTGCCAACCCGGGTCAATCCGGTGAAGGGCGCGTGCAGCCGCCTGTCGAACCCCGCTGTGTGGATCCATCAGGGTGAGGACCAGCTTCTCCACCACGCTTTCATCCCCCACGACGCCCAGGGTTTCGGCAGCCTGTTCCCGCACCTCCTGCTCGGAATCTTCCAAACGAGCCGCCACCGAGGGAAAGGCGCGGCGATCCCCCAGGCGCCCCAGGGCCTCCAGCGCCGCCGCCCGCACCTCCCACTGGGCATCTTCCAGGGCACGGATCAAGGGTTCCACCGCGGCGCTGTCGCGCAACTGTCCCAGCGCGGCCGCTGCCGCCGCGCGCACCTGCGGCATCGGGTCCTTCAACAGCCGGATCAGCGCCGGCACGGCCGGCGCATGCGCGCGCAGACCCAACCCCTCCGCCGCCGCCGTGCGCACCGCCGCGTCGGGGTCCCGCAACGCCTCCATCAAAAGGGATCCTGCTCCCGCGTCTTCACATCGCACCAGGGAGCGAACCACCGACAGCCGCTCCGCGTACTCCCCCTCCCGGAGCCGGCGCGCCAACAGTGGCAGCGCCACGCCGCCCAGCTCAGCCGCACGCTCGTACTCGCCACGGGCCACCGACCAGGCCGCTTCTTCTTCCGGAGCTGCTGGACGCCAACCGAGGGCTTCCAATGCCTGGGCCACGCGGAACTGCACGCGGCTGCTCCCCTGCCCCAGGGCCCGGGCCAGTGCATGCACGGCGTTCGGTCCCCCCACCTGCCGCAGTGCCAGCACCGCCGTTTCCTGCACCTGCTCGTCCGCGTCCCGCAGCCCGGCCGCAAGCAACTGCACCGCCTCGTCCGAGCCTGCCTGTCCCAGCGCGCTCATGGCGGCGCGGCGCACCGCGGCGTCCGGATCCTGAGCGGCCCGGCGCAACAGCCGCATCGCCGCCGGATCGGCACGCCCCGCCAGCCGCTCGACGGCCCGCTGGCGCGTCGTGACCGAGCGGGAGCCCAGGCACCGTTCCAACCACCAGTCCTGCAACACAAGGTCATCCTGCGTCAGGAAGGCCGGCTTGTCCACCCGGAGAGCCTGTCCTACCCCGGGGTCAGGCCCTGCGCTGAACCGGACATGCCGCCACCATGCCGCGCCTGGGGGGCCTGCTCCGTCCAGCCCTTCCCCATGCGGATCAGGGCTGTTTCGTCTGAGAGTGGAAGTGGCTGAAGGGAGGGAGGAGGTTGCAAA
>ERZ795042.310-NODE-310-length-42201-cov-83.647392_pt1 | contig 42201 bp, 34 predicted proteins | sample MGYA00375126_ERZ795042 | MGnify/ENA primary metagenome ERZ795042 (study PRJEB30171, sample SAMN05518105) | compost metagenome | isolation source: Feedstock adapted compost from Newby Island compost facility, Milpitas, CA | place: USA:Newby Island compost facility...
GGGAAAACGTTGGTTGCTGGAGGATGGACATGCTCACTAGACTTCTTGAGTAAGGAGGCGCATATGCCGAGTAGTGATCAACCAGCATCGCATGTTACCCTACAGCTTACCGATATGGCATTTCAGGGGGCAGCCATCGGCCGCCTTGATGGTCGTGTTGTCTTTGCGGAATATGGGATTCCTGGGGAAACGGTCGAGGTTGCGATTGAGAAGGAGCGGCGCGACTATAGCCTTGGGCGCGTTATTGCAGTGCATGAGCCATCCCCCAACCGTGTGACACCGCCGTGTCCGTACTTCGGCGTTTGCGGCGGTTGCCAGTGGCAGCATATTGACTATGCTGCGCAGGTTGAGTACAAGCAACACATTGTCAGCGAGCAGTTACGGCGCATTGGAAAGTTTGTGGATCCTCCAGTCTTTCCCACTGTGCCTGCTCCTGAGCCGTACGGTTACCGGAATCACGCAAGGTTTACCGTAGGTCCCGAGGGGAAACTGGGGTTTATTGCACGACCAGGGGCTGGACGGCGATTCATCCAAATCGACCAGTGTCTCTTAATGCATCCGCGCATCAATGCTGTACTTGCTCAACTTCAGGGCCGCGCTTTTGTCAAGCATCAGGTGGTCGTGCGATATGGCGTGCATACTGGGCAACTGCTTGTCCAGCCCGACCTTCGTGAGCTGGTCCCTACTGTGCCCTCTGGGCAGCCCTGGTATGAGGAGGAGCTACTTGGCCATCGCTTCCGTATTTCGGCCTCGTCATTTTTTCAAGTGAACACGAAGCAGGCCGAGCAACTCGCTCGCTTAGTTCGAGAACGACTGACACTCACGGGAAATGAGGTTCTTGTTGATGCCTATGCTGGCGTCGGCACGTTTGCAGTGTTTCTTGCGCCATTTGTGCGTGAAGTCATTGCCATTGAAGAGTCGCCATCAGCGGTGAGCGATGCACGAGTAAACTGCAGCGGGTCGGCGAATATCCGGTATGTGCAGGCCAAGGTTGAAGATGTGCTGGGCTCGCTTGAGGAACAGCCTGATGCCATTATCCTTGATCCGCCTCGCGTTGGCTGTCATCCTCGCGCATTGAGTGCGGTGTTGGCATTACGCCCACGTCGTCTCGTCTATGTCTCCTGTGATCCATCGACGTTAGCCCGCGACTTGCGTCGTCTGTGTGATGGTGGCTACATACTGCGTGACGTCACGCCAGTTGACATGTTCCCTCAGACATACCATATCGAGTCAGTTGCAACATTGGAGTTAGCAGAATCGTGACCAACCTTGTCCTTGCTTCGGCATCGCCGAGGCGACGTGAGTTGCTTGCGCTGCTCGGGCTGCCCTTCGAGGTCGCTCCAGCCGATCTTGCTGAGCCAATGCCAGAACAGACGCGACGGCCTGAACGCGTAGCGCGTGCACTGGCGCGGGCGAAAGCGCAAGCGATTGCAGCGCGCTATCCTCAGGCCGTTGTTCTCGCAGCTGATACCGTCGTTTGTGATCGCGGCTATCTCCTTGGCAAGCCAGCTGATGAAGCTGAGGCATGGGCGCTCTTACGCCGACTGCGTGGGCGGTGGCACCGGGTGATTACAGCGGTGGCAGTAGCGCGTGGGCGACGCCTTTGGATTGACCATGCACGAACCTGGGTGCAGATGCGCTGCTATCGGGATGATGAAATTGCGGCGGCTATTGCCCGTGGGGAGCCATTCGACAAGGCCGGGGGGTATGCCATTCAAGATCCGCTCTTCCGGCCAGTTCGTTGCTTCTGTGGTTGTTATTGCAACGTCGTGGGGTTACCCCTTGCGCTCGTTGAACAGCTGCTGCTGCGTGCTCACGCATTACCTCGAGACTGGACAGTTGAGCCCCGGCAGCCTGCGTGCGTAAACTGTCCGCTCTACTGCGCTTTTTCCGCGAGAGAACTTCCACTACAACAACCCAAGGCGATGAAGGACGAGAATGAGAATGAGGAATGTCCAGAGGACGAGCATTCCGCTGATACCGGCGACGCCGGCAGCGATTGCAGTGAGGGGAACAGCCATCACGAGCAAGGTCATAATGAGCGCAGGGTTCCGCGACGTCGAGGGTTGCCACCGGGTTCGGCGGCGTAGATGCTCTTCGACGATCTTGGCTGCATACTGTTCGACTTCTTGTCGAATCAGCGGACGGAGCGCTTCAACCAGCGATTGAGCGACAGCATCGCGATACTCTGGTCCAAGCTCGTGAAGGGCATCGAGATGGACCGCGATTTCTTCCTGGAGCGCTCGCTCGTCCAGGGAGGATGTGCTGCTGTCCCGTGTTTGGTAGGACCGCCGTGCTCGCGGCTCACCACTTGGCATGAGACGCCTGCTCCTCATGGTCGAAGTGTAACGCAGCTAGGACGATCCGCAAAACTGTCTCTTCTACCACACACGTCATACAACAGCGAGACCTCGGCCTATTGCTTCTGAGATCGTAGCATTCAACGGCCGATCCGTGTGTGCCCGTGTTCGTTGGCTTGACGCTGTGCCGTAGCTTTGCTACACTTTTGAGGACTGCCCTGGAGGCAGGAATGTACGGACACTGGGCAGGACGTATGCACCAACTTGAATTGAACCAAGCCAATATGTGGAAGCAAGGGCCTCTGGATTCAGCCCGAATCCAGAGGCTTTTTTTTAGCACTCCACAGCTCTCGCTCCATCTTCGCGGAGTACGAGTCGTTGATCCGGCACGTGGATGGGATGGAGTTGCCGATCTCCTCGTGCGCGAGGGGCGGCTCGAAGCTTATGGCTTGCACATCCCGGTGCCCGAGGGCATCCCTTCGCTCGACGGCCATGGACTTGTGGTTGGGCCAGCGCTCGTTGATATCCATGTCCATCTGCGTGATCCTGGCTTCCCTGAGAAAGAGACACTGGAGTCAGGGGCGCGCGCTGCTGCTCATGGCGGTTTTGGGACGATCTGTTGCATGCCCAATACTGAGCCACCGCTTGACCAAGCGGAACGAATTGCTGACATCCGCGCCCGAGCACGATCATTACCCGTTCGCGTCATGCCGATCGGGACGATTTCCCAGGGACGCAAGGGCGAAGTGCTGGCTGATCTTGAGAGCATGGCTGAAGCAGGTGCGGTCGGTTTTTCCGATGATGGTGACAGCACGCGCTCGGCTGCAGTCATGCGTCAGGCTTTAGCATGGTCGGCTAGCTCTGGCTTGCCGATCATGGTGCACTGCGAAGAGCCAACGCTGTCACGTGGTGGCGTGATGCATGATGGAGAGGCAGCCCGGGCGTTAGGCTTGCCAGGTATTCCCGCCCTTGCAGAAGAACTGATTGTGCTACGTGATCTCGAACTTGCACGGGAAACTGGGGGATGGTTGCATGTCCTGCATGTGACAACGGCTCGTGCTGCGGCGATGGTGCGTACTGCCAAGCGGGCAGGAGTGCGTGTCACCGCTGAAGTAACGCCGCATCACCTGCTCATGACCGATTGGTGGGTCGCTGGACAGCGGCGCTTTGTTGGCGAAGACACAGTGGAGATTGGCCCTTCGCCTGATCCGCATGCCAAAGTTAATCCGCCGCTGCGTCGTGAAGAGGATGCTCGTGCACTGCTCGCTGCTGTTCTTGACGGCGCGATTGATTGCTTCGCAACTGACCATGCTCCTCATCACGCGGCCGCAAAGCCTTCGGATCTCACCCGTGCAGCGTTTGGAATGATCGGGTTGGAGTTTGCCCTACCGTTGCTGCTGCGTCTTATTCACCGTGGTGTGCTCTCGTGGCTCCACTTCTTTGATCTCTTTGCTACCCGCCCCGCCACACTGTTCCGCCTGCCGGGAGGTGTCTTGAGGCCGGGAGCCCCGGCCGATGTCGTGGTGATCGATCCAATGGTTACCTGGCAGGTGAAGCCTGAGGTTCTGGCTTCCCGAAGCGCAAATACCCCCCTGTTGGGGATGGTCCTTCAAGGTCGGGCTGTGTTGACAGTCGTGGATGGGAAGGTGGCATATGCCGATTCAGCAGCGTTGGCCAGGCGCGCTTGTTCTTGAGGATGGGCGGATTTTCCCCGGGATTCCCTTTGGGGCCCACAGTGATGCTGAGGGGGAAGCCGTTTTCACCACGGTGATGACTGGATATCAGGAAGTTGCGACGGATCCCTCGTTTTTCGGTCAAATCGTCTGCATGACGTATCCCCTGATTGGCAATTACGGTGTGGCCCCCGAGCATGATCAATCGCGCCGACCATGGATTGCCGGGATGGTCGTGCGCGAATACTGCCCGGAGCCGAGTCACTGGCAGTCTGTTGAGACCTTTGGCGAATACCTGAAGCGCTACGGTATTCCGGCGCTCTACGGCGTTGACACACGTGCCTTGACGCGGCATTTGCGCACGCGTGGTGTCATGCGCGCAGTTTTAGTTTCTGACCGGCGTGGCCGGAGTGATGACGAGCTTGTCGCCTTGGCTCGCCGCGCCTGGACGCCTGATCGCGAAGACGTTGTGCCCTCGGTGACCGGCGGAGTTCGCCGCTATGGGCCAGCTGATGGCCCACGGGTTGTCCTGGTTGACTGTGGTGTTAAGCAGTACATCATCACATCCCTCGTCATGCGTGGGATGCAGGTGTTCGTTGTGCCATACGGAACGAGCGCCAAGGATATTCTGTCGCTGGATCCCGATGGTGTTGTGGTCTCTCCTGGCCCTGGCGATCCGGCTCGTGCTGCAGCAGCGTTGCGCTCCGTGCACGATCTGGCGCTGTCAGGCACTCCATTTTTAGGAATCTGCCTCGGTCATCAGCTGCTCGCGCGGGCCTTCGGTGGGCGGACGACGAAGCTTAAGTTCGGCCATCGCGGTGGGAATCATCCAGTCAAGGATCTCGTCACTGGCAAAGTGCGCATTACTTCCCAGAACCACGGTTACTGCGTTGAGCCAACGCCCACGCTTACGGAAGGTGGCTGGGAGATCTGGATGGTCAATGTCAACGATGGCACGGTCGAAGGGTTACGCCACCGCTCGTTGCCGGTCTGGTCGATCCAATTCCATCCAGAAGGATCTCCCGGCCCACAAGATAGCCAGGATCTCTTCGATGCCTTTGTTGCTCAAGTGCGTGAGCGCGCGCAGTCACGGCAGCCGGTAACGCTTGTCCAAACGTCGTCGGAGGTGTAATCCAATGGGACGCCTTGATGTGAAGACGGTGTTAGTGATCGGCTCTGGTCCGATCATCATTGGTCAGGCGGCGGAATTTGATTACTCAGGAAGCCAGGCCTTGCGAGCGCTGCGTGAGGAAGGCGTGCGCTCAATCTTGGTGAATTCCAACCCAGCCACGATTATGACCGATGAAGATATTGCTGACGTTGTCTACATTGAGCCGCTCAACCTCGAGGTGCTGCATCGCATCATTGCCCGTGAACGCCCGGACGGGCTTTTGCCAACACTGGGCGGTCAGACAGGCTTGAATCTTGCCGTGCAGCTCGCGGAAGCTGGCATTCTTGAACGCTATAACGTGCGACTCCTCGGCACGCCGCTCGAAGCGATTCGGAAAGCTGAGGATCGACAGCTCTTCAAGGAATTCCTCATCAGTATTGGTGAACCTGTCGTTGAGAGCACAATTGCCTATTCGGTTGAAGACGCGTTGGAATTTGCCAAGAAGGTGCCGCTGCCACTCATTATTCGCCCCGCATACACACTCGGTGGTACCGGTGGTGGCATTGCCATGACCGAGGATGATCTTGTGCGCCTGGTACGGCGTGGGATCAATGCCAGTCCTATCGGCCAGGTATTGGTCGAACGCTCCTTACTTGGATGGAAAGAGCTCGAGTATGAGGTGATGCGTGATAGCAACGATACCTGCATCACTGTCTGCAACATGGAAAACATTGATCCCATGGGGGTCCACACCGGCGATAGTATCGTCGTTGCGCCAAGCCAGACGTTGAGTGACCGCGATTATCAGATGTTGCGTTCGGCCGCGCTCAAGATCATTCGCGGGCTCGGGATTGAGGGGGGCTGCAACATTCAGTTTGCCCTTGATCCAAAGTCGTCACAGTATTACGTTATCGAAGTCAATCCGCGTGTTAGCCGAAGCTCTGCGCTCGCTTCAAAGGCAACAGGCTATCCCATCGCCCGAATGTCAGCCAAGATTGCCCTTGGGCGGACACTCGACGAGCTGGTTAACCCTGTAACCGGACAGACCAAGGCCTCGTTCGAGCCAGCGCTCGACTATTGCGTGGTGAAGATTCCGCGTTGGCCATTCGATAAGTTCAGCCGAGCTGACCGCACCCTCAGTAGCCAAATGAAGGCGACTGGGGAGGTTATGGCGATTGATCGCTCCTTTGAGGCGGCGCTCCAGAAGGCTGTGCGCGGCCTCGAAACGGAACAGCGCGATTTGCGGTGGGAGCATCCGGCTTGGGCTGATCCAGCCGCTCTGGAAGAAGCGATTCGGTGGCCCAATGACTTGCGACTTTGGGCAATCACGGCAGCACTCCGTCGCGGCTGGGAGCCTGAGCAGATTAGCGAGCTCAGTGGCATTGATCCGTGGTTCACTCGGGCACTCCGTCGCATTGTGGCACTTGAGCGTCGGCTAGCCCAGGAGCCGCTCACGGAAACGCTCCTCTGGGAGGCCAAGCGTGCTGGCTTTGCTGACCAAACCATTGCAGCATTGAATGGCTGCTCGATAACCGAAGTACGAACGCTCCGCGATCAGTACGACCTTCACCCGGTATATAAGATGGTTGACACTTGTGCGGCGGAGTTTGCGGCGGCCACGCCATATTATTACAGCACCTATGAGATGGAAGATGAAGCGCCGCCGCTCGAGGGACCAAAGGCGGTCGTCATCGGCTCAGGGCCCATTCGCATTGGACAGGGTATTGAGTTCGATTATTGCAGCGTCAAATCCGCGCAGGCGCTTCATCAGCGTGATGTCGCTGCCATTATGGTCAACAATAATCCCGAAACCGTTTCGACAGACTTCGACGCCTCGGATCGGCTCTATATCGAAGTGCTTGACGAAGAGAGTGTGATCGAAGTTCTGCGGCATGAACGAGGAGCAAATGCAACCTATCCTCCCGTTGTTCTCCAATTCGGTGGACAAACTGCCATTAACCTCGCGCAACCCCTTGATGCTCACGGCGTGCCGATTCTCGGCAGCTCAGCAGAAACGATTGACATTGCGGAGGATCGACGGCGCTTCGAACGCTTCTTGGCTGAGCTTGGTATCCCTGAACCTCCCGGCGCGGGCGTGACCTCGCTTGAAGAAGCCTTAGCGGTCGCCGAGCGAATTGGCTACCCGGTACTGGTACGGCCATCCTATGTCCTTGGTGGCCGGGCAATGGAAGTGGTCTATAGCGCTGAAATGCTCGAACGATACCTCCACGAGACTGCTGCGTTTGCCAGTGGCCGCCCAGTCTTGATCGACAAATATCTTGAAGGGAAAGAGCTCGAGGTTGATGCGATTTGTGACGGTGAAACTGTCCTCATCCCAGGGATCATGGAGCACATTGAGCGAGCGGGAGTCCATTCTGGCGACAGCTTTGCGGTTTATCCAGCACTGAGCCTTGACCCGCAGACAGTCAATACGCTTGTGACCTACACCACGCGGATTGCGCTAGCGCTTGGTGCCATCGGATTGATCAATATTCAATTTGTCTATCATCAGGGTCAGGTCTATGTCCTCGAAGTCAATCCTCGGGCGAGTCGAACGGTGCCTTTCCTCAGCAAAGTAACTGGCGTGCCAATGGTTGAGGTTGCTACGCGAATCATGCTCGGCGAATCGTTACGGGATCAGGGATACGTTGGCGGCTTATGGCCTCGACAACCACTTGTCGCTGTGAAGGCACCAGTGTTCTCAATGGCCAAGCTGCCAGGTGCTGAGGTTTCACTTGGCCCAGAGATGAAGTCAACCGGTGAAGCGATGGGCGTTGATCGCACATTCGCCGCTGCCCTCTACAAGGCAATGCTTGCGGCAGGATTATCGCTCCAGCCTCATTGTGGAGTGCTTGTTAGTCTCGCTGATCGTGATAAGCCTGTTGGCGTTGAGCTCGTCGCTGAGCTTGTTCGCATGGGTCATCCAATTTACGCCACTGCAGGAACGGCGGCGGCCTTACAGCAGGCGGGCTTACCGGTTGCGCAGGTCGCGAAGCGTATTAACGAGGGTTCGCCGAACGTGCTTGACATTATTCTTGATGGCACAGTGCGGGCTGTTATCAATACGCCTGGGCCAGACGACCACATGGTTCGTGACGGGTTCCAGATTCGTCGCGCGGCTGTTGAGCGTGGCATTCCCTGCATCACGTCAATCGACACTGCCCGGGCGCTCATTCAAGCGACACTTGCGGGCGGCGCTGCCTTCTCTGTCCTGCCGTTGCCGGAGTATCGCCAGCGGATCACCGCGGGTGTTGCGGCGGCCGAGGAGGAGCCTGTTTATGGTGAATAACCCACTGTTTTCGCTCCGTGCATGCCTGCGAGAGGTGGGTGCTCTCCAGGAGGGACATTTTCTCTTGGCTTCTGGCCGGCATAGCGACCAGTATGTGGAGAAGTTCGCGCTGCTTCGCCAGCCACGGCTAGTTGAAGCTGCCTGCGCGGCATTGATTGCGCGCCTACCCTGGCGTGATCAGATCGATGTTGTCGTTGGCCCGACGACAGGCGGGATCCTGCTTGCATATGAGGTTGCCCGCCAGCTTGGTGTTGCTGCTGCTTATGCTGAACGTGAAAGCGAAGGGGCAGCACGTCGCGTCTTCCGCCGGGGTACAACCTTTGATCCTGGCACGAGAGTGATGGTGGTTGATGACATCCTGACCACCGGCGGATCGGTACGGGAGACGCTTGCAGCACTCGAGCCGTATGGCGTTGAGGTACTTGGCATTGCTGTCTTGGTCGATCGCAGTACGACACCGGTGGTGTTTCCTGTTCCTTTCCTTGCGCTCGAGCGACTTGAAATTCCAAGTTGGGAAGCTGCAGCGTGTCCGCTCTGCCGTCAAGGCGTGCCGCTGGTCAAGCCTGGGACGTCGTTGTCTGTGCAAGCGTGATCGATGCTCTCTGACGAGCACGCGCTGTCGTCTCTGACGACTCGCGCGTGCTCGTCGGGTTTATGAAATAGCTGTTTTTTGTGGAGTATCAATACCAGATTCACGCAGCAGTTGAAGCAATGCTTCCTCGTCAAGAATTGGTACACCAAGTTGTTGCGCCCGCTGATATTTGCTGCCAGGATCCTCGCCAGCAAAGACGTAGTCAGTGTTGCGTGACACCGAACTCGTAACGGTGGCACCAGCAAGCCGTAACGCTTCTTCGGCTTGGCTGCGTGTCATTGATTGTAGCCGGCCGGTAAGCACGACCGTTTTGCCGACGAGTGGACCGTGACGCGTGCGTGTCTCTTCGCCTCGTTCTTCGCTCATTCGAACGCCAGCAGCACGGAACCGTTCGATCATTTCGCGGTTCCGTGGCTCCTGGAAGAACGTCACAATCGCTTGGGCAACCGTTGGTCCGAAGCCAGGCAGCGTGAGGAGTTCTTCGAGTGTTGCGCGCTCAATTCGGTCGATGCTGCCGAACTGTTCGGCGAGGATCCGTGCATTGCGCTCGCCAACATGCCGAATACCGAGCGCGTAGAGGAAGCGTGCTAGCGGGCGTTCTTTGCTCCGCTCAATGGCCCGTTGAAGGTTTTCAACGCGTTTGGCTCCAAACCCCTCGAGCTGCCGAATGCGATTCCAATCCAAATAATAGATATCTGGCAGGCTCTGGATCAATCCAAGGTCGACGAAAAGTTCCGCAACCTTTTCGCCAAGTCCTTCGATGTCCATGGCATTGCGCGAGGCGAAGTGTTGGATGGAGGCCTTTAAGCGAGCCGGGCAATTGGGGTTCACGCAATAGCGATCAGCTTCGCCTTCGAGCCGAACTGCCTGTGCACCGCAAACAGGGCAGTGTTCTGGTGGGGTAATTGGTTGTTCATCCCCATCGCGTCGTGCAAGGATAACGGCAGTAATTTTAGGGATCACGTCGCCGCGTCGTTGGACAACAACGGCATCTCCAATCATCACGCCAAGCCGAGCAATTTCATCTTCGTTGTGGAGTGTGGCGCGCTCAATAACCGCTCCGCCAATCTCAACGGGCTCGAGAAGAGCAACAGGCGTAAGCTTACCCGTGCGCCCAACACTCCACTCCACACCACGGGTAACCGTCGTCTTCTCAATTGCCGGGAACTTATAAGCTGTTGCCCAACGTGGTTCGCGTCCTACGACCCCAAGCTGGTCATACACTGTGCGGTCATCGACCTTAATGACGACGCCATCAGCTTCAAACGGGAGGCTTGCGCGCCGCTCTTGCCAGCGCATGCAGGCCTGCCAAACTTCATCAACCGAATGGTGAACCGTATAGTCGGGGACGACAGGGATACCAAGTTGGCGTAAGAAGTCAAGAGCCTCATGATGGTAGCGAGGTGGTTCTGTTCCTTCCCACACCCCGATGTCCCAGGCAGCGAAGCGCAGCGGGCGACTTGCGGTAATGCGCGAATCGAGCTGGCGCAGCGATCCAGCAGCGGCGTTGCGCGGATTTGCGAAAAGAGGCAGCGGGCGCTGGCCTGCTGCGGCGCGTTGCTCGTTCTGCTTTGCAATTTCCTCATTGAGGCGTTCAAAGTCAGCAACGTTCATGTAGACTTCGCCACGCACTTCGAGCACGCGTGGTAGCATCACACCCGGCGGAGGATAGAGACGTAAGGGGACACTTTTTATTGTTCGGATATTCGCCGTAACATCTTCGCCTTCGAACCCATCCCCGCGCGTTGCCCCGCGGGTGTAGACTCCGTTCTCGTAGATGATGGAGACTGCAAGGCCATCGACTTTTGGTTCTGTTACGAAGTCGAGGTTGGAGGCTTTCAAGAGGCGCATGACACGTTCCGCCCAGTTACGCAGTTCTGCCTCGGTGAAGACATTGCTGAGGCTGAGCATAGGAAGTGCATGACGAACAGGTTGAAATCCAGTGGCAGGAGGAGCGCCGACGCGTTGGGTGGGTGAATCGGGCGTAATGAGTTCTGGATACTGCGCCTCAAGCTGGCGCAATTCTTGCATCAAGGCGTCGTATTCAGCATCACTCACACTTGGCTGGTCGAGGACGTAGTACTCATAGTTGTATCGATGGATGAGTTTTCGCAACTCTTCGACTCGTGCAACGATTTCTGGCGGGACAGGCATCGCAGTCGACTCCTCACTTCCTCATGCCTGCGCGCTGAACGTCCTTGTGCTGCCGCAAGTATAGGTGACAGATGGGGTGTCCGTACACCTGGAGCAGGGTATGACTGAGGCTGACGTTGAGCGAGCGCAAATGGGAGAAAGCGCCTATGAGCGCCTTCGCCAGCGAGCCTACGAGTTTGTGCTGCGCAAGGGTGGTTGCGTCAGTGAACATGACTTGATTGCGCATGTCTTCGGAAGTGTCGGCAGCTTGAGGATCTGGCAGCCACTGCTGCGCCAGGTGCTTGGCGGTGATGAACGGCTTGTGATGCAAGCGGATGGACGTTGGACACTCCGTCATTCCCCAATCCAGGAACAGCTGGATTTCCCTGTCGACTTCATCGCGATTGATGTGGAAACCACCGGGTTACGCCCAGCACGGCAGCGAATTATTGAGATTGGAGCGGTGCGCTATCACGATGGAAGGCCAGTTGAGCGCTTCTCTCTGCTTATTAATCCCGAACGGCATGTACCCCAATACATTACAAAATTGACAGGTATTCGCGACCTTGATCTTTTGGAAGCGCCAATCTTTAGCCGCATTGCTGGGCAACTCCTGGCTTTCCTTGGAGATGCTGTTCTGGTCGGGTATAACGTCGGATTTGACCTCGCGTTCCTCAATCTCGAGCTCCGTCGTGCCGGCTGGCCTCCGCTCGCGAATCCGACGATCGATGTGTTGCCCCTCGTTCGTCAGCTTCAGCCGACCATCGGTCGTTGGGGCCTCGACGATGCATGCCGTGCTTTCGGGCTCTCACGGGAGACGCGACATCGCGCACTTGCCGATGCTGAAGCCACGGCCGAGCTTTATCTTGCGCTCCGTGCGAAGCTTTGGACGTCGATGCTTCCCTCGTCCCTTTCGCATGTGAACCAGAACGGGCGATACGGCTACGTTACTGCGATTGAGGCAGTAGGGCGCGGGCGTGCAGTACTCGATCGCTCGTTTCTCGCCCAAGCACCGGAACGGCCTGGTGTCTATATCATGCGTGATGCGCAAGGCCGCGTGCTCTATGTCGGCAAGGCACGGAACGTGCGTCGGCGACTTTCGTCCTACTATTCGCAACCCCTGGGGTATACGCGGAAAATGGATGGGCTGCTGGAATCGATCGCGGATATTGAGGTGATTGAAACGGGCTCAGAGTTGCTTGCGTTACTGCTCGAGTCGCAGCTGATTCGTCGCTATACCCCTCCCTACAATACGCAACAACGCAATCACGAGCGTTATCCCTACATCAAAGTCGAACTCGGTAATCCTTGGCCCCGAGTGTATCTCACTCGCTATCGCGACGATGACGGAGCGTTCTACGCTGGTCCATTTCACAGTAGCACGGCAGCGCGGGCAACGGTGGAACTTCTCCACAAAGTGTTTCCCCTCCGTACCTGTCCGCGGTCCTTTCGAACGCTTCGAAGTTATGGATCGCCATGTTTAGCGCTTTCGCTCGGACGTTGCCTTGGCCCGTGTGTTGGGCGTGCTGATCGCGAACACTACCATACGATGATCCAACAGGTCATTGCTTTCTTACGTGGTGAAAATCAAGGGGTGATTGATCGTCTCCATCAGCAGATTGCAGCAGCAGTTGCACGACAGGATTTTGAGCAAGCCGCCCGACTGCGTGATCTGCTGCGTTCAGCCGAGTTGCTTGTCCGTGCTCAGCGGACGCTTGATGCGGCAGCTGCTCGTGCTCCAACCGTGGTTATTACGCGTTCAGTCGATCCAGGGAGCCGAGCGTTTCTCCTTATTCTGCATGGACGGCTCTGGGCCATTGTGCATTGCTCGCTCAATGATACCGACGAGGAAGTGGCGGCTCGGCTCCAGCGCGCATATGAGCGCGGATGCGCCGCAAAAGCAATGCCGCTTGCCCAAGATGAACTCGATACGTTTTGGATCCTTGAACGCTGGATTGCTGCTCATGCTGGTAGCCCGGCAATTATCCAGTTACCGGCCTCGCCGGATTGGCTCGCACTTGTCCAGCATGGTCGCTCGTTACCCGATGCGGTTGTCGCTGGCGATGGTAAGCCTGCTACAGCTTTTGATGATGACGAGGAGCTGGCAGCTGCTGAGCTTGAGGATGAAACACCTCGATGATAGGGGTATGTGCCCGGGAGGAGCAGGCAGAGCGTGCAGCCGACCATTCGTTTTGGTACCGATGGATGGCGTGGTATTATCGCCGATGACTGTACGACAAGCACGATGCGGCGTATCGCACGCGCCTATGCCATCGTGCTCCATGAATTGGTTCACGGACGTGCGCCACGTGTCGTCGTTGCCTATGACCGCCGTTTTGCCTCCGATCTATTTGCACAGGCGGTTGAGCTGAGCCTTCGCGAGACTGGTGTTGATGTCCTTGCTTGTCGTGAGCCGTTGCCAACGCCGGTGGCGAGTTTTGCAGTGCGGACATATGAAGCGGATGGGGCGCTGGTGATTACGGCGTCGCACAATCCGTTTCGATATAACGGCGTGAAGGTCAAAAGCCGTGCTGGTGCTTCGGCACCCCCAGAACTCTATCGACGGATCGAAGCCCATCTGTTGGACGCTGAAACGATTGCGATTGATCGGCCCGGTACCGCAGTCGATCTTGCCCCACTTGATGACTATTGTGCAGCGTTGGCGCAACGTTTACCGCTGGATGCTATTCGCAGTGCGGGATTTACTGTCATCGCCGATGCTATGTTTGGCACGACGGCTGGACTGCTTCCCCGGGTACTCAATGGCGATCTGACAACGTGCATTGAACTAAATACGACGCATAATCCGCTATTTCCCGGTATTGTGGCCCCGGAACCTATCGAGCGAAACCTTGCGAAGCTCAAGCGTGCGGTAGTCGACGGCAAGGCAACGATTGGCGTTGCCTTTGATGGCGATGGCGATCGCATCGGCGTTGTTGATGAGCAGGGCAATGTCGTTTCTCCCCAGTATGTTTTTGCGTTGCTTGCCTACTATCTGCTCGAGGTGCGGGGAATACGTGGCCCGATTGTCCGGTCGGTCAATGGCACGGCAATGCTTGATCGACTTGCCGAACACTACGGCATTTCGGTCATTGAAACCCCAAATGGCTTTCCGTATCTTGCGCATGCCATGCTCGAGCATAATGCGATTCTCGCTGGTGAAGAGAGTGGTGGTTTTGCTGTCGCCCTTCACATGCCTGAGCGTGATGGCCTCTTTTGTGCACTGGTGCTGCTTGACTTCTTACGGGAAAGCCAGCTGCCCCTTTCGCACCTACTTCGCGAGTTGGCGCATCTCGTTGGCACGTGGTATTACCAGCGCCACGATGTCTTAGTTTCCAACGAACAGCGTCTCCGCCTCGCGCAAGCACTGCAAACCAGTGAGCACCCCCAGCAACTTGCTGGGGTATCGGTCACCGGCGTTTCGCTTCTTGATGGCGTCAAATTTCTCCTCAGCAATGGTGGATGGGTGCTCGTGCGTCTCTCTGGTACAGAACCTCTTGTACGCATCTATGCTGAAATGCCTGATCCTGGACAAGCTGACGATGCAATCCGCGCGGCACAGCGCTGGCTTGCCTTGACGATTGGAGAATGATCTGACAGCGTTGAGAGGACATTGGGGCAAGGCGTCTGGCGGAGATAGTGAGGTGATGACGTGAGTGAGAAAGCTGAGTCGACACCGGAGGCGGTGCTGGCTGATATTGCTGCGCGTGTCAAAGTCTGCACCCGCTGCGAGCTTGCGCGGACGCGGACGCATGCGGTGCCGGGCGAAGGCAACCCGCATGCTGAGGTGATGTTCATTGGTGAAGCGCCAGGCTGGAATGAAGATAAGCAGGGCCGCCCGTTTGTTGGAGCCGCTGGCCAGTTCTTGAACGAGTTGCTCGAGCGTATCGGGCTCAGACGCTCAGACGTCTTTATCACCAACATCGTCAAATGCCGCCCACCTGGCAATCGTGATCCGCTTCCCGACGAGATTGTGGCATGTGCGCCCTACCTTGAAGAGCAAATCGCGGCGATTCGCCCAAAGGTGATCGTCACGCTTGGCCGCTACTCCATGGCTCGCTGGTTCCCGACGGAGAAGATTTCCAAAATCCATGGGCAACCGCGTCGTTTTGGAGACTATGTCGTTGTGCCAATGTATCACCCGGCTGCAGCGCTCCACCAGCCTGCATTAAAGGCCGCGGTTGAACAAGACATGATGAAGCTGCCGCAGATTTTGGAAGAGGTACGAAAAGCACAACAGCAGGAGGAATCGGCGCCTGCACCGCCGCAACAAATGCGCCTTTTCTAGCTCGAAGAGGTGTCAGATTTTCTCCGTGCTTCTCGGCGAAGCCGCTCGCCAAGCTGCTGGTGAGCGGCTATACTGTGTCCGAACGAGGTGAACGTACATGGCGGCAAAGGCTCGAGCTCGGCAAGCAAAAGCAAAACAGCCCAAGCGTCCTTCACATCCTCAGAGTAGTGTTGCTACGAGGGTTATCCATCGAGCACGATGGATGCGGGTAGCGTTACGCCGTCTGCTTTTCCCTTTGGATGCTCCAGCCCGCTTGATCCGCGAAGCTGTTGCGCTCCTCCTCCTCGTTGCGACGGTACTCCTGTGGGCTGGCCTCCTTGGAATACATGCCGTTGGCGGAGCAATCATCTGGGTCGTTGATGGCTTGCGCTTGTTGTGTGGGCAAGGTGCGTGGGTGGTTCCTGGCCTTGGGGTGTGGCTGGCTGGGGAATTGCTGTTGAACCAGCATGGCGCTGCTGTACGGCGCCGCGGGTTGGGGTTAACGCTCTATCTGCTGGCACTCCTGGTGATCTTCGATCGTCAGCCGAGTACTGACCCGCGCACGGCTGGTGGATATCTTGGTGCCGCTCTTGGTGCTCTCCTTCGCCTGTTCGGCGGACCACTCGGAGCAGAGATGCTCGCCCTCGTTCTCGGAGCCATCGGCCTTGCCTTTTTCACCGGCCACGCGCTGCTGACTTCTCTCGCATGGTTACATGGTTTGTTTGTCCGCTCGGCACTGGTCAACCAGGTGAAGACGCCGAAGACAAGCCCCGAGCAGTTCAAGCCAAACCGTGACGGAGAACGTCAGACACCGCTCACGGACGTTCAGCCAGTGATTTCGTTGCCGGAGACTGGCCGATCGCGCGGGCGAAAATCGGCACGCACTCAGTCTCCTGTGTCCTCCGCTGAATCTACCCATGATGTGGCGTCGTTGCCATTGCCTGATCTCAGCCGTTTACAACTGTATGCCTATGGAGTTCCCGATCCCAGCGAGTTGCAGCGGAAAGCCGCGATTATTCAGGAAACACTGACAAGTTTTCGCGTTGATGCGCGCGTACGAGAAATTTTCCCAGGGCCAGCCGTCACACTCTTTACTCTCGAGCCAGGGCCTGGCGTGAAGGTGCGGAGAATTACCGAATTGCAGAATGACCTTGCGCTTGCCCTTGCAGCGCCGTCAATTCGTATTGAGGCCCCGGTGCCAGGCATGGCACGCGTCGGGATTGAAGTGCCGAATGCGAAGATTCATACCGTCGGGCTTCGCGAAACCATGGAATCGGCGGCATTTCAAGAGTCCGCCGCTAAGCTCCCGCTTGCACTCGGGCGAGATGTGCATGGCCAGTATGTTGTTGCTGATCTCACGAAGATGCCGCATCTGCTAATTGCCGGGGCGACGGGGTCCGGCAAATCGGTATGTATTAACAGCATCATTGCTACCTTCCTTCTAACAAAGCGGCCTGATGAACTCCAAATGCTTCTCATCGACCCCAAAATGGTTGAGCTGACGGGGTTTGAGGGGGTGCCTCATCTTAAGCGTCCAGTTGTCACCGATATGGCACTCGTAGTCGGCGCTCTGCGCCGCGTCTTACAGGAAATGGAACGGCGTTACCAGCTTTTCGCGCAGTTGGGTGTGCGCAATCTTGAGGGATATCAGCTGCGGCGCGAGGAGGATCCATCACTTGAACCGTTGCCGTACTTCGTGGTCATTATTGATGAGTTGGCCGATCTCATGTTGACCACGCCGGATGAGGTCGAAACCTTGCTGGTGCGGTTAGCACAAATGGCCCGGGCGACTGGCATTCATCTCCTGATTGCAACGCAGCGCCCCTCGGTTGACGTGTTGACAGGCTTGATCAAAGCGAACGTGCCGGCACGTATTGCGTTCGCCGTCACGTCGCAAACGGATAGCCGCGTGATTCTCGATATGCCGGGCGCTGAGCGCTTGCTTGGGCGTGGCGATATGCTCTTCTTAGCTCCAGATGCAGCTCGGCCGCAGCGGATTCAAGGCTCATTCATCGAGGATCGTGACCTCAACTATCTTGTCGAGCATTGGCGCTCGTTGGTGCCTGAGCCGCGCTATGACCCACTGTGGCTTAACCTCGATGCTGATGCGCAGGATGACAACCGGGAAGATCCGTTACTCGATCAAGCTCGACAACTTGTGCTTCAGCATGGGTCAGCATCAACCTCAATGCTGCAGCGTCGCCTCCGTATTGGCTACAACCGTGCTGCCCGCCTGATGGAACAGCTTGAGGCCGAGGGCTTGGTTGGTCCCAGTGATGGGCCCCGAGGGCGGCAAGTGTACCTTCAACACCTCGAGGAGTAAGCTACCACCCATACGAGCCGAGAGCTGGGAACCTCGAACGAACAGCAGAATCCCGTTCTTGGTATACTTTGGGGAGAATACGCGAGGCGAGTGGATTTGTCGATGCGTACACGTCCAACGAAAATCACTGTTGAACCAGTTGCCCGGCTCATTGATGAGCTGGCGAAATTGCCAGGGATCGGTCCAAAGACGGCTTCTCGCCTAGCCTATCACATCCTGCGTGGTTCACGTGAAGAAGCGCTTGCACTTGCCCAGGCCATTATGGAAGTGAAAGAGCGAGTCTCGCTCTGCTCTGTCTGTTTTAACATTACTGATGTCGACCCATGTGCGATTTGTCAAGATCCCCAGCGTGAGCGTTCAGTGATCTGCGTGGTTGAAGATCCGCTTGATGTGCTGGCCTTGGAGCGGACCGGGGAATATCACGGGCTGTACCATGTGCTTCATGGCGCAATCTCTCCGGTGGATGGCATTGGTCCTGACCAGCTAAAAATCCGCGAGCTGATTGCACGGGTACAGCAAGAACGGCCTCAAGAGGTGATCTTGGCGTTGAATCCGAACATTGAAGGAGACGCGACGGCGATGTACCTTGCTCGCCAGCTCATTCCTTTGGGCGTCTTGGTGACTCGACCTGCAAGCGGATTGCCAGCTGGTGGTGACCTTGAATATGCCGATGAAGTCACGCTGGGACGTGCGTTAGCCGGGCGCCGGGCGCTCTAGTCGCGAGGTTGAGGAACGATGATGTGGCTCTGGCGTCCACTCGCATTCTGGCGATGGCGAAGTCGCAGCTCGGGCGAGGTGCAGATTCGGCCCGTGCGCTGGCATGATGTTGCCCGCTGGATGCGTGGCCAGCACGTTGACTTGCTTGAAGTACCACATGGGATCGGCAATCTTTCGCTCTGGGCGCTCACGCTTGGCTCAGTGTGGCCGGTGCGGCGGAATCGCCTCCTCTTTCGTAGCGAGCATCCAGCGCTCGGAACAGGGTGGATTGCCGTTCAGCAAGATCCGCGTCCCGAGCATTGGATGATTACCCAGTTACTCCAACCCTACACCGATGACAGCGAGGCATATCTTCTCCTCATCGAAGAATTTCTGCGTGTTGCTGGGCGGTATGGCGTGCAACGTGTTCATACAGTCATTCCCCGCGAGAGTCTGGTTCTGTCGCTCTTTGAGCAAGCGGGCTTTCTGCCTTTCCGGCGGATCACCGTTTTTGCAGCGCAGGCCGGTGCATTGGTGCTTGCAGCGCCGTCTTCGGCAGTGCGCCCTCAAGCTGTCCATGATGGCTGGGCAATTCTCCGGCTATATGAACGGGTGACGCCTCGCCCCGTCGTCTATGCTGAAGCGCGTACCCGTGCATCGTGGCAGCCTGGGCGGCGTGCTGGCTGGCATGTACGGGGAGTGGTCTTGCCATACGAACATGAGGTTATCGCCTATTGTCAAGTACGCTCTCGGGCCCATGTCCATGTCGTTGAAGTGCTTGCCGATCCATCAGCAGCCGATACGGTCGGTGATGTGCTCTCGGCAGCCTTGCGTGGTGCTCGACCAGTCCCAACCGATCTGGTCCTTGCGCTTGTCCCAGAAGACGCGCTTGGATTACCTGAGGCCTTCCGAAGGCTTGGCTTTGCCCCGGTGGACGAGAGGGTTTGGGTAGCCCGTTACCTTACGCGCATGGCTCGCGTACGATTGCCCCGCGCGGCGGCCCCGGTGCTCCGCGAATTGCCTGAGCTCGTGCCAGGAGTGTTCCGTGGCCTGCCGCAGCGGCAGTTCTCAAAGTCACGTTCACATTACACCTGGTGTTAGTTGCGGAGGGATATAGACGTTCAGCATGACGCAGATGCTGCCCACACTACCGGTCTACGAGCAAACCATTACGGATAATCTGGAAGACCTACTCGCAGTGCTACCGCCGGACATTGTCACGGCGCTTGAACACTACAACACGCCTGAAGAGCGCAGTAAACTCATCGAGATTGTGCTTGACCTCGGCCGACGTCCCGAAGCTCGCTTTGAGGACAAAGAAGTCTATCTGGCAGAACGCGAGGTGACGCGCGAAGATCTCGCCTACGTCGCCAAGCGGATCGGGCGTTTTGGCGATGATAATCGCGCGGGTATCGAGCGAACCTTGCACCGCATCTCGGCTATTCGGAGTCGCTCGGGGGAAATCGTTGGGCTCACGTGCCGTATTGGCCGGGCGGTTTATGGAACGGTCGGCATCATCCGTGATCTGATCGAAACCGGCCAAAGTATCCTGCTGCTCGGACGACCTGGTGTCGGTAAGACAACGATGCTGCGTGAGACAGCTCGCGTGCTTGCCGATGACTTACGCAAGCGGGTTATCGTCGTTGACACCAGTAACGAGATCGCTGGCGATGGCGACATCCCGCATCCAGGCATTGGCCGTGCGCGCCGTATGCAGGTGCCGACCCCAACATTGCAGCACGCCGTGATGATTGAAGCTGTTGAGAACCACATGCCGGAAGTCATCGTTATTGACGAGATCGGCACAGAACTTGAAGCAGCAGCAGCTCGGACCATTGCCGAGCGCGGCGTGCAGCTTATTGGCACTGCCCACGGCAATACCCTTGAAAATATCATGATGAACCCAACTCTTTCTGATCTTATCGGCGGTATTCAGTCGGTAACCTTGAGTGACGAAGAGGCGCGGCGGCGGGGGACACAGAAGTCAATTTTGGAACGCAAAGCTCCGCCGACGTTCAATATTCTGGTTGAAATCCAAACCCGCAATCGTGTTGCCATCCATCGTGACGTTGCAGCGAGTGTTGATGCGATCTTGCGTAACCAGCCGCTCAAGATCGAAATTCGTGAGCGAAAGCCTGATGGAACCTATGCGGTGCATTATGAAGAGATCTACGGTGGTGAACGGTATGGCGAGCGGCAATTGCCTACAGGCCCCCGCCGGTTGGCACAAACCCAACCCTGGTCGCAGACTACGACAGTGATCCCGCAGCCAGTAAGTAGCCGAACGCGGGCGAGCAGCTTGGCGGAAGCAAATGACACACGCGTTCCCGAAAGTGGTGGGCGTGTTCGGCCGCGCGAAGTAGGGCGCAAACTGCTGCGGGTCTATCCCTTTGGCGTGAGCCGTAATCGCCTGGACGAAGTCATTCGTCAGCTCCTGGTTCCAGCCACGCTTGTGCGTTCGCTTGATGAGGCTGATGTTGTCTTTACGCTGAAGAATTACTACCGCAAGCGGCCGCAGGTGGTGCGTGAGGCGGAGGAACGTGGGCTGCCCGTCTATGTGTTGCGCAGCAATACCGCAGTCCAGATGGCCAATCTCTTCCGGTCGCTCTTTCCAGAACAATTTGCGCTGATGCCAGAAGAGCAGCCATGGCACGATGATGATGGCCATGCCGCAAGCGAATCGGATGAGGTCGAGAGTGCACTGACTGAGGCTGAAGATGCAATCCACCAGGTGCTCAGTGGCCTGACATCACGGGCATCGTTGCGCCCGCAAGCGTCGTGGATTCGCCGTCTCCAGCATCAGCTGGCAGAACGCTATAACCTCGGCTCCCGCAGCCGTGGTCGCGAACCATTCCGCCATGTCGAAATCTTCCGCGAGGAGTCAAGTGCGTGAGTTTCTTCATTACTGTCGAGGGGCCAGAGGGAAGTGGAAAAACCACGCAGGTCCGCGAGTTAGCTGCTCGCTTGCGCTCATCCTCGCATCACGTCATCGCGACACATGAGCCTGGGGGGACGCCGCTTGGTGAGCAGATCCGTGAATTGCTGCTCCATGCCCCCTGGCCCCTATGCCCTGAGACCGAAGCCTTGCTGGTTACGGCTGCACGAGCTGAGCATGTGACACACGTCATTCGTCCAGCGCTTGAGCATGGCCACATCGTCATCTGCGATCGTTATATCGATTCAACACTGGCGTACCAGGGGGCAGGGCGTGGCCTCGATCTTGATCAGCTTTGGGCGCTGCAGCGCTTTGCGTTCGACGGACTCCTACCCGATCTCACCATCTTGATCGATGTGCCGGTTGAGGTTGGTCTCGCTCGACGGTATCAGGATGCGGAGCAACTCTCGCGCTTTGATCGTGAGACGTTGGCCTTTCACGAACGTGTGCGTGCGTGGTACCTTAGGGCGGCACATGCTGAGCCGGCACGCTGGCGTGTGTTTGACGGGACGTTGCCGCCGGAGATTGTTGCTGAACAGATATGGGCAACGGTACAGGCATTTCTCCATAAGCGTGAGCAGATGGGCGCGAGAGGGCGGATATGAAGCTCCTGGTAACCGTCATTCAAGCTCGCGACCTCGAAAACCTCACGCTGGCATTGCACGAACGTGGGTATGCTGCGACACAAGTGCATAGTGCCGGTGGGTTTTTGCGAGAGCAAAATGTCACGTTGCTGATTGGGGTTGATGATGAGGCAGTGGCAGAGGTGATCCGTATCATTAAAGCGAATTGCTATTCGCGTGTGCAGTACGTTAACCCTCTCCTCCCAATCGTCGATGCTGGTGAAGTCTTTCTCCCAAATCCGGTTGAGGTGCAGGTCGGTGGCGCGCATGTCTTTGTTCTCCCCGTTGAGCGGCTCGTGCGGTTACCATAAGGAGACAGAAAGGGGAACGGGGGAAAGCTAAGATGGAAGCGCTTATCGCTCGTGCCGTGCACCTCGTGTTAGCTGTCAGTATTGCCTACTACTTGGCACTCTGGTTTGCCTTAGTCGTCTGGACATTCCAGGATGTACAAGCGCGAACCCGGAGTGTGCTCGCCCAGATTTTCGCGACGTTGTTGGTCGTTCTGTTTTCGGTTCCCGGCGTGCTGCTCTATCTGTTACTCCGTCCGAAGGAAACGCTTGAAGATGTCTACCAACGTTCTCTAGAGGAAGAGTATCTGCTTCAGGATTTGGGTACCTTCGCCTTATGTCCGCATTGCCAGCATGTCGTGCACGAAGACTTCCTTTACTGTCCAACATGCCGGAATCAAATTCGCCATGGTTGCGCGGCCTGCGGTCGCCTGATCGATTTGCGGTGGGCAATTTGTCCGTACTGCGGGCACGAGCAGGAGGCCGAGGCACTGGTAACCACTGAAGAGAGTCGATGGGCGTTGCCCGGGCTCAGTCGGCTTACACGGCAGCTGCGCCGTGCGGAATCTGAGCCGACCCTTGATCAGTCGTATCAATCGGAGCCCGCAGTTCTCGGTGATCGTGACGGGCGAGTGCTGCCCCGGGCTACTTCGCTTGCTGACGAGGATACAAGCGAAATTCGGCCCACCACGTCGCGTTAACGCTCTTTGGCTCTCTTTTGCTTGTCCCGGTGTAGCTGTTGCAGCAAGCGGAGCGCTCGTTGACGTGCTTGCTCATGGTCAACGAGTGGAGCTGGATACGTATCACCAATGCGACAACCAGTTTTGCGCTGAAGATCGGCTGGCATATCCCATGGGTGATGGATAAAGTGATCGGGAACGTGGGCTAAAGCTGGCACCCAACGACGAACATACCGGCCGTCTGGATCAAACTGCTCTCCTTGCTTGACGGGATGAAAAATCCGGAAAAAGGGCGCCGCATCCGTTCCTGTGCCGGCTGTCCATTGCCATCCTCCATTGTTCGCCGCTGGATCGCCATCAATGAGTTGCTCCCAAAACCATCGCTCTCCCCAGCGCCAGTGCACAAGGAGATCTTTGACCAAGAAGGATGCGACGATCATCCGAGCTCGGTTTGAGATCCATCCCTCTTCCCGCAACTGCCGCATCGCTGCATCAACGACCGGGTAACCTGTCATACCTTCACGCCATGCGGCAAAGAGCGTCGAATCATTTTCCCAAGGAAAGTTGTTATAGACCTGGCGGAAATTCTGTTTTACGACATGCGGGAAGTGCGCAAGAATATTGACATAAAATTCCCGCCAGATAAGCTCGTTGATCCAGGCATCGACGCCTCGCTTTGCTTCTTCGGTTTTGGCCTTCGCGCGTGCTTCCATGGCTGTGACAAACGCAGAGCGGGCAGAGAGTAAGCCGAAGCGAAAATAAGGGGAAAGTCGTGAACTCCCTCGGCCGTCCAACCAATTCCGTTCATGGTGATAGCGAAAGATTGGGGCCTCATCTCCGTGGCAGAAATGCTCTAACCGTTCCTGTGCCGCTTGTTCGCTCGGTGGGAAGTGCGACCAATCGAATCCCGCGATGGTTGGAATCGGATCACCTGTGATCTCATCGGGGACAGGTGGAAGATGGGTTGGGGGAGGAAGGAGCGCTGATCGCGACGGGCTTGGAAGCGCACGCCATGCTCGCGCAAACGGCGTGAAAACGGTGTAGGGCTTGTCATCGGCGGTGCGCACGGTTTCTGGCGGATGAATCACCACACCGGGGGTAAGGTGTAAGGGAACGTGTTTGGCTACCCGTGCATCACGTTGTCGGGCATAGGGCGAGTAGTCTTCTTCGGCAAAGACTGCTGTTGCACCACTCTCACGAACCAGTGCGGGGATAAGGTCGTCGGGTTTCCCATACCGAACAACAAGGCGGCTCCCACGCTTTCTTAGGGCACTATCGAGGCTGCGGAGTGCCTCGTAGAGAAACGCAAGCCGTCGTTGGCTAACAGAGTGCCCATGGTGAGCAATGGGGTCAAGGATGAAAACCGGAATAATCTGGTGAGCATGGCGCAGCGCTGCTGCCAACGCTGCGTTATCAGTAAGTCGAAGATCGCGTCGAATCCACCAAAGTGCCACCGATGACATCAGTTTCCTCCGGATCGAGCGTGCATCCAGTCGCGACCTGCTTGCTCAGATTGAGTGCTAGCCCACCTTCTTGAAGGATTGTGTGCGCAACCGCAAGCCCTCCGAGCGCGGCTGCGGCGATCGACTGCCCCGGGAACGTGCTATCACCAACAAGCCAAAGGTTGGGGGCAAGCCGGCGTGGAACAGCGCGGCCAAGGCGGGTCTGCGGAAATCCGCCTACCCACCCGAACGGGCGACGGGTGAAGCGAGCGAAGCTGACGGGAGTGCCCGGGATAAGGAGCCGAATAGCATCGCGCATGGTAGGCAGTACGCGAGCAATACCGTCGAGCATGCGCTCGGTATAGGCTTGTTTTCGTGCGGCATAGCCGGCGGGATCGTGTTGCCGTAAGTGCCACCACGTCTCCCAACGTGTGTGCGTGCTCGCCGTTAGCGCACGTTGCCCAGCTGGTGCGCGTGCTGTATCCCAGGACGAGCTGAGAGAAAGAAAGATACTGTGTCCCTCGCCAAAGGTGCCGTCAGCCAGGATCTGGTGATGCAAGGGAAAATCGTTGGGAACTGCGTCCTCGTCAATACCAAGGTAGAGCACAAACGCACTCCAGCCCTCTGGTGGATGACGAATGATGCGGTGGAGTGTCGCCGGTGGTGGCGTAAGCAATCGAGCGAGGCTCCAGGGCGAGAGGTTGGCAATGATGCATGGTGTTGTTACCTCAAGCCCACGATTGGTGATCAGCGTGAACTGCTCATCACTGTGTTGCCTAATGGATGTGACTTCGTGGCGAAGCATAACGCGTCCGCCTTGCCGGATGATAGCGTCGCAGAGGGTAGTGGCAAGTGTGCCCACACCACCACGGACGACGACAACACCGCGGTTGGTGAAATCGAGGGCTGCTGCACCATAGAGCGCGTTCACGCGGTTGCTCGTTGCTTGAGCGGTAATGAGCAGCTGGGCATCAACAAATTGACGCAGTCGACTGTTCTCGGATGGCACATGATGCGCAACAGTGCGAAAAGCATCGGGAAGTAAGCCGAGGCGTTTCCAATCGCGCTGGATGAGTTGCCAACCTTCGACCCCAAGACGCAGGAAATCCTGCAGGCGCTGTGGCGGCCACGGGATGCAGCGCGCCGCGAGCTCCCAAAGCGGTTGTGCTGTTGCTTCCTGCCATCTCCAGAAACGGAGCGATGACGGGCCGAACGCTTCCCGATAGGTCTGCCAGCGACGCTCGTCGCTCCAGCGGGGTACCGTAGTTCCATCTGGGAGGTGCACGACGAGTGCAGGCTCGTGCCGGACAACTGGCCAGTCAGTGATGCCCGTCGCGCGGCTGAGCAATGCCATTGGGCCATCGGCTGTAAATCCACTGGCGAGCGTTGCGCCAGCATCAAACCAGTAGCCGCGATGGCGAAAGGTTGCGGCGCATCCTCCTGGATAGACGTGGGCATCAAGGACAAGCGGCGGGATACCTGCGTGCGCGAGTGCGGCTGCAGCGGCGAGACCGCCGATGCCTGCGCCGATAACGACGATGGGGGCGTGAATGGCCATGATACCCTCCGCAATTGAACTAAATATTGTTAAAATACCCTCAAAAACTCCCACCTTTGCCCGCAATTTACTGGCGGCTCGTGGGAAGCTCGGGACGGAGTTTGAGCGGACGCGAGGGACGTGCGTCTGGGCGAATCTGAAAATTGAACTTGCTACGAAACGCCTGGTAAAAGTTCATCTCCGGGAGAACGACGCGAAGAAAGCGATGCATACCACGCTGCACCGTAATTAAGTCTCCGGCCTGGAGTTTGCACTGCGGCTGGCCATCAAGGACGAGGGTAGTGTCGCGCTCGCTCGTTAAGAGCAACTCAAGGACGGCTTCCTCCGGTACGACAAGGGTTGTTCGAATCGGCGAATGAGCGCAGATTGGTGTTACCGCAAAACCTTTGACGCCAGCACTGAGAACTGGCCCTCCAGCTGCCATGCAGTACGCCGTACTCCCTTGGGGCGTTGCGATGATCATGCCGTCGCCTGGATAGGTGTTGACGTACTGCCCATCGATGTAGAGTTCAATGTCGATCATCTGGAGCCCTGCACGCACAACGACGTCGTTAATCGCCCACCCCTCGCTTACAGCTTGGTTTTCCCGCGTGACGTGGGCGCTAAGGGTAGGACTCTCCTGAACAACGTACTCACCAGCCAGGACTTGAGCAAGTGCCTCTTGCCAGTGATCTTCCTCAATCATGGCCAGGAAGCCGACGTGGCCCATGTTAATGCCAAGAATTGGGATATCGGGGTAGACGTGTGCGGCACGCATGATGAGCCCGTCGCCCCCAATTGTCACTAACATGTCAACACTGGCGTGATCAAGTTCGCTTTCGCCAACAACAGCTATCTGTTGTCGTCTGAGCCAGTCTCGGATTGCGGCAGCCAGTTGTGCTGCCCGGGGCTTGCCTTGAGCGGCGATCAGGCCGAATTGTCGTGCCACACCTCTACTCCTACGTCGATGTCTCACCCCTAGGAATGGTACTCAATTCGCCGTATGCTTGGACAGAGAAGGAGCGAGGAGGGACAACGCATGACTGGACAACACTGGATCGAAGAGGCTGGGTTAATTGCTGTGATCCGACTTGATGACCTCAGTTGTGCACTCCAACTGACGGAAGCGTTGCTTGATGGTGGGGTACGGGTTCTCGAGTTTACCTATACAAATCGGGAGGCTGGGCGGGCAATCGAAACGGTTCGTCGAGAATTTGGTGACGCTTGCCACGTTGGTGCGGGAACCGTGCTCGACGCAGAAACTGCACGTCAGGCGATGATTGCAGGGGCTGAATTCATTGTCACACCGACATTACGCCTTGAAACAATCGAGATATGTCGGCGCTATAGCGTGACAAGTCTGATTGGTGCGTTTACTCCCACAGAAATTCTGACGGCGTGGGAGCATGGGGCCGACTTTATCAAAGTCAACCCGGCGAGCCTTGCTGGCCCAGCCTATTTCAAGGATGTCCTTGCACCGCTTCCACAAGTCAAGCTTATTCCTTCAGGTGGTGTAACACTCGAGACTGGCCCTGAGTTTCTCAAGGCAGGTGCTGTTGCCCTCGCCGTCGGCAGTCACCTCATTGACAAGCGGGCAGTTGCGGAGCGCGATTGGGGCACTATTCGCGAGCGAGCCCGGGCGTTTGCTGAAATGGTTGCTCGCGTGCGGAGCCCTGAGCATCCTGTGCATCTCTGATGAATGAGTCAGGTGTATCACCAGCGCTTCATGAGCGTCGTAATCGGCTTTACCGAGTCGAGGCGATCGTCCTTCGTCGGTATGATCTCGGTGAGGCTGATCGCATCCTTGTGCTCTATACCTTGCAGCGCGGAAAGCTGCGCGTCAAAGCGCGCGGCGTCCGCCGTCCGCGTAGCCGGTTAGCCGGTCACCTTGAGTTGTTCGCACGCACGCAACTCGTGCTTGCCCAAGGCCATGAACTTGATGTAGTCGCACAGGCGATGTTGCTTGATCCTCACCGGGGCTTGCGTGAAAGTGAGCTGCGTGTTGCCTATGCTGGCTACTGCGCGGAGTTACTCGATGCACTGACCAGTGAAGCTGATCCGCAGTCAGCCATCTTTCATTTGCTTGCCGAAACACTCGCTGCACTTGCGCACAGTTCTGATCCGTTCTTTATTGTGCGACACTACGAACTGTGCCTCTTGACGTTGCTGGGATTTCGCCCAGAGTTGTACCGTTGCTTAGCGTGCGACCGCGAACTTCAACCCCTGACCCATGCCTTTGTCCCCTCGCTCGGTGGACTCGTCTGTGCTGATTGCGCGGCACGGTATCCCGGCGCATTGGCGGCTTCGGTCCCCGTCGTCAAAGCGCTACGGCTTTTGCTTGATCCTCACCAGTGGACAACCCTGCTTGAGCGCCGGACAAGCGAACGCTTACGGCACGACGTTGAAGCAATTGCCCATGCGTATGTGACCTCTATCCTTGGTCGCCCCATCGCTTCCCATGCAGTACTGGAGCAACTCCAGCGGCCAGCTTTTTCGCTACCGGCTGAACCACCTGCCTAGTTCGTGTTACGCTTCAGCTGGCGACATCGATACGAATGTATCGCTATGCGTGCACGAAAAGTCAGGATATCCTCTTGATGGCACGGGTGGTAGGTTCACCGCGAAAGAGAGGCGAAGTTGTCATGATGCAAGATCTTCTGATAACAACCACGACGATGGTCGAAGGACGTCCAGTCAAAGAGTACCTTGGGATTGTCACTGGCGAAGCGATTCTTGGGGCGAACATCTTTCGCGATCTCTTTGCAAGTATTCGCGACATTGTCGGTGGTCGCTCCGGAGCATATGAGCAAGAGCTCCGCCGTGCCCGCGATATTGCACTGCAAGAGATGGCTGATGCAGCACGCCAACTGGGTGCGAATGCCGTGATTGGCGTTGATATTGACTACGAAACGATTGACATGGGCGGGAGTAACATGTTGATGGTAACGGTTTCTGGTACGGCTGTGCGGCTCTGATCAGTTTGCTGGTACGCGTCCCTCAGCTCCTCTCGCTCGCGACACTTTGCTGCTGCGCGTACTGCGGTGGCGATGCAAGACTCCGGCAGGGTTCCGTTCGGTACGGTGTACCCTTTTGCCTGTCCAGTTGTCTCGTTGTGCGGCAACGCTGTTGCTCTTCATAATGACACGCGCATGAAATAGCACGGGGCCATCATGCGAACGTCCTTGCACTCTTCTCGAATATCCCGCGGAACTGCAGCACGCACTCGCGCGTTGTTGCGATGCAGCTCTTCCCCCGAAACACGCTTGCTGCGGCGCCGCACATGCTCTACGTTGTCAAACACTATCTGTTCCTCGTTGTGGAAACCATTTCTCTGCATAGTTTGTGCGTTGGACGTGGCGCCCAGGAGGACACGGTGGATCCACTTGGCATGCGCATGAAGACAGGAAGCATGAACACGGGAATACCTGTCTTCCCGTGTTGTGCTGACCAATAAACGCGGTTGGGGAATCTGGCAGGAGTCCCAGGAGGACTTGTCTTCAGCAAGATGCAGTTGACGGTCGTGCCAGACGATGTGTCATTGCTACCCTTGACAGGCAACCGGTTGCTTTATCATCGTATGGCGTCACGTTCATGCTCGACTGGGGGAATGCGGTGCGACTGACAGTACATCTCGAGCCGGAGCAAACAGGTCTTCTTCCAACAACGTATCGAGAATATGTGCAAGCCGCCATCTACCGCTTGCTTCCAGCGCGAATTGGACAACCGCTTCATGACGGCAGCTATTGGTCAAGTACACGTCCTCTGAAGTTTTTTGTTTTTTCCCAACTGTATGGGGCTGTGCAGTACCGCAAGGGGGAAGGGGTCATGATAAGCGGACCGATCTGGTTTCGGTTCGCTTCACCAGACCGCAACCTAGCCTTAGGAGTCGCGGCTGGTCTCTTGCAATTCGGACGGCTCCGTCTCGGCGCGCTGGATTTTGCTGTCCGCGAAGTGGCAACGCAGGCCTTGCCAGAGCTTGGTGAAACACTCGTGGTGCAGACGCTTTCACCCATCACGGTCTATCGAACAGTCGATCAGGGCGGAAAGCGCCGTACGGAGTACTTCAACCCGCTTGAGGAGGAGTTTGCAGAACTCGTTGTGAGCAACCTTATGCGGAAAGCACGTGTGCTTGGCTGGTGGCCAGATGACAATGGCACCGCTGACCAAACGGTGACAGCTGAGCACCCGGTTCGAATTCGTCTCCTCGGTGGCATCTCGGCGCGGCAGAAGCGGCTTGAATGTTACAAAGGCACGTGGATTGAGGGATGGGTCGGACGTTTCAAGCTTGAAGGCCCGCCACAACTCCTGCAACTTGCGCTTGAAGCTGGCCTTGGGGCGAAAAACAGCCAAGGCTTCGGGTATGTCGAGGAAGTGTTAGCTGGGGTACCACCGCGTCGTCCGCATCCCCCGATCGAGCAACGTGAGGAACGGTGTTCATGAGGGATGAATCAGTATCGTCGTGTCGCTATTTCGAGTTTATGCTGTATTTTCTCGAGAGGAGCGGGGATGGGAGAGCAATGAATTCTGATGGGACAGGTCTTGACAGGGAAGCATGACAGTGGTAGCATAGTCCTAAGCCCCGATGATCTTCGGAGCGCGCGGCGAAGACCGCCAACGGATCTTCGTCAAGCAGCCCGGAATCGTCGGGGCCTTTTGTTTTCATCGTGATATGGGCCGCTCGCTTGCTAGCGTGCCCCTGTCATAAGTCACGCCCCTTTAACGATGCAGAGAGAACTGTGAAATCCTGGGGATGCTTCTCTCCGATCATCAAAGCGCAAGAGGTGGCATAGGAGAAGATAAGCGGTGAGGCTCGTTCGGTATTCTTGGTTTCCGCGCGAAGAGGAGGCCTATTGATAAATCAGGGCGTCGGAACCTGCACGTTCCAACGCCCTGATTATGCTGTGCTGCCGACCCGGCAGCTTCCCGACCAGCTCGCTCAGCGGTCGGGTGGCTGGGATCAGCGCAGCGGCAGTGCGATGGCAAGGAGTCCAGCGAGGATCCCCATCCCGATGGTCAAGAGTGTCAATGCGGCAAGGACACGCCATGGGAGGGCCCGGCTAACCATGAGCAGTGATGCGAGGTTGAGAGGCGCAAGCGTCAGGAGCAGTGCGCCAGCTGGGCCAGCTCCGACGCCGAAGGCAAGCATCGTCTGGATGATCGGGATCTCGCCAGCTGTTGGAATGACGAACAAGGTTCCGACAACGGCAAGGGCAAGGATCACAAGCAGGGAATTGCCGAGCTGTGGGCCAGCTGATGGAAAAAGCCACGCCCGGGCGAGTCCCATGAGGAACACGACGATCAGGTACTCGGGCAGAAGCTGCACCACGAGCCGAGTCAGATTCCCTACCCAGCGTCGTAACCAGTTCCCATGCTCGGCAACCGATGGTCGTGAGGCATTTGCAATCGCTTGAGGAACGAGTGTCGGCCCCGCGAGACGTTCAGCGAGCGCAGCACCACCAAAAACGAGAAGGATGCCGAGTACAAGTCGAAGCAGTGCCCATTGCCAACCAAGCGTGAAAACGAGAAAGACGAGCACGGCCGGGTTGAGCGTCGGATTTCCAAGGAAGAACGCGACGGCACTGCCGATTGAGGCCCCTTGTCGTCGTAGGCCAACGACGACTGGTGAGACGCAGCATGAGCACATCATCCCTGGCAATGCGAACACGCCGCCAAGAAGAGTCGATCGCGCGCAGGCTCGACCAATCCAGCGCGTGACGAGATCAACGGGTAGGAATGTCTGGATTGATGCTGCGAGCAAGAGGCCAAGCACGAGCGCTTGCCAGACTGCGAGGAAGTATGTACGAGCGTAGTCGAGTGCGGCATGGAGTGACGGCGCTGGCGGCGTTGCCGCTCCACCAGTCAGAATCGACTTGCCTAGCTTGCCCGTTGCTGCAGCGAGATGTGCTTTGTGGTAATACGGCAACCACTTCACGTAGGCTAATCCGATGACAGCCAACGCAAACACGATGAGCACGCCAACGAGGACATGCTGCTGCCGCTGCGATAGTGCCGGAGTTGACGTATCCTGCATCCGCTTTCCTCCTAATCTTCAGCTAGCCACGATCGCCGCCTGCCATATCACCATGCCCTACATGGCCCACCCCCTTTCTGCCTCATTTCGCAGCATACAAAGCCCCATTCTACGTAAAGAGGTAAGTCGGGTGATAATAGTGCGCCAAATGCGCCTGTCAATCAGTATGTTGTGCATCGCAGGCAAAGCCTCCGGAAGAAAAGTGTACTCGTATGATGATTCGTTGGGGCGTGTAGTCTCAGGAAATGGTGTTCAAGTGACCGTCTCATGGCATACGTGTGCGGTGCTGTCATGCAGGAGTAGCGCGTGGAGTGCCTTTCTAACTCGGTGAACACATCAGTATGCCGAGCAGCTACTCTGGCGATTCCGCTCGTTGCTGGTGGACAGCTGTCGCAGGAATCGCGGGTCGCTCTTGCTCGTTGAGGTTGGCTGCATCTTCATCAGAAAGTTCTTCATCAGCTGAGGGAAGGAGGATCGGTTTCAGCAGATCTTCTGGTTGGAGCAAGGGGCGTGGCGGCGTCGCATAGGCGCGCTGGGCAGGAACGGAGACAAGTTCAAGTTCTGGATACCGTAAGGCCGTGAGCGCGTTGCCGAAAACGCAACCAGTATCAATGTCAATCGTTTGATTCACCCAGACAGGGGTAAGAACTGGAGTGTGGCCATAGACGACAATGGCACGTCCACGGTAGTCCAGTGCCCAGTTAACGCGGATTGGCAACCCTTGCGCGTCGCGTTCTCCAGTGGTGACGCCAAAGAGTGCAATTCGCCGGACAACGGGCGAGCTTCGGCCGTGATACTCTTCGGGAAGGCCAGCGTGCGCTACGACAAGTCGACCGCCGTCAAGCACAAGATGGTTCGGGAGCTTTGCGAGGAAGCGGCGAACACGTTCGCGAAATGCAGGCGGTTCAGTCGCCAATTGCGCGACGGTAATTTCGAAGCCGTGCGCAATCAGGACGTCCTGGCCCGTTAAATAGCGCTGAAGCTTACGATCGTGGTTGCCCATCACCATCAGGGCTCGGCGTTCTTCAACTGCGTCCATCACAAGGCGGAGTACGTTCGGGCTATCAGGCCCGCGATCAGTTAAATCACCGACAAAGACAAGCTTGCGCCCGTGTGGATGGCGGACGCGGAAGCGGGGCTGGCCATCTCGTGCTGTTGTCTGTTCAACGCGATACCCAAGCCGGTCGAGCAAGGTGAGCAACTCTGGGAGACAGCCGTGGACATCGCCGATAATGTCGAAGGGGCCATGGAGATTCCGGCGGTCGCAATCCAAGGGGCGCCGGATGACAATGCATCGCATAAGCTCTTCAGGCGAGCGAATCCACTCTCGAAGGGCAAACGGTTCACGCAAGATCTGCCCGCGATTGCGCTGTAATTGCTGATGTTGCCGGGTAATCACTTCAGCGCCAACATGACGCTCTGGTCGAGCGGCATCCCAGGCGAGGCAAGTCCGCAGTGGCAGGTCGAAGATGATTGCCACGGCTGGTAGATGGTGTGCCTGCGCAAGGGCCAGAAGCGGGGCGCGGGATTCAGCTGTCGTGTTTGTTGCGTCAATGACCGTGAGTTTGCCGCGACGCAGCCGCGCATCTGCCACTTGATGAAGCAAGGCGAATGCTTCACGGCTAGCAGACTGGTCCGCTTCACTGTCAGTCAGTAACGCGCGGAAAAAGTCGGAGGAAAGTACTTCGGTTGGGCGAAAGTGGGTGCGAGCAAACGTCGATTTCCCTGAGCCTGCTGGACCAATGAGGACGACGAGTGATGGCGTCGGAATGACGAGCCGGCGGCTCGGAGTTGCCTTTTCTTTGCCGTTGGGTGAGGCGCGGTGGCCTTCGGCAGGTCCAGTAGCCGCAGTGGCTGGTTCACGTTGCTCAGGGTGTTGAATTTGCTCCATTGAACCGCGTCAACTCCTCTCACGGGCAGTTGCCCGCGCAGGCAATCCTAGCACGTAGCTGATGCACCGACTGGCTGGTTGCCGACATGCGCCAGCTATCGGTAGAATGAGATACGCGGGAGCCGACGAGATGGGCCTGTAGCTCAGCGGTAGAGCAAGGGGCTCATAACCTCAAGGTCGTAGGTTCGAATCCTACCAGGCCCACCCGCTGGCAGCATGGGAGCTGCCGGACAGTTGGTAATCGAGAGGTGGACATGGCGCGACTAGAACAGGAGACGCTGGCGAGTCCAGCAGCGTTGGCCCGCTATGCAGCTGAGGCAGCTGCTGATGCACTTGCGACCGATATTCAAGTACTTGACCTCCACGAATACACTCCGTTCTTTGACCTCTTCGTCATCTGTACAGCGGATAACACCCGGCAACTGCGAGCGCTGAGTCTGCGCGTTGTTGAGGCGCTGCGTGAAGCTGGCGCTGAACTCCGGCGCAGTGAAGGTGAACCGGAGTCGGGCTGGATTGTGCTCGACTATGGCACGGTCCTCGTGCATCTCTTCACGCCCGAACAACGCCAGTACTACCGGCTTGAGGAGCGCTGGAGCCATGCACCGAAAGTGCTGGTGATCCAATGAGCCGGGTGGGCGGACAGGCTCTGCGGCGGCTCTGGCTTCAGGCATGGGTACGCTACAGTCTTGTGTTAGCCCTTGGTCTGGCAAGCGGTATGGCAATCGGCCTGGTGCTTGCTCAGCGTCCTTGGGTGCTCCTTGCGCGGCTTTGGCGTGCAGCCCCCGATCAGCCGCCGTTTGATGCCTTGCTGCAGTAAGTGCGCGAGATGCACAAAAGCCCAGCGGAAGGTACACGGTGCCCCGCTGGGCTTTGTATCACACCGTCCTTCATGGTTCGCACGAGAATGAGGCTTGTTCGCGCTCCGTTCGTCGTTTTACCCAGATCGCACCAGCTTACTCGAGGTCAGTGACCTCCGATTCTTGAAGGCTTTCTTCGGTCTCAGCCTGATCTGCTTCTTCTTCCATTGCACGGTCAAGGCGTTCCATGACAGTATCAGGGTCAGCGCCGCGTTCCAGGTCAGTCAGCGCTTGGTCAAGCAGCGGGTCAAGCGGCTCGCCAGTTTCGGCTGCAAGCTGACGCGCCCATTGGGCCAGGGCTTGTGGATTGTCGTCCTCGGGCAGTGGGAAGTCGTCTTCCTCATCCCATCGCTCGTCAGCCATTGTCGCGTCGTCCCAGCTGTCAGCCGGCTCGCGTGGTGCCGAAGCGCGGAGGACGGCAATACGCGAGAACCGGCGTTCACCAATGCTGCCGCAGCGTGGACACTGGGCAGGCCCAGCCGCTTCTGCTGCAGCGATTGATGGATAGAAGGTGCTGAATCGCATACGGCATTGTGGGCACCGATATTCATAGATCGGCATCGTTACGACCTCCGTGGCGGTTGCGGAAGCACTGGCTGGTTGACCGATTGCTCCGTTGTCGCTGCTGCTTTCGGTGTTTGCCGTGCGAGCAAAGCGAGTGCGACGAGGCCGAGGATACCTGCGGCGCTGAGGACAAGCAGCTTGACGAGTGGGCCGGAAAGGAGCAGCGCTGCAGCGCCAAACGCGCTTGAGACCACGGCGAACAGGCCAACAATTTGGCGCTGCGACCATCCACGGTCGAGGAGCCGATGGTGGAGATGGCTACGATCAGCAGCCATCGGCGAGCGGCCAAGGCGGAGGCGGTAGAGGATAAGCCAAGCGACATCGAGAATCGGCAGCCAGAGGACCAAGAGTGCGGTCGCGATCTTTGCCCCACCGATAATGGCCGTAACAGCGAGCGCGTAGCCAAGGAACATAGCACCACTGTCACCCATGAGTATCCGTGCTGGGTGCCAGTTGAAGACAAGGAAACCAAGGGTAGCGGCCCCAAGTGCCATCGGCAGAAGGGAGATGGTGAATTGCGGGTTGCCTGCTGGTCGGAAGAAGGTGTGGAGAAAAAGGACAACGCAGGCAATGGTAACAACTGTACCGGCAAGACCGTCCAGGCCATCGAGGAAGTTCACCGTGTTCATCATCCCGACGATCCAGAAGAATGTGAAAAGCACGGCGATAATAAGTGGTAACGTTGTCATGCCCCCAAAGGGGTTGCGAAACTGCTCAATGACCAGACCATGCTCGGGGCCGCGGAGTCGCGGCAAGATGATGATTGCAGCCGCAGCAATTTGCCAGAGCAATTTCGGTAGTGGCCGTAGCCCCATGAGATCATCGTAGAGGACGCTGCCAACGACGAGCCCGCTCCCGATGACCAGCAGGGCGATCCGCTCAATCTCAATTGGAAACCGCTCGACTGGCAGCACAAATGAGAGCGCAAGACCGGTCACAAAGCCAAGGAAGATGCCTGGCCCGCCGATGCGTGGCAATGGCCGGCGATGTACTTGGCGTGGCTCGGTAGGGTAGCTGAGGATGTCATACCGCGCGGCGAGGCGAATCAGCCAGGGCATCATAAAGGCTGACGTTCCCCCAGCAATGAGACCAACGGCGAGTGCGATGAGCCCTCGTTCTACCATCGCCGCGTCCCTCGCGGCTATCGCAGCTCTCCGGCGAAGCCCAGCTGGGCTGCCTCCATCGTGTGCACAATCTTGCTGAATGGTGGCAGGCCCGGTACCGGGAAGTGCTCGACCAGTTCGCGTACTTGCGCACGCACGCGTTCGAGTGTCGCCGTATCATCTGGGTTGCGCAGCACGGTCGCAATGAGCTGTCCAGTGAGGCGCATTTCGTCTGGACCGAACCCGCGCGTGGTCATCGCCGGTGTGCCGAGGCGAATCCCGCTTGCCTGAGCCGGTGGCCGTGGGTCATTGGGGATTGCGTTCTTGTTGACTGTGATCCCCACGGCATCAAGCGCCTTCTCTGCCTTACGCCCGCTGAGGCCAAGTGGACGCAGATCAACAAGCATTAAGTGATTGTCCGTACCGCCCGAGACGATGCGCAATCCCTCAGCCTGGAGTGTTTCCGCTAAGACGCGAGCGTTCTCAAGTACCCGAGCGATATAGTCCCGAAAGCTCGGCTGGAGCGCTTCGCCGAAAGCAACAGCTTTGCCTGCAATGATGTGCATGAGTGGGCCACCTTGCGTGCCTGGGAAGACGCTTTTATCAATTGCGTCGGCATAGTCAGCATCACAGAGGATCATCCCACCACGAGGGCCACGAAGTGTCTTGTGGGTGGTTGTCGTGACGATCTGAGCGAGGCCAACCGGGCTTGGATGGAGACCGACTGCAACGATGCCTGCGATGTGCGCAATGTCGGCAAGTAACACAGCCCCGACCTCGTCAGCAATCTCACGAAAGCGCGCAAAATCGATCGTGCGCGAATAGGCGCTGTAACCGCAGATGATGAGCTTCGGCTGTACTTCGTGCGCTCGCGCTCGAATATGGTCATAGTCAAGTTGCTCAGTCTCAGGGTGGAGGTGATAGAAGTGGACCTCGAACCAGCGGCCAGAGAAGTTGACGGGTGCGCCATGGCTGAGGTGCCCACCCTGTTGCAGACTGAGACTCAGAATCCGGTCTCCCGGGGAGAGCACGGCGAGCATCGCCGCCATATTGGCTTGTGCGCCCGAGTGCGGTTGAACGTTGACGTGTGCGGCTCCGAAGAGCTGCTTTGCACGTTCGATTGCGATGGTTTCTACGCGATCAACCCATTCACATCCACCATAATAGCGGCGTCCTGGGTAGCCTTCGGCATATTTGTTGGTGAGGACGGTTCCGACCGCGGCCATAACCGCTGGGCTGGTGAAGTTCTCAGAGGCGATGAGTTCAATGGTGCCTGCCTGACGGCACTCTTCACCCGCGATTGCCGCTGCGATCTCAGGATCCCAACTCCAGAGTCGTTCGTCCATGACGTCCCCTTTCACGTCGAAGGCATGCGCCCGTGCCGATGGCTACCCGCAGCGAGTCTACCATGCCACGATGCTGAACGTACTGTGCCAACAGTCCTGGCTCGCGCTGTCTTCGCTTCAGGTTTTTCGGAGGGCTGAGCGAGGAGGACGGCGTGCTGCTGAGCGCGCCTTCTCCGGCCCTCCCGGTGCGCTCCGCTCACGTTCGCGGAAAACCAGCTCGATTGGGGTACCGAAAAAGCCATATGCGCGCCGGATCGTGTTCTCCAGGTACCGCTTATAGGAGAAATGGACTCCCTCGGCGTTCCGGCAGAAGAAGACGAACGTTGGCGGTTCTGTCTCAGCCTGCGTCGCGTAGTAGATTTTGACCCATTTGCCCGGCTTGCTCGGCGGGGGATGATGGTGAACGGCCTCTTGGACCAGGCGGTTGAGTTCTGCCGTCGGAATGCGGCGCGAGCGTTCAGCAGCAACAACAAGGGCAAGGTCGACTACCTGCTCGACGTTCTTGCCGGTAACGGCTGAGACGAAGACGATTGGAGCCCACGGCATGAACGCGAATGCGTTCTGGGCCGTCTCGCGGTAGGCTTCTTCGGCGCCTTCCATGTGCTCGAAGAGGTCCCACTTGTTGACAGCCACCACAATGCCTGCTTTGGCTTCAAGGACCGCCCCGGCAATGTGTTGATCTTGCGCAGTAAATGGCTCGCTTGCATCGACAACCAGAATGGCCACATCAGCCCGTGCTAATGCCCGTTGCGCCCGGAGTACGCTATAGCGCTCGACGCCACGCTCGATCCGGCCAGGACGGCGGATCCCTGCTGTATCCACTAAGACGATCGGTTGTCCCTTCCAGGTCAACGGTGTATCCACCGCGTCACGCGTCGTGCCTGGAATCGGCGAGACAATCTGCCGTGGTTGCCCGGTGATCGCATTGAGCAGTGCCGATTTCCCAACATTGGGACGACCGACGATCGCGATGTGTGGTGCATCAGTCGTAGCAGAATCCTCACCCGCTGGGACGGCATGGGGCAGCGTGGCAACGAGCGCCGTCAAGCGTTCGAGTAACTCGCCAATATTCTGCCCGTGTGCCGCTGAAATGATGATCGGTTCGCCGAGTCCAAGCGCGGCAAACTCCATGGCTTCGAACTGGCGCTGGCGCTTTTCCGCTTTGTTCGCGACCACAAGCACCGGTTTGTTTGCCTTGCGTAGCAGGTCAGCAATCTCCCAGTCGCCCGCGGTGAGTCCAGCCTGCGCGTCGACAACAAAGAGGATGATATCGGCCTCCTGAAGAGCAAGCTCCGCTTGTTGGCGCGTTGCTTCGGCAATATCCCGCTGCGAGGCTTGGGCAATTTCCTCGTCGGAAAGCAGGCCGCCAGTATCAACGAGGGCAAAGCGAGTACGGCCCCATTCAGCCTCGCCATAAATGCGGTCGCGCGTGGTTCCGGGCAAGTCCTCGACAATCGCTCGGCGTTGCCCAAGGATACGATTGAACAGCGTTGATTTGCCGACGTTTGGCCGCCCGACAATTGCAACGAGTGGCAGTGGTCCTTCGGGCATCGTCTTTCCCTCCGTCGCTGGTATGCCGGTTGCGGCACACCTAACCGTGTGAGTATGCCACGTCGTTGCGTGCGCTCGCCGCTTTGCCTGAGTTTGCTATACTTCATATCAGACTTGACGGGGCGCAGCGAGAACCGGCGCGAGCGCCCCGTCCTGCCCAGCGCGGGACGGGCCGGAGGAGGCAGATGACGACGACTCGGGATTACTACGAGATCCTCGGCGTCAGTCGGACAGCAACAACGGAAGAAATCCGGCGCGCTTACCGGCGCCTCGCTCGTCAGTACCACCCTGATGTCAATAAAAGCCCAGACGCTGAAGAAAAATTTAAGGAGATCAACGAGGCCTACGAGGTCCTCAGTGATCCGGAGCGGCGCGCCGCCTATGATCGTTTCGGCCATGCTGGCGTCCAGGCCGGGGCGACAGCCGGCACTGGCGGATTTAGCGAGGGGTTCGCTGACCCCTTCGGCTTCGGGTCGGTCTTTACGGATATCTTCGAAACCTTTTTCGGTGGTACGACCGCCAGCGCAACGCAGCGCCGGGCAAGCCGTGGTGCTGACCTTGAGGTAACGGTCGAATTGAGCTTCGAAGAGGCCATTTTCGGGACGGAGAAAGCGATCGAGATTGAGCGCCTGGAAACTTGCCCGGATTGCCATGGTACCCGCGTTCGCGGCGGTGGTCAGCCGACGACGTGTCCAGTCTGTGGTGGCACGGGCCAGGTGCGCCGCTATCAAATGAGCATTCTTGGCCAAATGGTCACCGTTACAACGTGCAGTCACTGTGGTGGCGAAGGCCGTGTCGTGACTGACCCCTGCCCACGCTGTCGTGGACGCGGCCGTGTGTTGCGCCGCCGGACCGTCACCGTCTCAATTCCACCTGGTGTCGAGGATGGCACGACACTCCGCATCAGTGGCGAGGGCGAGCACGGCTTCGGCGGTGGCACGCCTGGCAGCCTCTATGTCACGATCCGGGTCCGGCCGCATGAACTGTTTACGCGCAAGGGCACAACGCTCTACCTTGACCTCCCAATCAACGTCGCCCAGGCAGCACTTGGCGCCGAGGTGGATGTGCCGACTGTCGATGGCCCAGTGCGTCTTACGATTCCGCCGGGGACACAGTCCGGCCAGCAGTTCCGCATTCGTGGCAAGGGTGCGCCGGATCTGCGCACCGGTGCTCGTGGCGACCAGGTCGTGACCGTCTGGGTTGTCGTGCCGACTGAACTCACGCCACGCCAACGCCAGCTCTTCGAGGAGCTCGCCGAAACGCTTGAGCGCCCCGATGTGCATGAAACGCGCCGCCGCGGCTTCTTCGAGAAGCTCCGCGAAGTGCTTGGCGTCTAACATCCCCTTACGTGCTGGCATGCTCCTGCCGATCCCTTGGAAGAGGAGATTGAAGCAACACGGAGCGAGGGAAGCGAGATCGTATGGCAAGCGTGCCGGCACGCGTCACCAGGCGACAAGGGGCCGCAAACTGGCTCGCCGCGAGCCCATGGGCGCTCAAAGTTACCGCGCTCGTTGTCTTCACCGTCGTCACGCGCCTGCCGTTTCTCCCTAGGTATCCGTTCAACGGTGACACCGTCAACTACATGCTGGCGCTCCAGCACTTTGACCTGGCGAATGCACAGCCACACCCGCCAGGCAATCCCCTCTACGTGCTCCTCGGCAAGGGCGTGCACGTCGTTGTCTCTGACCCGAATGTCGCGCTGGTCTGGCTGAGCATCGGACTCGCTGCGGTCGCGGTCGCGCTGACGGCCTGGCTTGGCCGGTTGCTCTGGGATGAAGCAACCGGGCTCTGGGGCAGCCTGCTGCTCGCGGTCAACCCGCTCTTCTGGCTCTATAGCGCAGTTGGCTTGCCCTATACGGCGGAGGCGGTTGCCGGGTTGCTGGTGGGACTTGCCACGCTCGCTTGCTGGCGCTGGCCAGGACGGCGCAGTGCTGTCGCACTCGGCGCAGCGGCAGCAGTTGCTGCGGGACTCCGCCCAACAATCCTGGTCTTGCTCTGGCCGCTGCTCCTCTTAGGGCTCATTGGGCTGAGCTGGCGGGATCGACTGCGTGCGCTCGGAGTGGGCTTTGCGCTCAGCCTGCTGTGGGCAGTCCCGCTGGTATGGCTGAGTGGCGGCCTGCTGCGCTACTGGAGCCTGCTGCATGGCATAACGGAGAGTTTTGCTGTGCGGACGACGATCCTCAATGGACCGAGCCGGGCATGGCTGAACAACCTCGGCCAGCTGGGCGCGGCGCTGCTGGTTGGCCTTGGCGTGCCGGCTGTTGCCTTCGGCTACGTCTGGTTACGCGTCCGGCGCCGGCTGGCCCTTAGCCGTTTCCTGCGCTGGTATCTCGCGCTCTGGATCGTTCCGCCGCTCAGTTTCTTCGCCCTCGTCCATTTCGGGCAGTGGGGATACCTGCTGCTTGTTCTCCCCGTTGCGTCGCTCGCCCTGTACGCGCTGACTGCCCCAGCGCTCGGAACGACGCGCCGCGCGCAAGGAGCAGCGGCTGGTTTGATGGCCAGTGTCCTCGCCGTCGTGGCGTTCTTCCTTCTCCGTGTCGGTATTTGGGAGCATGACCGGTACTGGGATGCCATGCTGGCGGCGCTCCAGCAGTTTCCAGCTGATCAGACGGTCGTCTTAACACCAGATGGCAAAGCGCCACTCCGCGTACTCAACTGGCTCGCACCGCAGGAGCTTGTTCTTGGCGTTGTCCAGAATGACGATGGGCAGATTGAAGGGTTTGGGAGTGGAGCGGTCGGCCGTCAGCTCTATCGCCTGGTGATCGATCCGTCGCTGCCCGCTCAGGCCCGCCTTGTGCCGTACGCGACGGCGTTGCGGCAACGGCAGTTGCCGCAAATCTTCTGCCCGCGTGTTTCCCTCATCGTCGTCCACGACCCAGCGTTACAGGCCTGGGTTCGCGACGCGCCAGCCTGGAATACCCTGCAGCTTCCTGGCAGCGAGCCTCTCATCTGGCGCAGCGTGCCTTCCCA
>ERZ795042.314-NODE-314-length-41867-cov-320.776643_pt1 | contig 41867 bp, 31 predicted proteins | sample MGYA00375126_ERZ795042 | MGnify/ENA primary metagenome ERZ795042 (study PRJEB30171, sample SAMN05518105) | compost metagenome | isolation source: Feedstock adapted compost from Newby Island compost facility, Milpitas, CA | place: USA:Newby Island compost...
GCCTGCTTGGCCGGCGGCAAGGAACTCGTCGCGCCACCGGGAGAGCGTTGCTGCCCGACGGCAGGTTGGAGCTCGGCCCGCGCCTCGCGGACGGGGCGGTGAGAGTGGGGAGCCTGCGCACGAACGGGCGATTTTCCGCATTGATTGCAGAGTTTCCCACCGGCCAGGCGAAGATCGGCTCGGAGGCCACCCGCATCCTCCTCCTTCGTCATTCGGACGGGAAGATGCGGCAGTTCGTTGCACCCGCCGGTTTCGCGCTCGGCAGGTCCACGATCGCCATCGACGAAGAGCACCTCTATTTCACCCGGTGGAGCTCCAAGCCGAGAGACCATCGTTTCGATCGGCTCTTCCGCTACCGACTCGACTCTTTCGACGAGATCGGTGAACCCTACGAAGCGCCTGGCAGCTGATGGCTCTCCCCGACGAGCCGCGGCCCCGTGCAGCGATCGAACGGACGATAAAAAAAGAAGCTCGCATCTCTGCGAGCTTCCCTGGATCCACCGCGCTGTGGTCGGTGGAGATTCGACTGGTGGAGGCGGCGGGAATCGAACCCGCGTCCGAAGGTGATCCACGCCTCGGCCCTACGTGCGTAGCCCTCGGAAGGATCCGCGGCGGCTGCCCGAGGGCTGGCTACCGACGCGGTTGCCCTGGCTGGTACGTCCTCTTCTCGCCCAGGGCGACTCGAAGGAACGGCCGGGTTCGATGACGGAGGTGACGGCCGCCCCCGGCGGGCTGCCGGCCTCCGCGCTGTTCAGACCGCTTTCTCAGGCGGCGACAGCGAGCTCAACGTTGTCGTTGGCGTTTGTTTTTTGCTCACGGGGATTTACGTGCTCCGCGAGCGAGCACGGCACGCGCCTTGGGTTTCACTACCTCCGTCGAAGCCAGGTCGCCCCCAAAACCTTGGGGTGGGCCTCCCTCGAGGCCCGAAGCTAGCTTAGAACGCATTTGGCTCCTGTCAATGGAACGCCGGCCCCGTCCGGGTCATTCCGGCCCCGCGAAGGCCGGGATTGGGTTGTGAACCGTCACCCGGGCCGCGTCCACGTCCCGAGGGCGGAGCTTCCGCCGCTCCCAGGAGCCAGCCGACCTCCCGGTTGTTGCGGGAGGAAGGGGCCGGCCGCCATGGGGAGAGCTGGGAGCACGGCGGCGAAGCGCGACGAGCGCATGCCACCCGCCTCGAGATGCGCATCCGCCTTTGCGCGCGGGCGCGCGGTCGCTACAAGGGGGACATGAGCCTGGTCATCGCCCGGGATCTGCATCTGGCGTTCGGGCCGAAGGTCCTCCTTCAGGGTGCCAGCTTCTCGATCGGGCCGCGCGACCGCGTGGGGCTGGTCGGGGCGAACGGCACGGGAAAGTCGACGCTGCTCCGGATCCTCGCGGGGCAGGTGCACCCCGATTCGGGAACGCTGAGCTTCCGGCGAGGAACGCGGATCGGCTATCTGCCCCAGGACCTGGTGGCGGCGCCGGAGGGGACCTTGCTCGAGTCGGTGCTCGCGGCGGTCCCTGGCCGCGAAAGGATCGAGGAGCAACTCGCGGCGACGCAGCAAGCGCTGGCGGCGGCGACGACGGAGGAGGAGCAGCTCGAGCTTTCCACCAAGCTGACGGATCTGCATCACGAGCTCGAGCACTTCGAGGAGCACTACGGCCGGCACCGGGCGGAGCGCATCCTCGAAGGTCTGGGCTTCGACCGCTCGCGCTTCCACCAGCCGGCGGCCGCGCTCTCGGGCGGATGGAGGATGCGGGCGGCGCTGGCGGCGCTCCTCCTGCAGGATCCCGACCTGCTGCTCCTGGACGAGCCCACCAATCACCTCGACATCCCCACGCTGACCTGGTTCGACGCCTTCCTGCGCAAGAGCCGCAAGGCGCTGGTGCTCATCTGCCACGACCGCGACTTCCTCAACCGGCAGATCGACCGGGTGATCTCGCTGGAGGTGGAGGGGCTGCGCTGCTACGCGGGCAACTACGACCGCTACAGGGCGCTGCGCGCGGAGGAGGCGGCGGTCCTCGAGGCGCGGGCACGCAAGATCGAGGCGCAGCGCGCGCACCTGCAGTCCTTCGTCGACCGCTTCCGCGCCAAGGCTGACAAGGCGAAGCAGGCGCAGAGCCGGCTCAAGCAGCTGGAGAAGCTGGAGCAGGTGCAGCTCCTGCAGGAGCGGGAGACCATCCACCTGCGCTTTCCCCCGGCGCCACGCTCGGGGCGGGAAGTGCTTCGGGCGGAGGGGCTGCGAAAGGCATTCGGCGATCACGTCGTCTACGACGGGGCCAGCTTCCGGGTCGACCGCGGGCAGCGCATCGCCGTGGTGGCGCCGAACGGAGCGGGCAAGACGACCCTGCTCAAGATGGTCGCGGGTGAGCTCCACCCCGACGCCGGATTCATCGAGTTCGGGCAGAACGTGATCCTCGGCTACTACGCGCAGCACCACGCCGACATGCTCGACCCGCGCAAGACGATCTTCGAGTTCGCGCGCGAGATGGCGCCGGCGAGAAGCGACCAGGAGATCCGCTCGGTTCTCGGCGCGCTGATGTTCGGCGAGGAGGAGATCGACAAGCGCATCGGGGTGCTCTCGGGAGGCGAGCGCGCACGTGTGGCGCTGGCGCGACTGCTTCTGCGCCCGGCCAACCTCCTCGTCATGGACGAGCCGACCAATCACCTCGACCTCGACAGCACCGAGAGGCTGCTTCGAGCGCTGCAGGAATTCGACGGGACGCTGCTCTTCGTCTCGCACAACCGTGCCTTCATCAACGGGCTGGCCACGCACGTCTGGGAGGTGAAGGACCGTCGAATCGACGTGCACCACGGAAATCTCGACGACTGGCTCGCCCGCCAGGCGCCGGTCGACGTGGAGGCGGAGCGGTTCGAATCGAGGCCGGCCCGCGCGCTGAGCCCGAAGGAGAGGCGGCGACTCGAGGCGGAGGAGCGGCAGCGCCGCAGCGCACTGACGCGTCCGATCAAGGAGGAGATCGCCCGGCTGGAGGCGAGGATCGAGGAGCTGGAGGCGATGGTCGCCGAACACGAGAAGCAGCTCGCCGATCCGGCGCTCTACGAGGATTTCGCCAGGGCGAAGGAGATCTCCGACGCGCACCGCGCGGGCAAGGAGAAGCTCGAGGCGCTCTATGCGCAGTGGGAAGACGCGCAGGAGCGACTCGCGGCGGCGGAGGCGCAATTCGCGACTGGCTGACGCCCGACGCGAACGAGAGGCGCCCCAGAGGCTCCATGGCCCGCTCGCCGCGAGCAAGCGCACGACGGACGCCGTTTCCCGCGAGGCAAGGCGCGGCAGAAGGGGTGGGGTCCGGTACGCCGATGGACGCCACCCGCGGTGAGGCGAGGCGCGAGACGGGCATGCGGGCCGCCACGGGCCGAGCCGGCGGTCCGTGCGCTCCAGCGGCGCTCAGCGGAGCGCGGAGGTGCAGTAGCCGCAGCGCGTGGCGCCGATGGGAATCTTCATCAGGCAGTGGGGGCAGGGCTGCTCGCTCATCTCGGCGGACTTCTTCTCCGTGCGGCCGAGGGCCTCGAGAAAGCGGTTGTAGGTGCGCACGAGGAAGAAGACCACGCCCGATACGATCAGAAAGCTCAGCACGTTGTTGATGAAGAGGCCGTAGTTGAGGGTGACGGCGCCCGCGGCGCGCGCCTCGGCCAGGCTGGCGTACTTTCCCCCGGACAGGTTCACGTACAGGTTGGAGAAATCCACGCCGCCGGTCAGCAGGCCGATCGGCGGCATGAGGATGTCGTCGACCAGCGACCGCACCACCGAAGTGAAGGCGGCGCCGATGATGATGCCCACGGCCATGTCCAGGACGTTTCCTCGGGCGATGAACTTCCGGAACTCTTCGACGATGCGCACGGCGGTCCTCCCGAAAGTCCCCTCTCCGGGCATCGGGTAAGCACCACCGTTCCCTATCCCACCTCGCGCCTGCGATCACCCTCGCGAAGAGCGTAGCGGCGGTCGGCGGCAGAGCGACCGCGCCGGTGCCCGTTCACGCGGGGACCCGGCGTCGGCGAAGGAGTCGCTCGACGCGGCGGGCAAACCGCTCTCGATTTCGCCTGGCGAGCATCTTCTCGGCGAGCGGCCAAGCCTTGCGGGCAAGGACGCGAAGGGCGCGATACATCAACGCAGCGGCCAGGCCCTTGCGCAGCCAACGTCTGCTCTTCACGTCGCCGGCTCCACCTTCCCCAGCATCCGGGCGCGCGCCCTCTTGCCGCCGCGCCCGTGCGGACGGCTGGCCAGAACGACGAAGCGGGGATAGCCGCCGCCCGGGAGCTGGATTTTGGCCGGGAGGCGCCCCGTTCGCACGGCCTTTTCCCAGGCCAGCGCCCCCTTCCTCCGGGCTGCCTTCTTCCAAGATGCGGGCGCCTTCACCTCGCGCCCCGTGACTTTCTCGTGCGCCCGCCGCATGGCGGTGGGGCGCTTGCCGGACCGCCACCTCCCCAGCAGGCTCCCGAGGAGGGGAATGGCGATGCCGAGGCTCACCAGGATGACGAGTGGCAACGCTCGCATGCCGAGGACCTCCCGGTTCGCCCAGGAGCGCCGGTAGCGAGGCGTTGAGGGCGGCATCACCGCGGGGTTGGCCTGCACGCGCCTCCTCGCCTCCGCGGGGTCCTGGTCGCGGGAGGGATGCGGGTAGTACTCCTCGGTACGCGTGTGGCGTCGGTCTTCGGGACGATCCATCGGAACCTCCTGCTCCTTGGGTTGGGACTCCTTCGGGGCGAACGCAAGGAGCGACCGGCCGGGCTCGCCACGAGGATGGGTTGCGACGTCTGCAAGGGGGGATTAGGTCCCGCATGCGCGTTCTTGATGGCGCTTGCCCGCGGACGCAAAACGCCATAGGAAGCGTTGGCCCGCCTGCACGGGCGCAGGAGTCGCAATGGAGAGCCAGCCCGTTCCGCAGCCAGAAAGACGAATCGAACGCCTGGACGCCGTGACGATCCGCTTCGCCGGCGACTCCGGCGACGGCATGCAGCTGACCGGTTCCGAGTTCTCCAAGGCCTCGGCGATCGCGGGCAACGACATCCGCACCTTCCCCGATTTCCCTGCGGAGATCCGCGCGCCCGCGGGAACGATCGCCGGCGTCTCGGGTTTCCAGGTGCAGTTCGCCAGCCACCCGATCTACACGCCGGGCGATCGCCCCGACGTGCTGGTGGCGATGAACCCGGCGGCGCTGAAGGCAAACCTGGCGGACCTCAAGCCGGGCGGGCTGATCATCGCCAACACGGGGGGCTTTTCCGACGCGAACCTCAAGAAGGCGGGGTACGACTCCAACCCCCTCGAGGACGGCTCTCTCTCCGGCTACCGGGTCATCCCCGTCGACATCACCCGGCTCACCGAAAACGCGCTCCACGGCAGCGGGCTCTCCGCGCGGGAGATCGCCCGCTCGAAGAACATGTTCGCGCTGGGGCTGATGCTCTGGCTGTATCAACGCCCGCTCGAGAAGGCGGTGGCCGACCTCCGCTCCAAGTTCGTCGGGCGGCCGGAGATCGCCGAGGCCAACGAGAAGGTGCTGCGCGCCGGGCACGCCTACGGCGAGACCGCGGAGCTCCTTCCCAACGTCTACGAGGTGCCGCCCGCGAAGCTGGCGCCGGGGACGTACCGCAACATCTCCGGCAACCAGGCCCTCGCGCTCGGGATCGTGGCGGCGGCGCAGCTCTCGGGGCTCAAGGCCTTTCTCGGCAGCTATCCGATCACGCCGGCGTCGGACATCCTCCACGAGCTTTCGCGCTACAAGAACTTCGGCGTCACGACCTTCCAGGCGGAGGACGAGATCGCGGCGATCTCGGCGGCGATCGGCGCGGCCTTCGGCGGCAACCTCGGCATCACGACTTCGTCGGGCCCGGGCATCGCTCTCAAGCAGGAGGCGATCAACCTGGCGGTGATGGCCGAGCTGCCGCTGGTGGTCATCGACGTGCAGCGGGGCGGCCCCTCCACGGGCCTTCCCACCAAGACCGAGCAGGCCGACCTGCTGCAGGTCCTCTTCGGTCGCAACGGCGAGTCGCCGGTACCGGTGCTCGCCGCGCAGACCCCCGGCGACTGCTTCCGCACGGTGCTGGAAGCGGTGCGGATCGCCATCCGCTACATGACGCCGGTGATCGTCCTCTCGGACGGCTACATCGCCAACGGCCAGGAGCCCTGGCGGATCCCCGAGCCGAGCGAACTCGAGCGCATCCAGGTGAGCTTCCGCACCGACCCCGAGGGCTTCCAGCCCTACGCGCGCGATCCGGAGACGCTCGCCCGCGCCTGGGTGCGGCCCGGAACGCCCGGGCTGGAGCACCGCATCGGCGGCCTGGAAAAGCACCACCTGACCGGCGCCGTCTCCTACGACCCGAAGAACCACGAGCTGATGGTCCGGACCCGCGCGGAGAAGATCGAGCGCGTGGCGCGGGAATATCCGCCGCTGGAGGTCAGCGGCTCGCCCTCGGGGAAGCTCCTGGTGGTCGGCTGGGGTTCGACGTACGGGGCGATCACGGCCGCGGTGCGGGAGCTGCGGCGGCGCGGCCACGACGTCTCCCACCTGCACCTCCGCTACCTCAACCCGCTTCCGCACGACCTCGGCGAGATCCTGTCGCGCTTCGAGCGGGTGGTGGTCCCGGAGCTGAACCTGGGCCAGCTCCGCACCATCCTCCGTAGCCGGTACCTGGTGGACGCGAAGGGGATCAACAAGGTCCAGGGCAGGCCCTTCCAGGTGGCCGAACTGGTGGAGCGCCTCGAGGAGCACCTCGCATGAAAGCGACCGCCGTCGTTGGGCTCACGCGCAAGGATTTCCAGACGGACCAGGAGGTCCGCTGGTGCCCCGGGTGCGGCGACTACGCCATCCTCGCCTCGGTGCAGAAGGTGATGCCCGAGCTGGGCATCCCTCGTGAGAACATCGTCTTCATCTCGGGGATCGGCTGCTCGAGCCGCTTCCCCTATTACATGAATACCTACGGTTTCCACACCATTCACGGGCGGGCGCCGGCCATCGCCACCGGCCTGAAGAACACGCGCCCCGACCTGCAGGTGTGGGTGGTGATCGGCGACGGAGATGCGCTGGCGATCGGCGGAAATCACTTCATCCACGCGCTCCGCCGCAACGTCGAGCTCAAGATCCTCCTCTTCAACAACCGCATCTACGGGCTGACCAAGGGCCAGTACTCGCCGACCTCCGAGTTCGGCAAGAAGGCCAAGTCCACCCCCTACGGCTCCATCGACGAGCCCATCGACCCGATCCGCATCGCGCTGGCAACCAACGCCTCCTTCGTGGCGCGCTCCATCGACGTGGAGGCCAAGCACCTGCAGGACATGCTCCGGCGCATGGCGGAGCATCGGGGCGCGGCGGTCCTCGAGATCCTGCAGAACTGCAACGTCTTCAACGATGGCGCCTGGGACCACCTGACCAACAAGGAGACCAAGGCGGAAAACCAGCTCGTGCTCGAGCACGACAAGCCCCTGCTCTTCGCCAACGGGAAGAAGGGCATCCGCCTGCGGGGCCTTCAGCCGGAGGTGGTCGAGGTCGGCGAGGGCGGCGCGGACGTCTCCGAGATCCTCGTCTGGGACGAAAAGGCGCCGCCGGCGCTGGCGTTTGCCCTCGCCAACATGGGGCCCGGTTTCCCCACGCCCATCGGCGTCTTCCGCCAGGTGGAGCGGCCGGTCTACCACGAGCTGGAGGAGGAGCAGGCTCGCCAGGTCACCGAGCGCCTCGGCCCCGGCGATCTCGCCAAGCTGCTCGCCGGTCGTGACACCTGGACCGTCGAGTAGATGGACGAAAGCTCTCGCCGGCTCGGTTGCCAGCGGAGGCCAGCAGCCAAACTCTTAGCTCCATGCTGGGTGCCCATCTCATGGAGCGGGGTGGCTGCGCCTTCTCGGTTTGGGCGCCGCGCGCAAGACAGCTCGCCGTCGAGTGGATCTCGGCCGCGACGGGCGAGAGGCGCCTGGTGCCGATGCGCCTCGAGGGCGAGATCCACTCGGCGCACATCGAGGAGGCCCGCGCCGGCGACCGCTACTTCTTCGTCTTCGCGGACGGCCGGCGCCGTCCCGACCCCCGCTCCTTCCGTCAGCCGGAGGGCGTGCACGGTCCGAGCGAGATCGTCGACCTCGGCCGCATCGCCCGCATCGCGCGCGCCGGCGATCCGAGGCCGCGCCGGCCGCTCGTCGACTGGGTGATCTACGAGCTTCACGTGGGGACCTTCACCGCGGAGGGGACCTTCGCCGCACTCGAGTCGCGCCTGAACGAGCTCGTGGAGCTCGGCGTCTCGGCGGTGGAGCTGATGCCGATCTGCCCCTTTCCTGGCGAGCGCAACTGGGGCTACGACGGGGTCGCCCCCTACGCCGTCCACGAGCCCTACGGCGGGCCGGAGGGGCTCGCACGCCTGGTGAGCGCCGCACACGCGCGCGGCCTCGCCGTCGTGCTCGACGTCGTCTACAACCACCTCGGCCCTGAGGGAAACTACCTCGCCGAATTCGCGCCCTACTTCACCGACCGCTACCGCACCCCCTGGGGCGAGGCGATCGACTACGACGGCAAGAACTCGGCCCAGGTGCGGGCGTGGGCGATCGAGAACGCCGCCTTCTGGGTGCGCGCCTACGGCGTGGACGCGCTGCGCCTCGACGCGGTGCAGGCCATCCACGACCACGGCCCGCATCCGCACGTGGTCGCCGAGATCGTCCGCGCGGTGCACAAGGCCGGCGGGCTCGTCATCGCGGAGAGCGACCTCAACGACCCCGTGGTCGTCACGCCGGCGCCGGAGGGATGGGGACTGGACGCGCAATGGAGCGACGACCTGCACCACGCCCTGCACGCGCTGCTCACCGGTGAGCGCACCGGCTACTACCAGGACTACGGCGAGGTCGAGGACGTGGCGACGGCGCTGCGGCAGGGCTTCGTCTACGACGGCACGCGCCACTCGCGTTTCCGCGCCCGGGCCTACGGCAAGAGTCCGGCTTCCATCCCGGCGGAGACGCACGTGGTGTGCCTTCAAAACCACGACCAGGTCGGAAACCGCGCCCGCGGGGATCGCATCGCCCACGTCGCCGGGCTGGAGGCGGCGAAGGTCGGCGCCGCGGTGGTGCTCTGCTCGTCGGGGATCCCGCTCCTCTTCATGGGAGAGGAATACGCCGCGCCGCAGCCCTTCCCCTTCTTCACCTCGCATTCCGACCCGAAGCTGGTGGAGGCGGTGCGGCGCGGACGTCGCCACGAGTTTTCCGCCTTTCGCTGGCAGGGAGAGATCCCCGATCCCCAGGCCGAGTCCACCTTCCTCTCCGCCAAGCTGAACCCCGCGGATCGCGACCGGCCGCCGCACGACGGCGTCTACCGGCTCTACCGCGAGCTCCTCGCGCTGCGCGCCTCGCACCCCTCGCTGCGCGGTCCTGACCGGGAACGCCGCACCGCGGCCGAGGCGCTTTCACCCGCGGTGGTGCGCCTCGAGCGCTGGGGGGAAGGACGCCGCCTGCTGCTTTTCGCCTGCTTTTCCCGACAGGAGGTCGCTCTCGATCCCCGCATCGAGGGGCGATGGAGGCTCGTCCTCGACACCGCCGAACGGCGCTTCTCCGGCCCCGGCGGCATCGCCCCGGCGGCGCTGGAGCCCGGCCAGGCCCTTCGCCTCGGCCCCCTCTCCGCCTGCCTCTACGAACGGATCGACTGAGGGGATGGCTGCACCCGCCCGCGATCGCGGTCCTCATCCCGGGAAGGCGGTCGGCACGGCCGCTCCTGCAGGGCAGCGCGGGTTCAGCGCGGTGGCGGCTCGAGAAAGAGCGGGCCGCGGTCGTCGCGCGCGGGGATGGCGTGCCAGACCAGCGTTCCCTCGCCGGGTCGCTCGACGTCGAGGGCGAGGATGGCCCCCGGCTCCAGGTCGGCGGGAACCGACGGCCAGCCGAGGAGGAAGACACCGAGGCCGCCCAGGAGGGGCTGGTGGCCGACCACGGCGACGGCGCCCTCGCCTCGCTCCTCGAGCAGGTCGAGCAAAAAGGAAACCCGGCCCGACGGCAAGAGACGACGGCTGATCTCGACGGGAGCGTCCGGATTCATCTCGGCCAGGCAGATCTCGCAGGTCTGCACGGCGCGAACGAGCGGCGAGACCACCCACACCTCGGGAACCGGATCATCGCGCCTCGACCAGGCGCGCGCGAGCTCGCGGACTCGTCGCCGGCCCTCGAGTGTGAGGGGACGATCCTCGTCCTGAACGCGTGGCCCAGGCGGGACTGCCTCGCCGTGTCGCATCAGGTAGAGTCGCATGAATCAACCTCGAGGGAGAGCGCGAGCCGAGATCCGACAGGGGCGATCGGCGCGAGGTGGGGCAGGGTCTCGTCGAATCCCTACATCTCTCGGCGCCCTTGGAGGGCTCTCGCAATTGTTGCCTGATCGGCATACTCCAGGTCGCCCCCGATGGGAACCCCCTGCGCGATGCGCGTCACGCGGATCCCCATGGGGCGCAGGAGTTTCGTCAGATACAGGGCGGTGGCCTCTCCCTCGACGTCGGGATTGGTGGCGACGATCACTTCGCGGACGGGCTCCCCGCCCTCGAGGCGCCGCAGAAGCTCGCGGATGCGCAGCCGGTCCGGCCCGATGCCGTCCAGCGGCGAAAGCGCCCCGTGCAGGACGTGATAGCGGCCGCGGTACTCCCGGGACCGCTCCACGGCAAGCAAGTCGGGGACGGTCTCCACCACGCAAATCACGCTGAGATCTCGCCGTGGATCGGAGCAGATGGCGCAGGGATCCTGCTCTGTGAGTGTGCAGCAGACGCTGCAGAGCCGAACGTTCTCGACCACGTCGACGAGCGCCTCGGCCAGCCCGCGGGCGTATTCGGGCTTGGACTGCAGGATGTGGTAGGCCAGGCGCTGGGCCGTCTTCTCCCCGATGCCCGGCAGCTTGGCCAGCTCGGTGGTGAGTCGTGTGATCGGATCGGGCTTCAAAGGACCTCCGGACGGATCCTCAAAACACCAGCCCCGGGATCTTCACTCCGCCCGTGATCTTGGCCATCACCTCCTCCTCGCGCGCCTTGGCGGCGGCGAGCGCCTGGTTGACCGCGGCCACGAGCAGGTCCTCGAGCATGGCGAGGTCCTGTGGGTCCACCGCCTTGGGGTCGATCCGGACCTCGAGGACCTCGCGAACGCCGTTGGCGCGCACGGTGACGAGGCCCTCCGCCGCCTTGCCCTCCACCACGACGTTCTCGGAGAGCTCCTGGCGCGCCTTCTCGACCTCGGCCCGCATCTTGCGGACCTGCCGCATCATCGTGTTGAAGTCGATCCGCATCTCTGGTTCCTCACGCGAGAAGGCGCAGTATAGGCGAAGGGAGGCCGAGGCGGTCAGCGATCCTCGGGCACCTCGACGTCGGTCAGGTCCGCGCCGAGGACCGTCTGCACGGCGCGGACGGCGGGATGCTCGCGCGCGCGACGTCGCAGCTCCTCGGCCCGGCCCGCGCGCCGGCGCCGCTCCTCTTCGGCCACCGAGATCGACGCGTCGGCGACGGCAGCGTCGAGGCGAAGTCGCGTGGGCCGGCCGAACCACGCGGCGAGCAGTGACTCCGCCAGCGCACGCATCTCGCCCGACTCGAGCTGGGCGCGGTGGAAGCCGTGCTCGCTGCCGAAGGCGAGGGCCACCTCGCCCTCGCCGAGCCGGGCCAGCCTCCCCTCGGCCAGGATGGCGTACAGCACCGCGTGGCGCTCCCGAATGCTGGCGAGGAAGCGCTTCCACCGCTCGAAGGGCGGAAGGGAGGGCTCGTCGGCCGCGCACTCGCCCGTGGCGCAACCGCCCGGGGAGGGCTCCGGGGGGAAGACGCGCGCCGGCGGCTCGGAAAAGCCCGGGGGCGGCGGCTCGTCGAAGGGAGGGGGCTCTTCGAGGGGCGGTGGCGCGAGGGGCGACCTGGGCGCTGGATGAATTCGCGGCGCCGCGCGGGCGCGCGGGTCCTCCTCCTCGTCCTGGCTCGGCGCAGCCCGGCGGGTGGCGGGCTGGCTGCGCACCTCCCGGGCCTGGGCCCGCGCCTCCACCTGCCGGACCAGGTCGTCCACGGACAGGGGCATCGAAGCCGGCCGCTCGCTCGCGAGGCGAGCGGAAGCCGCCGGAGCAGGAGTGCTGGACCGCGCGGGCGCCGCCATCTCGCGCGGCGCCGCCGCCGTCCGCGGCGCGGGCCGCGCTTCGGGCATGGCGCCCTGCCCCGGACGGGACTCCGGCAGCGCGCCCTGCCCCATCACCGCGCGCGCCACCTTCTCCAAACGCGCCGCCAGCTCGGAGACCGACTGGCCCGGGGCCATGTGCACCGCGGTGAGGAGCGCGACCTCGAGGGCGAGGCGTGGCCGCGCGGCGAGGGAGAGGTCGCGGATGGCGCCGTGGACCAGGTCGAAGAGGCGGGCGAGCTGCGCGGCGTCGGCCTTGGCCGCCTGCGCTCGCATCTCCTCGCCGCGCTCGGAGGAGGCGTCGGGCGGCGGCGCGCCAACGGTCTTCACGTAGAGCAGGTCGCGCAGGTGCTGGGCGAGCTCCTCGCAGAGCTTCTTCGGATCCACACCCCGCTCGTAGACCTCCTCCACCGTCTCGATCACCCGCTTGCCGTCGCGGTCGAGCAGCGCGTCGGCCAGGGTGAGGACGAGGGTGGAATCGACCAGGCCGAGGACCTCCTCCGCGGCGCGATCGTCGATCGACAGGCCGAGCGAGGAGACGAGCTGGTCGAGGAGGGAGAGGGCGTCGCGCATGCCGCCGTCGGCCTGGCGCGCGAGCAAGCCCAGCGTGCGGTCGGAGATCGCGATCCCCTCGGCGTCGCAGATGGTGCGCAGGCGCTTGACCATGTCCGCCGCGGAGACGCGGCGGAAGTTGTGGCGCTGGCAGCGGGAGAGGATGGTCTCCGGCAGCTTCTGCGGATCGGTGGTGGCGAAGATGAACTTGACGTGGGGCGGGGGCTCCTCGAGCGTCTTGAGCAGCGCGTTGAACGCCGCCACCGACAGCATGTGGACCTCATCGATGATGTAGACCTTGAAGCGGTCCCGCTGCGGCAGGTAGCGGACGGTGTCCCGGATCTCCCGGACGTTGTCGACGCTGTTGTTGGAGGCCCCGTCGATCTCCACCACGTCCACGGAGGTCCCCGCAGCGATCTCCCGGCAGGGGAGACACTGGCCGCAGGGATCCTTGGTGGGACCCTTCTCGCAGTTGAGGGCGCGAGCGAGCAGGCGGGCCGTAGTGGTCTTGCCGACGCCCCGGGGGCCGCAGAGGAGGAGCGCGTGCGCGACCCGCCCCTGGGCGATGGCGTTGGCGAGCGTGGAGACGACGTGCTCCTGTCCGGTGACCTCTTCGAAGGTCTGCGGGCGCCACTTTCGCGCCAGCACCAGGTAGCTCATCGCTCCTCCAGGGGCGAGCCGCTCGCCCTTCCCTCGCTCCGCACCGCGTCGGACGCGCTGGCGGAAAGGGTGATAGCCGGGCTACCCGCGTACACGCGAAGTGACGCTACCGTTGCTCCCTTCCGGGCCTGGCGGGGTTCGCGGCTCCGCGTTACCCGGACCCGGCTATCGCAAACCTGGTGGCGGAGAGGGAGGGATTCGAACCCTCGGTACCGTTTCCGGTACACACGCTTTCCAGGCGTGCACCTTCGGCCTCTCGGTCACCTCTCCAAAAAATCACCCGGTTGCCCGGGTCATTCCTGAAAAGAACTTTGGCGGAGAGAGAGGGATTCGAACCCCCGGTACGGTTTCCCGTACACCTGATTTCGAGTCAGGCGCCTTCAGCCAGCTCGGCCATCTCTCCGCAACTTCTCCTGCTCCTTCCGTTTACGCTGGAAGAAGCTCCTTAGCAACTCGCCCGCCTCCTCGGCGAGCACACCACCCTTCACCTCCAGGCGGTGGTTCAGCCGGGGATCGGTGCAGATGCCGTACAGCGATTCCACCGCCCCGGCCTTCGGATCCCGAGCGCCGTAGACCAGCCGGTCGACCCGGGCGTTGACGAGAGCCCCGGCGCACATGGCGCAGGGTTCGAGGGTCACGTAGAGGGTCACGCCGGACAGGCGCCATCTCCCCAGATGCCTGGCCGCGCTGGAGAGCGCCAGGATCTCGGCGTGGGCCAGTGGATCGGCCATCCGCTCCCGGGCGTTGCGCCCGACCCCCACGACCCGACCCTCGTGGACGGCGACTGCCCCCACCGGGACCTCGTCCTCCTCCGCGGCCTTCCTCGCCTCTTCGAGCGCGAGCTTCAGAAAGTGTTCGTCCACGGCAGGAGAAAGAGGTTGGCGGGCCCTGCAGGATTCGAACCTGCGACCTTCGGATTCGTAGTCCGACGCTCTATCCAACTGAGCTAAGGGCCCGTCTCGCTACGCAAATGGCGGAGAGAGAGGGATTCGAACCCTCGATACGGGGATTCCCCCGTATGCCGGTTTAGCAAACCGGTGCCTTCAGCCTCTCGGCCATCTCTCCAAACAGACCCCGGGGGCGACGCCGCTCGGGTTCCCTATTCGATTGTCCGATCTGGCGGAGGAGGAAGGATTCGAACCTTCGGGACGTCTTTCGACGCCCAGCGGTTTTCAAGACCGCCGCCATAAACCGCTCGGCCACTCCTCCAAGCTGGGACGACGACCTTCGTCCACCGCCGGATTCGGGCGCCGTGTCTAGCATGCCGATTCCACTTCGGCAAGCGAGATCTGGCGCCGATCCACACGCTCACGGTGCGCGGATCGCCTCGAGCCCCCCGAGGTAGGGTCTCAACACGCGCGGAATCTCCACGCTTCCGTCGGCCCGCTGGTACTGCTCGAGGATCGCCACCAGTGTGCGGCCCACGGCGAGCCCCGACCCGTTGAGCGTGTGGACGAGACGAGGCTTTTCGCCGGGGCCCGGCCGATAGCGAATCTGCGCCCGGCGGGCCTGGTAGTCGCCGAAATTCGAGCACGAGGAGATCTCGCGGTAGGCGTTCTGGCCCGGCAGCCAGACCTCGAGGTCGAAGGTGCGCGCCGCGGCGAAGCCCAGGTCGCCCGTGCAGAGCTCCACCACGCGGTAGTGCAACCCGAGCTGCCGCAGCACGTCCTCCGCATCCGCCGTCAGCTCCTCGAGCGCCTGCATGCTCGTCTCGGGCTCGACGAACTGCACGAGCTCCACCTTGTGGAACTGGTGCTGGCGGATGAGCCCCTTCGTGTCGCGCCCGTAGCTTCCCGCCTCGCGCCGGAAGCACGGCGTGTAGGCGCAGAGCTTGATGGGCAGCGCGCCGGGCTCGAGGACCTCCTCGCGGAAGAGGTTGGTCAGCGGCACCTCGGCGGTGGGGACGAGGAATTTCTCGTCCCCGGGCTCGGCCTCCGCGGTCTTGAACGCGTCCTCCTCGAACTTCGGCAGCTGCCCCGTGCCGATCATCGAGGCCCGGTTGACCAGGTAGGGGGGCGAGACTTCCTGGTAGCCCTTGCGGGCGTGCAGGTCGAGCATGAAGGAGATGAGCGCGCGCTCGAGCTTGGCGCCGAGCCCCCACAGCACGGAAAAGCGCGCGCCCGAGATCTTGGCCGCGCGTTCCATCTCGAGGATGCCCAGGGCCTCGGCGATCTCGTCGTGGGGCTTTGGCTCGAAGTCGAAGACCGGCTTTTCGCCCCAGACGCGGACCACGGGGTTGTCCGCGTCGCTTCGGCCCACCGGCGTCTGCTCGGAGGGGAGATTGGGGACGACGAGCAGCGCGCGCTCCAGCTCCGACTCGACCTGCCGCGCCTCCTCCTCGAGGGCCTTGATGCGCTCCGAGAGCTGGCGCAGCCCCTCGCGCGCGCGGGCCAACGCCTCGCCGCCCGACTTGGCGATCGCGCGCATCCGGTCGTTGGCCTGCTTCTGCTCGGTGCGGAGTTCCTGGACCTCGGTGAGGATGCGCCGCCGCCTCTCTCCCAGCGCGCGAACGGGCTCGAGGTCGATGCCGGGACCGCGCAGGGCCAGGCGCCTCTGGACCTCGTCGAAGTTGGCGAGGACTTCACGAACATCGAGCATGATCACTCCGCCCACTCGGGGGGATCTTCCCCCTCGACCCAGTCCTCGAAGGGTTCGCCGGCCCGCACCCCATAGTAGATCCACGCGCCTGCGTCCGGGTCCCAGGCGCGATCCTCGTAATCCGCCGAGGGCAGCTCCGCGAGGGCCTCCTGCAGGATGGCGGCGATCTCTTGCCAGTCGGGCCGGTCCGCCTCGTCGCCGCCGAGGGTGGGCCCGTCCTCGCCGTGATAGAGGTAGGCCTCCGTCACCCGGCCATCCGGATCCCGGAGCAGGATGGGATAGGTGTAGGCCTCGGAAAGGGCCTCGGTGCGGTAGGGGGGCGGTCCGGCGACCGCCTGGAGCTTGCCCCGCAGCTCCGCCATCCCGAGCTCGAGGGGAGCGATCGGCTTTCCCAGGATCGACACCTGCAGGTCCAGTCCCGCCACCAAGAACGCAAACCCTTTGCGAGCGAAGGTCCGCGGAGGCAAGGCCTCGCCGATCTCGGCCGCCTCCTGCGCTCGCCGCAAGAGCGCCTCGGCCTCCGCTCGCCGCTCCTTCAGGCCCATACCACGGCTCCTCCCTCCCGGATACCGGAGGGGCCGTCCGTATAGCACACGGTCCAGGTCAAGGGGTCAGTCCCGCGATCTCGTCCTCGATCTCGCGGCGGTCCACCGCCTTCGGCTCCCGCTCCAGGTACGTGCGGAAGGAGCGCGCGGCATCGGCGCGCCGGCCGAGCTCCTTGTAGGCGTAGCCGAGGTGGCGGTGCACGACCGGATCGATGCCGTCCTGCCGGGCCGCCCGCTCCAGATGCGGCAGGGCCGCGCGCGTGTCGCCGCGTTCGAGCAGGGCCCGGCCCAGCAGGAAGGCGGCCCGCGGATGGTCCTGGATGGGCTGCAGAGTTTCCGTGGCCCGGCCCCACGCGCCCGCCTGCACGTAGGCCTCGCCGAGCAAGAGCCGCAGCGACTCCGGCGCCCCGGTCTTCACCTGCGGCTCGAGCCGGGCGATGGCCTTCCAGGGGGTGCCCATCTCCAGGTAGAGGCGCGCAAGCGGCGCGAGGACCGCTTCCTCCCCCTCGCGACCGACGAGGGCGCGCTCGTAGACCTCGAGCGCGTCGCGGAGGGAGCCCATCTCCTCGAGCAGGGCCCCGTAGTGGAGATGGAGGTCGAGGCGGGATTCGTCCGCGGCAAGGGCGCGCTTCGCCTCCAGCACCGCCCGCGCGCGCTCGCCCGTCCGCCACAGGATCCGCGAGCGGCGGAGATGCGCCTCCGCGGCGTGCGGGCTGTCCGCCGCGGTCAGCGCGAGGTAGGCGGCGAGGGCCTCCTCCCACTTCTCCTCGCGCTCGAGCGCCTCCGCCTGCGCGAGGGGATCGGCGGGGGCCTCGCCCTGCGGCGCCCGCTCCGCCCCGGACTCGTTGCTGGATCCCTCCCGGGCGGCGACCGCCTCGGACTCCTTGCCCGCTTCCACCGCGAGCCGCTCCGCGTCTCCCGCCGGCGCCTGCCCCGCCGGCATCGCCGCCTCCGGCGCGGGCCTGGCCGCCCCGTCGGCGCGGGCCTGCGCGGCCTCGTCCGCGCCCGAGACGGGCCTTTCCTCCGGTCGCGTGGGCGGCGCGGCCCCCTTCCCGGCCTCGACCGCCACGGCATCCACGACCTCCTGCTGCGGCGCCGCCTTCTTCGCCGGCGAACCCCACAGCATCTGCAGCCCGAAGACGGCGAGGATGCCCACGAAGGCCGCGCCCAGGGCGAGCAGCACCATCTGCCGCGTCCGCCCGCCCAGGGTCCGCGCGACGGCGATCGACTGCTCGATGGCGGTGGCGCGCTCGACCGCCTCCGAGGGGCGGGCCGCCGAGATCACCGGCGACGCCTTCCGCTCCTCGGCAGGGGCGGGGACCGTCGGCTTCGGAGGCCAGCCCTCCAGAACGGACTCGCGGGAGGGCGCCGGCGGCTCCGGCCTGTCACCGCGCGCGGTCGGGGCCCCGGCGGATGGCGGAGTGGGCTCCGCGGAAAGCTGGGGCGGCTCGAATCCGGTGTCGATGAAGTCGAGGACGTCGTCGCCTCCCTGGGGGGCCACCTGGGGAAGAGAAGCCGCGGGTGGCGGCGGCGTCAGCTCCAGCCCGGCGAGAGTGGCCAGGTTCTGGCCCGGGTCAGTGGGCGGCGCGAACTCGGCCATCGGGTCGAAGTCGTCGAAGAGGTCCTCGATGGCCGAGCGGGAGCCCTCCCCGGGCGAGCCCGTCCCCGCGCGGGAGCCCGATCCTCCGGCGGCGCCGGGATCGGCGAAGGGATCCGCGTTTCCTCCGGCGCCCGGATCGGCGAAGGGATCGACCTTTCCCGGGAGACCCGGGTCGGCGAAGAAATCGGCCGCCACGGAGAATCCTGGCCGAGCGGCAGAGCCCTTCTCCGGCGAAGGAAGCGGCACCGCGCCCCCTACCCCGGCGCCGGAGTCCGGGAGGGGGACCGACACATCGGCCTTGCAGGAGGGGCAGGTCGGCGCGAACGCGTCGAGCTCCGCCCCGCACTTGGGACACCAGTCAGCCATGGGAGGACGCAGCCTACCACGCGAGGCGACGCTCGGCTCCCTTCCTGTTTCGAAAATCTACGAGGTCTCCTTTCTCCGCGGCGGCGCTGCCCTTACCATCGCGCAATGGCTCGCACGATCGTGACGAAGTTCGGTGGCACCAGTGTGTCCACCCCCGAGGCGTGGGCGACGATCGAATCCGTCGTCCGGGCCCGCCAGACCGAGGAGCTGCGGCCGGTGGTGGTCTGCTCGGCGCTGGCCGGCATCTCCAACCGGCTGGAGGCGCTCGTCGACGCGGCCCGCGACGGCGGGCACGAGCCGCTCCTCGCCGACATCCTCGAGGCGCATCGCCGCCTGGGGCGCGAGCTCGGGGTCGACGGGGACGCGGTCCTCGCGGAGGAGTTCCAGACCTTGGAGCGCGTCGCCCTCGGGATCCGGCTCCTCGGGGACGCCAGCCCGCGGGTCCGCGCCCACGTGATGGCCTTCGGCGAGTTCATGTCCACGCGGCTCGGCGCGGCCTGGCTCGCCTCGCGCGGCCTCGACGTGCACTGGGTCGACGCCCGCACCCTCCTCCGCTCCGACGGGCGCGACCTCGACAACGAGGCGCGGCATTTCCTCCTCTCGAGCTGCCCCTACGACCCTGACCCCGAGCTGGCCCGGCGGCTCGAACCCTGCCCCGTCGTTCTCACCCAGGGTTTCGTCGCCTCCGACGACCGCGGCCGCACCGTGCTGCTCGGCCGCGGCGGCTCGGATACCTCGGCGGCCTACCTCGCCGCCAAGCTTCAGGCGGAGCGCCTGGAGATCTGGACCGACGTGCCCGGCATGTTCACCGCCGATCCTCGGGTCGTGCCGGGGGCGCGGCTGATCCTGCGCCTGGGCTACGAGGAGGCGCAGGAGCTGGCCTCGGCGGGAGCGGGCGTCCTCCACCCGCGCTGCATCGAGCCGGTCCGGACCTACGGGATCCCGCTCCTGATCCAGGACACCCGGCGCCCCGCGCTGGAGGGGACGGTGATCTCCGGCGGGGGGGAGCGAGAGGAGACGGTCAAGGCCGTCACCCTGCGCAAGCGCCTCGCCCTCGTCTCGCTCGAGTCGATGGGGATGTGGCGGCAGGTGGGCTTCCTCGCGAGGGCCGCCGCGATCTTCCGCGCCCACGGCATCTCCATCGAGCACGTGGCCACGAGCGAATCGAACATCACCCTATCCTTCGATCCGGTGCAGAACGGCGTCGGCGAGGAGAAGCTCGAATCGCTCGTCCTGGCCCTCTCGGAGATCTGCCAGGTTCGGGTGCTGCGCGACTGCACCGCCATCAGCGTGGTGGGCAGCCGGGTACGCCGCGCCCTTCCCCTCCTAGCTCCTGCGCTTTCCGCCTTCGAGCACGAGGCGCTCTTCCTCGTCAGCCACGCCGCATCGGACGTGAACCTCACCTTCGTGGTGGAGGAGAGCCAGGCGCCGCACATCGTCCGCCAGTTCCACGCGCTGCTCTTCGAAGAGGTGGAGGAGTGGAGGACCTTCGGCCCCTCCTGGGCGGAACTCACCGGCAGCGAGCCGCCCGCCTACGACGAGGAGGCGTGGTGGTGTCGCCGCGCCGACGAGCTTTTGGCGCTGGCGCGCGAGCGGGGCACGCCGCTCTACGTCTACGACGAGGACTCGATCGAGGAGGCCGCGGCGCGGCTTTCCCAGCTTCCGGTGGACCGCCTCTTTTTCGCGATGAAGGCGAACCCCAACGGGGACGTGCTGCGCGTGATCGAGCGCGCCGGGCTCGGCTTCGAGTGCGTCTCGCCCGAGGAGATCCTGCACCTGGAGCGCATCTTTCCCGGGCTCGAACCGGATCGCATCCTCTTCACGCCCAACTTCGCACCGGCCGAGGAGTACCGCTTCGCCCTGGAGCGCGGCGTCCACGTCACGCTCGACAACTCCTACCCGCTGCGGCGCTGGCCCGGGCTCTTCGCCGGACGCTCGATCTGGCTGCGCCTCGATCCGGGGCAGGGCGCCGGGCATCACGCCCACGTGCGAACCGCGGGCGTCCACTCGAAATTCGGCATCCCCCGCGAGGAGCTGCCCGAGGTGGCCGAGCTCGCCCGCCGCCACGGGATCCGGGTGGTGGGGCTGCACGCCCATGCGGGCAGCGGCATCCTCGACCCGGAGAACTGGGCCCGCACCGCCCGCTTCCTCGCGGAGCAGGCCGCGCTCTTCCCCGAGGTCCAGGCCCTGGACCTCGGCGGCGGGCTCGGCGTGGCGGAGCGCCCCGGGCAGGCCTCCCTCGACCTGGAGGCGGTGGCCCGGAACCTGCGCGCCTTCCGCGAGGAGCATCCGCGCTTCGCGCTCTGGATGGAGCCGGGCCGCTTCTTGGTGGCGGCCTCGGGCGTGCTGCTCACCCGCGTCACCCAGCTCAAGGAGAAGGGCGGCCACCGCTATGTCGGGATCGACACCGGGATGAACTCCCTGATCCGTCCGGCGCTCTACGGCAGCTTCCACCCGATCGCCAACTTGACCCGCCTCGGCCAGCCGCTAGAGTGGCGAGCCGACGTCGTGGGGCCGATCTGCGAGACCGGCGACGTCCTGGGGAAGCGCAGGCGGCTGCCGCGCACGGAGGAGGGGGATATCCTGGTGATCGCCACCGCCGGCGCGTATGGCAGCGCGATGAGTTCCCGTTACAACTTGCGCCCGCCGGCCAACGAGGTTCTCCTCCCCGGGATCCGTCGACCTTCCGTTTCGGCCCGCCATGCGGGGTGAGCGCGGATGAGCCCGGTACCGTTTCGCCTGCCCGGACCGACGGAGATCGGGGGCGCCCTCCGCCGGCGCCTCGAGAAACTGGCCTTTCGTCTGGGCGGCGATCGCCTGCGCGAGCGGCTGGCCGCGCTGCGCGTCCACACCAACGAGTTCGGCCAGGATCCCTTCGGCATGGACCTGAAGTACGTGACGACGGCGCTGGGGCCGCTGCTCTGGCTCTACCAGGAGTACTTCCGGGTCCAGGTTCGGGGGATCGAGAAGGTTCCGCCGGGGCGATGCCTGCTCGTCGCCAACCACAGCGGCCAGCTCCCCCTCGACGGCGCGATGATCGCCGTGGCGATGCTCATGTACGCCGAGCCGCCGCGCGTCGTCCGCTCCATGGTGGAGCGCTGGGTCCCCACCCTCCCCTTCGTCTCCACCTTCTTCGCGCGCGCGGGCCAGGTGGTGGGCACGCCGGAAAACTGCATTCGACTGCTCGAAAACGAGGAGTGCATCCTCGTCTTTCCGGAGGGCACGCGCGGGCTCAACAAGGTCTTCGCACGGCGCTACCAGCTCGCCGAGTTCGGGCAGGGTTTCATGCGGCTGGCGCTGGCAACCGGCTCCCCCATCGTTCCGATCGCCGTGATCGGCGCCGAGGAGCAGGCGCCCGCGCTCGTCAACCTCGAGCCGCTCGCGCGCCTGCTGCGCATGCCGGCCCTGCCGATCACGCCGACCATCCTTCCCATTCCCCTTCCCAGCCGCTACACCATCTACTTCGGCGAACCGATGCGCTTCGAGGGGCACCCCAACGACGAGGACAGGGTCGTGGAGGAGAAGGTCCTGGCGGTGCGCTCGACCATCCAGTCGATGGTCAAGGTGGGGCTCGAGGAACGCAAACGCATCTACTTCTAGATGAACTCCGACAGGCCAGCCATCGCCGTCACCGGCATCTGCGGAAATCTCGGGCGAGTCCTCGCCAAGCTTCTCCACAAGCGCGAGGAGCGGATCGTGGGGATCGACCGGCGCATCTTCCCCGGCAAGCCGAAGGACATCGAGTTCCACCAGGTGGACATCCGCAAGCGCAAGGCGGAGGAGGTGTTCCGCAAGGGAAACATCGGGGCCCTCATCCACATGGGCATCGTGCACGACCCGCGGATGAGCGCCGAGGAGCACCACCAGTTCAACGTACTCGGGACCGCCAAGGCGCTGGAGTACTGCGCGCGCTACGGCGTGAAGAAGCTGGTCGTCCTCTCCTCCGCCACTGTCTACGGGCCGCGCCCGTCCAACCCCAATTTCCTCACCGAGGACGCGCCGCTCATGGCGTCGGCGCGCTTCGGCGACATCCGGGATCTGGTGGAGGTGGACATCCTCGCCCAGTCCTTCCTCTGGAAGCACCCGGAGGTGGAGACGGTGATCCTCCGCCCCGTGCACATCGTGGGGCCGACCATCCAGAACGCGGCCTCGCGCTACCTGCGGCTGCGCCGCCCCTGGGTGCTGATGGGCTTCGATCCCATGGTGCAGCTCATCCACGTGGAGGACGCGTGCCGGGCGATGATCGAGGCGCTGCGGCCCGGCCTGCGCGGCGTCTTCAACGTGGTGGGCCCCGGGGAGGTCTCGCTTTCGGCGATCTTCAAGGAGCTCGGCGTGCAGCCGGTGCCCATCCCGCACTTGGTGGCCCGGCCGCTGCTCGAACAGCTCTTCAAGATGCGCTTCACCAATTTCCCGCCGGGGGAACTCGATCATCTCCAGTTCCAGGGCACGGTCGACGGCTCCCGCTTCGTCCAGGCGACCGGCTTCCGACCGAAGTACGACCTGCGCGAGACGATCTGGGCCGCGCTGCGCTGACGGTCCGGCTCCTGGCTGACGAAAGCGGCGCCCAGTGTCGGGCACCGCGGCTACTCCGAAGGCGTGGCTCTCTCGATCACCGTGCGATGCTCAGGCCCCCTTCTCGGCCTTGGCCTTCGCCAGCCGCTCGAGGACGATGCGATCGGCCACGACCTCCGGCCGCGTGTTCTCCGCCTTGGCCCTCTCGAGGATCGCGTAGACGGTGTCGTAGATCCGCGAGACCTTCTCGCGGCTCTTCTCCTCGTCGTAGCCCTCGACCTCCTGCGCCACGTTGATCAGGCCGCCGGCGTTGAGCACGTAGTCGGGCACGTAGACGATGCCGCGATCGTGGAGTTCCTTGCCGTGCCGGTCCTCGCGGAGCTGGTTGTTGGCCGAGCCGGCCACCGCCTTGCAGCGCAGAAGCGGCAGCGAGTGATCGTCGATCGCGCCGCCGAGCGCGCACGGAGCGAAGACGTCCACCTCCAGCGACAGCAGCTCCTCGGGCGAGACGACCGCGGCTCCGAGCTCCTCGGCGGCGCGCCGCGTCGCCTCGGGATTGACGTCGGCCACCCAGAGCTTCGCGCCCCGCTCGTGGAGCATCCTCGCCAGCGGAAATCCGACGTGGCCCACGCCGAGGATGGAGACCTTCAGGCCTTCGAGGTCCGAGCGGCCGAAGTGGAGCTTCGCCAGCGCCTCGATGCCGCGAACCACGCCGAACGCGGTGAAGGGCGAGGGGTCGCCCGAGCCGCCCATCTCCCGCGGCAGGCCCACCACGTGGCTCGTGCCGCGCCGCATGTAGGCCACGTCCTCGGGCGAGGTGCCGGCGTCCTCGGTGGTGATGTAGCGCCCCCCGAGCGTATCGACCGCGCGGCCGAAGGCCTCGAAGAGCGCGGCGCGGTCGAAAGGCTCCTTGGGGAGCATGATCACCGCCTTTCCGCCGCCGAAGGGAATGTTGGCGAGCGCGGCCTTGAAGGTCATGCCCCGCGCGAGCCGCAGGACGTCGTCCACGGCCTCGGCCTCGGTCCCGTAGGTGGAGATCGCACGAGTCCCGCCCAGGCCGGGGCCGAACGTGGTATCGTGCAAGGCGACGATCGCCCGGAGCCCCGTCCTCGAGTCGTGGAAGAAGTGGACGGACTCGTAGGCCTTCTCGATCATCATCGGGAAGAGATCCACGCGCTGCCCCCTGCCGCCTTCGCGAGCGGTCGTCAGGCGAGCGATATAGGTCTGCACGCGGGGGCGAGTCAAACCCGGCGAGGCCAGCGGCGGCGGAGTTTCGGGCGACAGGGATGTCACGAGGTAGGGGCCAGGTGTTTCGCAAGCGATCGAGGAGTTCGAGGGCCCCGGGCGCTCCCGGCGTGCCACCGCCTGCCGGAGCCGAGCCGGGAGATCGTTCGGAACGTACGAGCCACGGGCTGCGCGAGCTGGTCGCGGAACAGCTCGACGCGGCCTGCCGCGCACTGGCGCAGGAGATCGTCCGCAGCTTCGAGCCCGAGATCGTCGTCGGGCTGGTCAAGGGCGGCGCCTACGCGGGGGAAGAGCTGGCAACCGTCCTGGGTTGCAAGTTCGTGCCTGTGCGGCTGCACGCCCGGAGTCGCGATCACGGGTACCGCTCGCCGACCGCGGAGTCGCAGATGCCGGCCGAGGTGGCGGGCAAGCGCGTGCTCGTGGTCGACGACATCCCGGGGACGGGCGAGACCCTCGACGCGGCGGTCGTGGCGGCGCAGAAGGCGGGGGCGGTGGCGGTCCGAACCGCGACGCTGATCGCGCGCTCGTCCGGCTACCAGCCGGATTTCTCCGCCATCCAGACCGACGACCTGGTGGTCTTTCCCTGGGATTACGAACCGACCACCGGCGCCGTCGGTAGCGCGGGAGACGACCTCGCGGACTGAGAAACCGCCCTCGAGGCGAAGGGGAAGCGCGAGCCGGCGCCGCCTCATCGCCGTGTGACGAGGACTCTGCCGCTCGCGTTGGGGGAGTGTGATGAGGCTCGCCGCACCGAAACGCGCCGACGACCTGGCCTCGTGCCTGGCCGAGATCTCGGCCGGCCTGCTCGACATCGCCTCCGAGGAGGAACTCTTCGCCAAGGTGGGGGAGCACCTGAGCTATGCCGCCTGGGAGCTCGACGGCCCGGTCTTCCGGCTGCGCCATACCAGCTGGGCCGAGCTGGTGGGATTCGCCCTGGGCAAGGCGGATCAGGCGGTGCTGACGGTCAACGTCGACTCCGTTCCCTCCGTCCCCCATTTCTTTTCCAGCCGGCGATTCCGGCGCTTTCCCGCCATGCGGGAATTTCGCGAAAACGTGGTGCGAAGCCTCTGCGATGCGCGGGGGCGCCGGCTTTCCGATGACGCGCTTCGCATTCTCCTCGAGCACTCTCGGCATTTCGACGGCGTGCAGGGGCCGCTTTTCGTCTCCGGCGCTCCCTGGGGCGTCCTGATCGTCGAGTGGAAGGATCCCAGCGATGCGGATCTGGACCTCTTCACCGTCTTTGGCGCGCAGATCAGCGCTGCGCTGGAATTGCTCGCGCACCGGCAGGGCCTGATCCGCGCCAATCGGGAGCTGCAGGCGATCCGCGACCTGGTCCGGCATCCGGTCGAGGACGGGGTCGGCATCTTCCGGCCGAGCCTGGAGACCGTCGCCATCGTCACCGAGAGCGACGCGGCGAGCCTGTTCTGGGTCGAGCCGGGAAACCGGATCCGCCTCGCCCTCCATTGCGGCGTCCCCTGCGCCTGGGCGCAGGGCAACGTCCACGGGCGCGACGAGATCTTCCAGGAGGTGCTCTCCTCGATGGAGGCCACCACCATTGGCCCCGCCGAGCCGGACGTGCCCGCGCTCGCGCTCTATCCGCTGGTCCTGGAAAAGCGCACCCGCGGCATCCTCGTCCTCGCCCGACACGGAACGGGACGGGCCTACTCCCGCCAGGAATTCTTCCGGGCGGGGCTTTTGGCCAGCCAGCTCGCGGTGCAGCTCGAGAACGCCATCCTCCTGGAGGAGGCCCGGCGCCAGTACGAGCTGATCTCGGGGCTGTATCGCTTCAGTCGCCAGCTCGCGCGCGCCCGCGAAGGCGAGCTTCCGCTGGAGGATTCGCTCGCCACGCTGGTGGCGAACCTCGGCCTCATGGGCGCCTGGCTTTACGTGGCGGACGAGGGCGGCCTGGCGCTGGCCGCCTCTGCCGGGGAAGCCCAAGCCCCGGCACCCGAATTCATCCCCGCCGATTCGGACAACCCGCTCGCCCTCGCTCTCCGTCGCCGGAAGGTCTGGTACGGCCCCTGCGGGATGGCTCCGGACGCGTCGAGCCTGCTCGCGCTTCCGCTGGTCAGCTCCAACCAGATCGTCGGCTGCCTGGCGGTCAGTCGGAAGAAGGGCGATATCTTCCGGAAGCGCGACGTCGAGCTGCTCCAGAGCATCTGCGTGCAGATCGCCCTCGCCGTCCAGCGCAGTCGGCTCGAGCGCTCCGTGCGCGAACGCGTCCGGCAGCTGCGTTTCCTCTCCGAGGTGGGGCGCATCACCACCTCGCGGCGACTGGAACGTGAGACGCTCCTCCCGGAGTTTCTGAGCCAGGCGGTCGAGAGGATCGGCTTCGATTTCGGCCTGGCGATCGCCGACGGACGCACCTACGCGTACGGGAAGACGCCTCCCGAGGAGGTGATCGAAGCCCTTCGGAAGCACACGGAGAGCGCATTCCGCGAGGGAAAGGCCGGCGCGCCCACGCAGGTCCGGTGGGGCGAGCAGACCGCCCATCTCGCGGCGGTCCCTGCGCGGAGCGTCGCGGGTGTACAGGCCGTCATCGGCGTGGTCCGGCGGGGACTGCCCATCTCCATCCAGGAGATCGAGACGCTGGAGGCGGCCGGCTCGAACCTGGGCTTCGCGCTCAAGGACGCGCGCCGTTTCGAGGAGACCAGGCGCAGCCTCGACGAGCTGGAGCTCCTCCTCGAGGTCGGCCAGGCCGTCACCTCCACCCCCCGTCTGGACGAGCTCCTTCGCCGGACGGCGGAAACCATCGACCGCCTCACGGGTGGCACGCGGACGGCGATCCTCCTCTTCGATCCGATCCAGCGTCGGCTGCGCTGCGAGGCGATCTCGAAGGAGGAGGGAACGTCGCTTCGGCTTGGCCGTCTGATCTCCTGTGCCTCGCAAATCGTTTCGCGCGATCCCGTGGTCGTCGAGGACGCTTCTCGCGCCTCTCCCGGCCTTCGCGCCGTTCTCGAGGGCTTCGGCGTGAAGGCCGCGATCATCGTCCACATGCACATCCTCGACGAGCCGATCGGCTGCATCGCTGTCCTCGACGAGACGGGGCCGCGAAAATGGCCCGCCGCTTCGGTCGAACGCGTCCGGCTCATCTCCCACCAGCTCGCCATCGCGGTGGCCAACGCGCGCCTCGACGCCGATCTACGCGCGAGCCACCAGGAACTCGCCCGCGCGCAGCAGGAGCTGGTGGCCAAGGAGCGGCTCGCGGCCCTCGGCGAGCTGTCGGCCGTGGTGGCGCACGAAGTCCGCAACCCGCTGGGCGTGATCTTCAACTCCATCAGCTCGCTTCGGCGCTTGCTGCACCTGGAAGGCGACGCGGCGACCCTCTTCGAGATCGTCGAGGAAGAGGCCAACCGCCTCGACCGCATCGTCAACGACCTGCTCGAGTTCGCCCGCCCCCATCCCGCCAATCCGAGCTGGGTGGACGTGGGCGCCCTGATCTCCTCCGCGCTGGCCACCTACCCGCGGCCGGACGACATCGAACTCGAGGTGGTCGCCGACCCCGACTTGCCCGAGATCCACGTCGACGATCGCCTCGTCCGGCAGGCGCTTCTCAACCTCGTGCAGAACGCCATTCACGCGATGCCCAAGGGGGGTCCGCTTCGCGTCGAGGCCCGGCGCGCGGATCGGGAGGGGAAGCGTTACATCCAAATCGCCGTCGCGGACGGCGGGCCGGGAATCCCGGAGGAACTCCGCACCAAGATCTTCGAGCCCTTCTTCACGACCAAGGCCACCGGCAGTGGCCTCGGCCTCGCCCTCGTCAAGCGGATCGTGGAGGCGCACGGCGGGCGCGTCCTCCTGCACTCGGTCGTTGGCGAGGGAAGCACCTTCATCCTCGAGTTCGAAGCACCGGAGCGCGAGTCGTGAGCGAGAACTGGGCGAATCCCGTCCGGGGTCGAATCCTGGTCGTGGACGACCAGAAGAACATGCGGACCACCACGGGCCTGCTGTTGCGGCAAGCGGGCCACGAGGTGCAGGAGGCGGCGAGCGGGGAGGAGGCGCTCCGCATGCTGGAGAGCTCCCACTTCGACCTCATGCTCACCGATCTCCGCATGGAGCCGATGAGCGGGACCGAGCTTCTGGCCCGCGCCCTCCAGGTCCAGCCCGGGCTCCAGGTCATCGTGATGACCGCCTACGGCTCCATCGACAGCGCGGTCGAGGCGATGCGCCTCGGCGCGACCGACTATCTGTCCAAGCCCTTCAAGAACGGCGAGCTCGAGGTGCGCGTCACCAAGGCGCTGGAAAACCGCGCTTTGAGGCGGCAGCTCGAGGTGCGCGTCACCAAGGCGCTGGAAAACCGCGCTTTGAGGCGGCAGCTCGACGCGCTCGCGGGCGTCTTCCGCGAGAAGTTCGGCCTGGGCAACATCGTCGGTTCCAGCGCGCCGATGCGCGAGGTGATCGGCCGGATCCTCCGCGTGGCGCCCACCGACGCCACCGTGCTCGTCACGGGCGAGTCGGGCACCGGCAAGGAGCTCGTGGCCCGTGCCATCCACGCGGCGAGCCGCCGGGCCCACATGCCCTTCGTCCCCGTCAACTGCGCCGCGATCGCACCCTCTCTGCTCGAGTCGGAGCTCTTCGGCCACGCCAAGGGCGCCTTCACCGGCGCCGTCCGGGCCCGCCAAGGCCTCTACGAGGAGGCGGACGGCGGCACCCTCTTTCTCGACGAGATCGGCGAGACGGATACCTCCTTCCAGGCCAAGCTGCTGCGCGCCTTGCAGGAGCAGGAGATCCGTCGGGTCGGCGAATCGCGGCCGATCCGCGTCAACGTCCGCGTCGTCGCCGCCACCAACCAGGACCTGAGGAAGGCCATCGCCGAGCGGAGGTTCCGGGAGGACCTCTACTACCGGCTGAACGTGATGAGCATCCGCCTGCCGCCGCTGCGCGAGCGCATGGCCGACGTCCCCCTGCTCGCCCAGCATTTCCTGGACGAGTTCAACCGCGAGCACGGCATGCAGAAGTACTTCGCGGATTCGGCGATGGAGCGGCTGCTCTCGTACGACTATCCGGGCAACGTCCGCGAGCTGCGCAACCTGGTGCAGCAGGCGGCGCTCCTGTCCCAGTCCGATCGCATCGAGGGCGACGACTTCGACATCCCTTCCTCGACCGGATCGCAGACGCCGCGACCGGCGCCGCGCGAGGAGGGTCCGCGACGGTTGGCCGACGTAGTGGACGACGCGGAGCGAGCGGCCATCCGCGCGGCCCTGGAGCGGCACCGAGGCGACGTGACGGCAGCGGCCCGCGACCTGGGCATCTCGCCCACCACCCTGTGGCGCAAGCGCAAGCGGCTGGACATCCTCTGAGCGCGAAAGTTTCAAAGCTGAAAGGCGACTTTCACTTCTGAAATGCAGCCCTGAAAGGGTCCTTCGACCGAAGAGGCGAAAAGGCCCCAAAGGGACGAAATCCAACTGGCACAACCCCTGCATATACCGCCGGCCGGAGCGCTTGCGATAGGCGACGCACTTGGTCCCCCCCCCCCCCCCCCCCCCCCCCCCCCCCCCCCCCGCCGACGTCGCTGGTCGCGGCGCTTCTTTCGGGCGGGCTCGGCATCCCCCCCAATGCCGAGCCCGCTCATTTTTTGCCTGCCTTCCGGCAGGCCTGGTTCACTTCCCCTCCCTGCGAAGACGCGAGTCCCCGCGGCGCGCAAGATAGGACGCACGAGAGGCCCTCTTCCCTTCACCCGCGCCGCGACGTTCGTCGGCGTTCCGCGATGGCACCGTGTATGCAGGCGAAAAGCGCGGTTTCACCGCTTTCGTCTGCTCGTGCGAGTTCTGCTTCTGGACAGTCAGGCGAATTTCCGGAGAGCGCTGGCCATCGCTCTGCGGCTGGACGGGGTGGAGGTCCACGAAGCCGAAGACCTGGAGGAGGCCGAACGCCTCCTCGACTCGACGAGCCTCGACGCCGTGGTCCTGCACCTACAGATCCCCGGCCCGCACCTCGACTTCATCGCCCAGGTCCGCCGGCAAGCGCCGAACTGCCGAATCGTGGTCTGCCACGCCCACCAGGAGGTCCTGGACGCGGCGCGGGCCGTCCACCAGGGAACGGTCGTCGAGCTGCGGATTCCCTTCGGCGCCCGCGACCTGCTCGAGCTCCTCCGCGGCTAGACGCCAGCCCTTCGATTCGGTTCCTGCTCGTCGACTCGCAGGTTCGGTTCCCGCTTCCTCCAGGTGCCCCCAACGAAAAAGGCCCCCGGGGTACGGGGGCCTTCTCGCCAGGGGAGCGCGAGGCTCAGCCGCCGAGCGCCACGGCGGAGACGCGGGCGACCTCCCCGAAGAAGCCGGGCGCGATCCCGAGGATCAGCGTGCCGACCGCGGCAAGCGCCAGGGCAACGCCCATGGCCAGGCGCGGCGCGGGCAGCTCGCCCACGGAGGGCTCCCGCTCTCGCATGTACATGTAGACCACCACCCGCAGGTAGTAGTAGACGCCCACGAGGCTGGTCAGCACGCCGAGGATGGCCAGCGTGTAGAGCTTGGCGTCCACGACGGCGCGGAAGATGAGCAGCTTCCCGATGAAGCCGGCGGTGGGCGGGATGCCGGCCAGCGAGAGCAGGAAGAGCGCCATGGCCATCGCCAGCGCAGGGCGGACGCGCGCCAGTCCGGCGAAGCGATCCAGATCCCACATCAGCGGCCCCTCGGCGCCCTGGCGCTCCAGCGCCGCCACCACCGCGAAGGCGCCGACGCCGGCGAAGGTGTAGGTGGCCAGGTAGTAGAGGAGCCCCTCGCCCGCCGCCGCGCGCACCTCGGGGTTCGCCGCCGCGGCGACGGCCGCCATCAGGTAGCCGGCGTGGGCGATCGAGGAGTAGGCCAGAAGTCGCTTCACGCTCCGCTGCGGGATGGCCAGCAAGTTGCCGATCACCATCGTCAGGATGGCCAGCACCACCACGACGTTCATCCAGCCGTGGAGCGCCACCTCCTCGCTGCCGAAGGCGACGGTGAGCACGCGGAAGAGCGCGGCGAAGGCGGCCGCCTTCACGCCGGCCGCCATGAAGGCGGTCACCGGCGTGGGAGCTCCCTCGTAGACGTCCGGCGTCCACATGTGGAAGGGAGCTGCCGCCACCTTGAAGAAGAAGCCCGCGGCCACGAAGGCCAGGCCCGCCATCAGGAGGATGGAACCCTCGCCCGCCGCGGCCGCCACCTGCAAAAGGCCGGTCTTCCCGCCCGTCGCGCCGTAGACCAGAGCCGCGCCGTAGATGTAGAGCGCGGTCGAGAAGGCGCCGAGGAGGAAGTACTTGAAGGCGGCCTCGGTGGACCGCATTCCGCGCCGGAGGTAGGCCGCCAGGGCGTAGGTGGAGACGCTCATGATCTCCAGCGCGACGAAGATCATGAGCAGGTCCGTCGCCTGCGCGAGCATGACCATCCCCGACGCGGCGAACATGGCGAGCGCGTAGAACTCGCCGCGCTCGGCCCGGCGCGCGCCGAGGAAGGCGCCGGCGGTCAGGGCGGAGAGCGCCAGCCCGGCGGAGACGATGATCGCCAGCGCACCGCCGAAGCGATCGGCGACGGCGAACGAAAGGCCGTCCTCCGTCACGAGGATGGAATGGGGGTCCCCGCCGAGCATGGGGATGGCGACCAGCGAGGCGATCGCCGCCACGACTGCCGTGAGCCACGCCTGGTAACCCCTCTTCTCCGACTCCTGGAAGACCTCCAGGAGCAGGACCGTGAGGGCACCGACGATCAGCACCAGCGCCGGTGCGAGCCCGAGAATGTCGGCTGACGAGTACTTCGGCATCGGTACGTTTCCTGACCCCTACGGGGTGTTCGAAGGAATGGACGGCCTCAGGACCTCCGGAACCGCCGGCATCTGCGGGGCCTTCAACTGAACGATCGGCCTCGGCTGGTCGCGCCTCAGCTCGACCCTCTGGATGTTCGCCGCCGGCGCTCGCGACGGCGGCGGGTCCCCCGCCATCGCCGGGTTGGCCTTCTCGAGCTGCGCCACCCAGCGCTCGATGGAGGGCCGCGCGATCCCGAGGAAGGGCGAGGGGAAGAGGCCCATCACGAAGATCAGCGCCACCAGCGGTCCGACGATCCCCCACTCGCGCACGGTGAGGTCACGCAGCGATCGATTCGCCTCGTGAACCACCTTGCCCTGCCACATGCGCTGATACAGCCAGAGCATGTAGACGGCGCCGAGGATCACGCCGGTGGCGGCAAGGCCCGCCCAGACCTTCCCTCCGGGGATCTTCGAGACGAAGGAGCCGGAGAGGATGAGGAACTCGCCGACGAAGCCGTTGGTGCCCGGAAGCCCGATCGACGCCAGCGTCACCACGAGCCAGATGGCGGCGAAGGCAGGCGTGATCTTCGCGAGCCCGCCGTAATCGGCGATCTCGCGGGAGTGCCGCCGCTCGTAGAGCATGCCCACCAGGAGGAAGAGCGCGCCCGTGGCCACGCCGTGGTTGAGCATCTGGTAGACCGCGCCGGTAACACCCGCGGTGGTGAAGGCCAGAAGCCCGAGCATGACGAAGCCGAGGTGCGCCACCGACGAGTAGGCGATCAGCTTCTTCATGTCCCGCTGCGCCAGGCACATCAGCGAGCCGTAGACGATGCCGATGACGGAGAGCGCCACCAGCAGCGTGCGGAACTCGAAGGTAGCCTCCGGGAAGAAGGGGAAGGCGAAGCGGTAAAAGCCGTAGGTGCCCATCTTCAGCAGCACGCCCGCCAGGATGACCGAGCCGGGGGCGGGAGCCTGCACGTGGGCGTCCGGCAGCCAGGTGTGCAGTGGGAACATCGGCACCTTCACCGCGAAGCCCAGCGCGAAGCCCGCAAACAGCCAGGCCTGCACCTGCGGTGCGATGTCCAGCGCCAGGAAGGCGAAGTAATCGAAGCTACGCGCCTCGCCCTGCTTGCCGGTGAGCCAGTACATGTACAGGATGGCGACCAGCATCAAAAGCGAGCCGACCATCGTGTACAGGAAGAACTTCACGGCGGCGTAGACGCGGTTCTCCGACCCCCAGACGCCGATGATGAGGAACATCGGCACGAGCATGAGTTCCCAGAAGACGTAGAAGAGCACCATGTCGAGCGCGATGAACGCGCCGAGCATGGCCGTCTCCAGGACGAGGGCGGCGAACGCGAACTCCTTCTGCCGGTGCTCGATCGTCGTGCTCGCGGAGGCGATGACGATCGGCATCAGGAAGGTGGTCAGAAGGATGAGGAGCAGGGAGACGCCGTCGACCCCGATGTGGTAGCCGATCCCCGCCGACTTGAACCATGGCACGTTCACCTCGAACTGGAACGCGGCGTCCGAGCTCGGGTCGAACTGCCAGAGCAGGCCGAGGCTCAGCACGAAGACCACGACCGAGGTCCAAAACGCCAGGCCGCGGCTCACCCTCCCCTCGGGCGCCAGAAGCACCACGAAGGCGGCCACCAGGGGCAGGAAGGTGACGACCGACAGGAGATTCTGGAAAGCAGCGCCCACGTTTGGCTCCTAACCGAGGAAGACCCAGAGGATCACGACGGCGGAAACGGCCATCACCACCGCATACCGCTGCACGTTACCGTCCTGGAAGTAGCGGAAGAGCTGCGCCATCCAGCCCGTGAGCACCGCACTTCCGTTGACGAAGAGCTTGTCGATGGTGAACGAGTCCACCACCCGCCACAGGAAGCGAGCCGTCGTGTGGAGGGGCACGACGACGACGGCGCGGTAGAACTCGTCCACGTAGAACTTGTTGGCGAAGGCCCGGTAGACCGCCGGTGCGCCCTGCGCGATCTTCGCGGGGATCTGCTTGCCCGGGCCCAGGTAGAGGTACCAGGCGATCCCGAAGCCGATCAGCGCGACGACCAGGGCGATGAGGTAGCCGGGCAGCATCGCCGCGAAGTCGTGCGCCGGCTCGTGAGGAACGGGCACGCCGAGCTTCTCCGCGCCGAGCGCCGTCATGCGCGCGATGTTCTCGTCGGCGGCGCGGAAGACCGGCTCGAGGAAGTTCTCGAAGCGCGCTCCGCCCGACAGAGGCAGACCCCAGACCGCAGAGCCGACCGCGAGACCGGCGAGGATCCAAAGGGGGCCCACCATGGCGTTGCCGCCCTCGTGCGCGCGATGCTCCAGCATGCCGCGCCGCTCACCGTGGAAGGTGAGGTGGAACATCCGCCACATGTAGAAGGAAGTGGAAAGCGCGGCGACGAGACCGATCAAGTAGGTGAAGGTCGGCACCCACGGGAAGAAGATGTTCGGATTGGCGTGCGCCCCGTGGAGGATGGCGTCCTTGGAGAAGAAGCCGGAGAGCGGCAGCACGCCGGTGATGGCGATCGTGGAGATGCCGAAGGTCGCCCACGTATGCCACATCTCCTTCCGCAGCCCGCCGAAGAGACGGATGTCCGTCTCGTCGCGCATCGCGTGCATCACCGAGCCGGAGCCGAGGAAGAGGCAGGCCTTGAAGAAGGCGTGCGTGACCAGGTGATAGATGGCCGCCCACCAGGCGCCCACGCCGACGCCGATGAACATGAAGCCGAGCTGCGAGACGGTGGAGTAGGCCAGGACCTTCTTGATGTCGTTCTGGGCGTAGGCCATCAACGCCGCGAAGATCGCGGTGAGCGCGCCCACCACCGCCACCGTCGCCATCGCCGTCGGCGACCAGGCGTACAGGAACGACAGACGCGCGACCATGTAGACGCCGGCGGTCACCATGGTGGCGGCGTGGATGAGCGCGGAGACCGGGGTCGGGCCCGCCATGGCGTCGGGGAGCCAGACGTAGAGCGGCAGCTGGGCGCTCTTGCCGGTGGCCCCCAGAAAGAGGAAGAGGCAGGCCATCGTGATCACCGCGCCCAGGGTCCAACCGGAGAAGATGCCCGCATCCAGCACCGCGTCGGGCGTGATGCTCGCCGCAAGCGCCTGGAGCTGCTCGAAGTCGATGGTCCCGAAGAGACCGACGAGGGTGAAGATGCCGAGCAGGAAGCCGAAGTCGCCGACGCGGTTGACCACGAACGCCTTGCGGCCGGCGAAGGCCTTCTCCTCGTCCGTGTACCAGAAGCCGATGAGCAGGTAGGAGGCCAGGCCCACGCCCTCCCAGCCGACGAACATCACCAGGAGGTTCGAGCCGAGGACCAGAAGCGACATCGCCGCCACGAAGAGATTCAGGTAGGCGAAGTAGCGCCAGTACCCCTCGTCGTGGCTCATGTACTCGGTGGAGAAGATGTGGATGAGGAAGCCCACCCCCGTCACCACGCACATCATCACCGCGGAGAGACGGTCGATGGTGAGCGACATCTCCACCGGCACGCCGCCGATCCAGAACCACCGCCACCAGAGGTCGGTGATGCGGGAGGCGTCGCCGAAGCTGACGGTGTAGAGCGCGATCGCCGAGATCACGAAGCTCGCGAAGACCGCGCCGCAGGCGACCAGGTGGACGTTGGCCCGACCGAGCCGCTTGCCCAGGAGCCCGTTCACCGCCGCGCCGAAAAGCGGGAACAGGACGATCCAGCGTAGCGCGCCTTGCAGTCCCTCGGCCGGGTTCATGCCCGACAGCCAATCCATAAAGCGACTCTCCCCGTCAGTACTTCAGGGTGTCGACCTCGTCGACGTTGAGCGTGTTTCGGTTGCGGACCAGCGCGATCATGATCGCGAGTCCCACGGCCGCCTCCGCCGCCGCCACCGCGATGACGAAGAAGGCCGCGGCCTGGCCGGACATGGTCTGGTGCGCCCGGCTGAAGGCCAGGAAGGTCATGTTCGCGGCGTTGAGCATGAGCTCCACGCCCATGAAGACCACGAGAGCGTTTCGCCGTACCAGCAGGGCCGCGAAGCCCACGGCGAAGAGCGCGGAACCGAGCGCCAGGTAATGCGAGAGCGGGACGCTGCCCATGGTCAAATCCTCGGCTTGGCAACGACGATCGCGCCCACCATTGCCACCAGGAGCAGAATCGAGGTGGACTCGAACGGAAGGATGAAGGGACCGAAGATCAGACGGCCGACCGAGGCCACCTTGCCGAAGCCCTCCGAGAGCTCCACGGGCATGGTCTGGTCGGGAAGATCCGCGAAGATCATGAAGGAGATCATCCAGAAGGCGAGCGCCGCCGCGCCACCGAGGATGGTCCCCGGGGTAAGGCGCGGTCGCTCCAGGTCGTCCTCGTGAAGGTTGAGGAGCATGATCACGAAGACGAAGAGCACCATGATGGCGCCCGCATAGACGATGACCTGGAGCGCCGCGATCAGCTCCGCCGCGAGGAGGACGTAGATGCTGGCGATGCCGAAGAAGGAGAGCACGAGGAACATGGCCCCGTGCACCGGGTTGCGCGAGACGATCATCCCCAGCGCACCCCCGATGGCGACCAGCGCCATCGGATAGAAGAGGATTGCCTCGGTCATTGACGAACCACCTCCTCGGCGAGCTTGCCGAAGGGATGCGGGAACGGGCAGCGGTGCTCGCGGATGTGCTGCTCGAACTCGTGCCGGAACTTCATCACGAAGGCCTGGACGGGAACGGCGGCGGCGTCACCCAGCGCGCAAATGGTCGTGCCCAGGCCGATGGGCGGATAGGGAGCGATAGCCCGCGCCACCGAGACCAGAAGCTCCAGGTCCTTCGGCTCCCCGTGCCCCTCCTCGATCTTGCGCAGGATCCGCTCCATCCACGGCGTGCCCTCGCGGCACGGCGTGCACTGGCCGCAGCTCTCCTCCGCGTAGAACTTCGCGGTGCGCCACGCCACCCGGACCATGCAGGTGGTCTCGTCCATGACGATGACGGCGCCCGAGCCGGCCATGTTGTCCTTGACCTTGAGCGCCTCGTACTCGGCGGCCACGTTCAGCTCGTCCGCCGTGAGCACGGGCGCGGAGGATCCGCCGGGGATCACCGCCTTCACCTTACGCCCGCCGGGGATGCCGCCGCACCACTTCTCGTCGTGGATGAGATCCCAGAAGGTCAGGTTCATCGGGATCTCGTAAACCCCGGGCTTGTTGACGTGGCCGGAGACGCAGACGAGACGGGTGCCGCCGGACTTCTCCGTTCCGAGGCCGGCGTACTCCTTCGCCCCGATCCGGAAGATGGTCGGCAGCGTGGCGATGGTCTCGACGTTGTTGACCACCGTGGGGCAGCCGAAGAGACCCGAGATCGCGGGGAAGGGCGGCTTCAGCCGCGGCCAGCCCTTGCCGCCCTCGAGGCTGTTGAGCAGCCCCGTCTCCTCGCCGCAGATGTAGGCGCCGGCGCCGCGGTGGACGTAGACGTCGAGGCGGTGCCCGGAATCCAGGATGCTCTTGCCGAAGATGCCCTCCGCATAGCAGTCGGCGATCGCCTTTTCGAGAATCTCCGCCTGCTGGAGGAACTCGCCGCGGATGTAGATGTAGGCGGTGTGGACGCCGAGGGCCCAGGCGGCGATCGCGATCCCCTCCATCAGCGAGAAGGGATCCTGCTCCATCAGGACGCGATCCTTGTACGTACCGGGCTCGGACTCGTCGGCGTTGACGCAGAGGTACTTGGGCTTGGGAGAGTCCTTGGGGACGAAGCTCCACTTCATCCCCGTGGGGAAGCCCGCGCCGCCGCGACCGCGCAGGTTGGAGACCTTGACCGCCTCGATCACTTCCTCCGGCTTCATCGCCAGAACGCGCCGAAGGGAAGAAAAGCCCCCTTCCTTCTTGTAGCCCTCGATCGTGTTGTAGCCGGGCTTGTACCAGTGCTGTGTGAGGATGCGGTGGGCCACCATCACTTCTTCTCCGCCGCCTGCGCGCGCAGGGATTCGATCAGGCGATCCGCCTTCTCCAGCGTCATGTTCATGTGGAACCTGGAATCGACCTGAAGGACGGGCGCATTCCCGCAGGCGCCCATGCACTCGAATTCCCGCAGGGTGAAGAGGCCGTCCGCCGTGGTCTCACCCAGCTCGACCCCGAGCTTCTTCTGAAGGTGCGCCAGCAACGTCTCCGCGCCGCGCAGCGAGCAGGAGATGTTGGTGCAGACGTCGATGACGTGCTTCCCCTTCGGCTTGAGGAAGTACATCACGTAGAAGGTCGCGACCTCGCGGACCTGCTCGGGCGTCGCCTCGCACTTGCGCGCGACCTCGACCATCGCCTCCTCGGGGATCCATCCCAGCATGTCCTGCACGAGGTGAAGGGCGGGGAGGATCGCCGCCCGCTTCCGACCCTCCGGAAAGCGGGCGAGGTACTTCTCCATCTCCTCGTCGAATCTCTTCTGCTGCTCCGCGGTAAAAGGCGCGGCCATCGTCGCACACCTTCGGTTACGGCCTGGGCCTGGAAATGGCGGCCCAAGATCATCCCGGGGGGTACTGTTGTCAAGCGGATCCTTGGCCCGGAGGGACTAACCCCAAACGCGCGAAAACGCAACGATCGGGGCCTCGCTCAGGGCCCGACCGCCGCCGGCATGCGATGGACCGAGGGCTCGAAAAAGAGGTCGACCACGCGGACCAGGCGGTCGCCGAGCTCCGCGCCGAACCAGGCGTTCCTCCCCGAAAAGACCCGGTCCTGGACGTCGGCTGCCCCTGCCGCGTATCCGGCGTAGTCGCCGACCAGCCCGACCGTCCTCACCATCCATCCGCGGTTCGCCTCGATCCGCGCGCCCACCGCCCCGGTGGGCTCGGCGGGTACGCCGAGCAGCGAGAGGCTCCCGATGCGTAACTCCACCACATGGGAAGTGCGCGGCGCGAAGAGCACGGCCAGGTTGGATGCGAAGCGGCCGAGCGGCCGCGGGACCATCGCCGAGAGATCCGGCGGCGGAAGACCGAACTCCGCCACGCGGCAGCCGAGGGAGGGAGGCTGGTCGATGCGAATCCCCTCGATCCCGGCGGCCGCCGCGAGGACGCGCGCGGCGAAGGAGGAGAGGTCGCGTTCGCCCGCGACCATGGCATCGCCCGCCGCGCCCTGCAGCACGAAGCCGATCCCCCCCTTTTCTTCCAGCTCGCGCATGACCGCACCCGGCCAGTCGCCCGAGAGCGCGTCGCGCGGCGCGAGGGTGGGATGCGCGGAGACGCGGAGGATGGTGGCGACCGGCGTGCCGTCCGAGCGGAGAAGCTCCAGCTTCGTCAGCCGGTCGTCGAGGGGCGCTCCCTCGCGGTCGCGGTTGGTGGCGAGCCAGACCCGCCGTTCCCCGAGCTTCACGACCGCCTCGCCCAGGTCTCCGCGTGCGGCGACCAGCGAGGCGTGAACCGCCTCCACCAGCGCCGTTTCCACCTCCGGGTCGAAACGGCCGATGGCCACCGCCTGCGGGAGGAAGGCGCGGTCGTATCCGCCCGGGCCGGAATGCGAGTGCGTCGCGGCGATCAAGGCGCACTCGATTCCCTCGTCGCGGAGGCGCCGACCGATGCGCTCGGCGAGCGAGGCCGGCATCGTCATGAGCTCGAGCAGCACGATGCCCGTGCGCACCCCGCCCGCCTCGAGGACGAGGGTCCGGGCAAAGGTCGTCTCAATGGGACCGGTCGCCGGCCTCCCGAAGGGCCGGTAACCCGCCAGCGGGGTCCCCGGCGGAAGATCGACGGGAGCCTTTCCGGCGCCGGCCCGGATCGCCGCCTCCGCCCAGAGGTGCGTGCGGATCCTCGGGTCGAGGGGTCGCCAAGGCCTCAGGTCGACCAGAGCGGCCGCCACCAGGGCGACCGCAAGAGTCCCGAAGGCCAGTCGGAGGGCCGATCGCACGATCATGAACGATTCCGGCTGGAAGTTCTCGGGCTGCCAGATATACTCCGCTCGCCGCCATGACCGACAAGTTGAAAGAGGAATGTGGCATTTTCGGCGTCTTCGGAGCCCCCGAGGCGGCGAATCTCACCTATCTCGGGCTTCACGCCCTCCAGCACCGTGGTCAGGAAGCGGCCGGCATCGTCACCTCCGACGGTAGCCAGCTCCACATCCAGAAGGACCTGGGGCTGGTCCAGGACGTCTTCGACGCGGAGCGGCTGAAGAAGCTCCCAGGCGATCGGGCCATCGGCCACGTGCGCTACGCCACCGCCGGCGGCGGTGGCATCAAGAACGCCCAGCCCTTTGCCGTCGACTATGGCAACCAGCCGATCGCAGTCGCACACAACGGCCACCTCGTCAACGCGGAGAACCTGCGCGGCGAGCTCGAGGGCCAGGGCGCGATCTTCTTCTCGAGCTCCGACACCGAGGTCATTCTCCACCTCGTCGCCCGCGAGGCCGGCGAACCCGCCGATCGCATCGCCGCCGCCTTGCAGCGCGTGGAGGGCGCCTACTCCCTGCTCTTCCTCACCGACCGGCAGCTCATCGGCGTCCGCGATCCGCGCGGCTTCCGTCCCCTCATCCTGGGCCGCCGCGGCAGTAGCTACGTCCTCGCCAGCGAGACGTGCGCGCTCGGCCTCATCGACGCCGAGTTCGTGCGCGAGGTGCAGCCGGGCGAGATGGTGATCATCGACGAGGAGGGCGTTCGCTCCTTCTTCCCCTTCCCGCCGCGACCCCAGGCCCGCTGCATTTTCGAGCACGTCTACTTCGCCCGGCCCGACTCGGTGGTCTTCGGCCAGGGCGTCTACGCGGCGCGCGTGCGCATGGGACGCGAGCTCGCCCGCCAGCACCCCGTCGAGGCCGACCTGGTGATTCCGGTGCCCGACTCGGGCGTCCCCGCCGCCATCGGCTACGCCGAGGAGAGCGGGATCCCCTTCGGCCTGGGTCTGGTGCGCAGCCACTACGTGGGCCGCACCTTCATCGAGCCTACCCAGTCCATCCGCCACTTCGGCGTCCGCCTCAAGCTCAGCCCCATCAGCGACGTGCTGCGGGGCAAGCGCATCGTGGTAGTCGACGACTCCATCGTGCGCGGCACGACCAGCCGCAAGATCGTGAAGATGCTGCGCTCGGCCGGCGCCAAGGAGATCCACCTGCGGATCTCCAGCCCGCCCACCGTCTGGCCCTGCTTCTACGGCATCGACACCCCGACGCGGCAGGAGCTCATCGCCGCCTCCCACACCCTCGACGAGATCACCCGCTACGTCACCGCCGACTCCATCGGCTACCTCTCCCTCGAGGGCCTGCGCCGCGCCGTCGGCAGCGAGGACGGCAGTGGCTACTGCGACGCCTGCTTCACCGGCCGCTACCCGATTCGCTTCCCGAGCGAGGCCCCCGCGCGCCATCTCAAGGTCGTCGAGGGCTGAGCTCATCGGTCATCCTGGCAGAACGGCGCTCTCGGTCCCAGCCACAGAACCGTCGCCGCGCGCTCCCTTGGCCCGTGAAGTTTGCCAGCCAGGCGCTGCGGCCGGAGCGCGCTCGTGAGCCTCGACGCCCGCTTCCATTTAAGCAGGAACAATACCGGAACACCCATTCCCCGTCTTACCGAGCGTAGGAATTGGCTATGCTCGAGACGCGGGTAGGCGCCTGATCCCGGCAGGCGGGCCCGTTAAAGGGGCGAGGATTCGCGCGGTGGGTGGAGGATCCCTCACGGCTCGCTGGAGACTGTTCCGAGAGCTCCTGGCATTGGCGCTTCTGCTGGGAGCCTGCAGCTGCGACGACGAGCCCGAAGCGCCCGATGAGGTGGTGGGAGGGGGCTTCGTCGCCGCCTACCCCGCTTCGATCGCCGCGATAGATTTCGATGGCGACGGCGTGGACGAACTCGTCGCCCTGCGGTCCTTCACGGGGCCCCGCGAACTGGAAATCTGGAAGCGACCGACGTCGGAATCTCTTCAGCTGACCAAGCTCGATCTCTCACAGTTTCCAGGAGGCCAGAATTGCTCGGTGTTCGACGTCGTGCCTTCCCGGTTCGAGCCCTGTGTATGGCTCTACCGCACTTGCACCGAGAGCTCGATCGTCGAGGTCTGCCAGGAGCATCACGGTTCTTTCGAGGCCACCATCCTCGCA
>ERZ795042.315-NODE-315-length-41851-cov-86.477558_pt1 | contig 41851 bp, 36 predicted proteins | sample MGYA00375126_ERZ795042 | MGnify/ENA primary metagenome ERZ795042 (study PRJEB30171, sample SAMN05518105) | compost metagenome | isolation source: Feedstock adapted compost from Newby Island compost facility, Milpitas, CA | place: USA:Newby Island compost facility...
GCACGGAAACTGCGCGTCATAATCGCCTTGAGGCGATCGTTCACTTCTTGTTCAGTCCAATAAAAATGCTGCAAGCTTTGGACCCACTCAAAGTAGGAGACGGTTACCCCGCCAGCGTTCGCATAGATATCGGGAAGCAAGACAACGCCACGGTCATAGAGTATCTGGTCAGCTTCGGGTGTTGTTGGACCATTCGCGGCTTCAGCAATCAAGCGCGCTTTGATACGTGAGGCATTCTCTTCAGTAATCTGATTCTCTAATGCAGCTGGGACGAGAATGTCACACGGCAGTTCAAGGAGTTCTTCGTTGCTTACAGCTTCCGCATCTGGGAAGTTGATGACACTTCCTGTACGTCGCTTATGCTCGAGGACTGCGGCAATATCCAGCCCCCGTGAGTTCCAGATACCGCCATGGGAATCCGAGACACCGACGACGCGGCAGCCGAGTTCAGTAAGCAGGCGAGCAACGGTCGAGCCCGCATTGCCAAAGCCCTGGACAACCGCTGTCGCGCTCGTCAGGTCAAGCCCCATGACCTTGGCAGCTTCCTCAATAGCGAACACAACACCGCGGCCCGTTGCTTCGTTTCGTCCTTCTGAGCCACCAAGCTGAATCGGCTTGCCGGTAACGACTGCTGGCACAGCGACTCCACCATGGTGCATGCTGTAGGTATCCATGATCCATGCCATAATCTGTGGATTCGTGTTCACATCGGGCGCCGGAATATCGGAATACGGGCCAATCAATGCAGAAATTTCAGTCGTATACCGGCGGGTAAGGTTCTGCAACTCGTTCTGCGACAGCTGCTTTGGATCAACCTTAACACCACCCTTAGCCCCACCATACGGCAGGCCAACGACTGCGCATTTCCAGGTCATCCACATTGCAAGCGCTTTGACTTCGTCGAGCGTGACATCCGGATGATAGCGAATGCCGCCTTTGCCCGGCCCAGCTGCCAGATTGTGATGGACGCGATAGCCGGTAAAGACCTGCACCGATCCATCATCCATCTCAACCGGGAAATGCACAATCAGCTCACGTTTGCACTCGCTCAAGATCCGTCGTAAGTCGTCATCGAGCCCGATGACATCAGCGGCGATGTTGAACTGCTCAACGGCAACATCAAACAGTGTCCGCTCCGGTTTCGGCCGAATCGGCAAGGTGACAGTCGCAGTCATAGCTCTCCCTTTCCTTCTGTCAAGTAGGTAGCCAGAGCCCGGCGTTGGGGATAGCCGCGCACGGTGCGGCGAGAAGCAGAAGCGCCGGCAGACTTAGTCCACCGGCGCTTGCAATGCTTCTTCGAGCAGTTCCCTTGCTACTGCGGGGTTCGCCCGCCCGCCAAGCGCTTTCATGACCTGCCCGAGCAAGAACCCGAGTGCTGCACTCTTGCCACGGCGATAATCGGCCACCGCTTTGGGGTTCTGCTCAAGCACCGACTGCACCACTGCACGGAGCTGAGCAACGTCGCTCACCTGCGCCAGCCCTTGCTCGGCGACAATCGTCTCGGGATCTTTCCCGGTCGCACAGACAGCTTCAAGCACATCTTTGGCTGTCAACGCGTTGATCGTCCCGTTCTCGACGAGTGTCACGAGCTGACGCAACTGCTCCGGACGGATGCCGAGGCCACTGAGGGAAAGTCCACGCTCCCGCATCAGCGCAAAGAGCGGGCCAGTAATCCAATTCGCCACCGCTTTCGCCCGTTGTCGGTCACCCTGGAGGCATGCCTCAAAGAAGTCGGCAACTTCCCGCTCTTCAGTGAGCAACGCCGACTCTTGCGGAGAAAGCCCATACTCCGCTTGAAACCGTTCCCAGCGTGCGAGCGGGAGCTCTGGCATCTCCGCCCGAATTTCAGCAACCTCAGCCTCAGTAAGGAAGAGCGGAGGAAGATCTGGCTCGGGGAAATAGCGATAATCCTCCGCGTATTCTTTCGTGCGTTGCGATACGGTCATCCCTTGGTCTTCAAGCCACCCGCGGGTCTCCTGAATAAGCTGTTCGCCGCGTTGTAATGCCGCTCGTTGGCGCTCGACTTCGTAGGCGAGCGCTCGTTCAACGGAGCGGAAGCTGTTCATATTCTTAATTTCAACTTTGGGGCCAATGATGCTCCCATCTCGGGTACGCTGTGAAATATTGGCATCACAGCGGAACGCCCCTTCCTCCATATTCGCAGTTGAGACGCCAAGGTAGCGCAATACTTGTCGGAGCGCCATAAGGAACGCGCGCGCTTCTTCCGGCGAGCGCAAGTCAGGTTCAGTGACGATCTCAATCAGCGGAACGCCAGCACGATTGACATCAACGAGGCTGTAACCTACTCCTCCATCATTCGCATGGACAAGCTTGGCGGTGTCTTCTTCGAGATGAACGCGGCGAATACCCACCCGCTTGCGCACGCCGTCATGTTCATATTCGAGATAGCCATTCACGCAGAGCGGGAGATCGTATTGTGAGATCTGATATCCTTTCATAAGGTCAGGATACATATAGTTTTTACGATCAAATTTACTATAGGCTGGAATCTGACAATTGAGCGCTAAGCCGGTCATGATGGTATACCGCACGGCCTGCCGGTTGATAACGGGCAGGGCTCCAGGCAGACCAAGGCACACCGGGCAAACATGGGTATTTGGCTCCGCCCCAACATAGTCAGCGGAGCACCCGCAGAACATCTTGGAGCGCGTCAACAGTTGGGCGTGGACTTCTAGCCCAATAATTGTCTCGAATTCCAAGGCACAGCCCCCATTTCCATCGCTAGTATAACAAGCTTTCTCGAGCAAGACGTCCAACGGGAACCAAGTATGTTACGCTTAGCACAGAGAAGTGAGTATGGTGCTGGCGTTGTATCCAAGACAGGACGATACGCCAGCTTGTATCGGCAAGCAGATCAAGGGTTGTGCGCATGGCGCTCAAGACCGAGCAGCGGCTTGTCACTGTAACGATTAACGGGCAGCAGTATACCGTTCCCGAGGGGATGACCATTCTCGAAGCCTGCCGGATGGTTGGCATTGAAGTCCCCAACATGTGCTACCAACCTTTGCTTCGTCCATGGGGATCATGCCGGATCTGCACCGTCGAGATCCTGGGGCGGCGTGGCGGACTTGTTGAATCGTGTGCTGCCCAAGTGCGCGACGGAATGGAAATTGCCACCAATTCCCCGGCATGCGAAGAAGCACGCCGCTTTGTCCTCGAAATGTATTTGATCGACCATGCACTTGACTGCCCAACCTGCGATAAATCGGGTGAATGTTATCTGCAAGACAACACCTACTTCCACAATGTCCGTCCAAGCCCGTACGATCGTCCAAAGATCGCTCGCCCATACAAGCACTTTAGTGATGTTATCGATTACAAGTGGGAACGTTGTATCATCTGCGCCCGCTGCACTCGTGTCTGCGATGAAGTCATTGGTGTTACGGCGATCGAAATCCTCAACCGCGGGCTTGAGGCAGAAGTCAGTCCAGCCTGGGGAATTGACCTACGTGACACGACGTGCACTTCATGCGGCATGTGCATCGCAGTGTGCCCAGTCGGCGCACTGACTGACCGCAAGTTTGCCCACCATCCATGGGAACTTGACACAACCGAGACCATCTGCGGCTTTTGCGATGTCGGCTGCACACTCAACGTTGAACATAACCGCGGCCTCGTCCGACGCGTGACCCATCTCTGGGAACGCGGCTTGAATTACGGCTACACCTGCGTGCGCGGAAAGTGGGGCTACGAACACGTCCAGCATCCGGATCGGTTAGAGCAAGCATATCGCCGCCAAGGCGATGCCCTTGTGCCGGTATCCCTTGACGAGGCACTCGATTTCGCCGCCGAGCAACTTCGCCACTACCAAGGCAACACGTTTGCCGCATTAGCCAGTCAAGATGCAACCAATGAAGAACTCTATGCCCTCCAGCTTTTCACCCGGGCTGTCATGGGTTCAAACAACATCGACCGCTTGGCAACACCGGCACAGCGCGCCGTTGAACAGGCCTTGCTCGACTCCTTCGGCCTGCCAGTGAACACAAACTCTGTGCAAGAACTCTTTACCGATACCGCGTGCGCCTTGGTTGTTGGGCCGAGCATTGGTGAGCACGCGCCAGTCGCAAGCTATTGGCTCTACTGGAGCCGAAACACGCGCGAAGCCAAAACGATCGTCATCAGCCATGATCATTATCCGCTCTGTGACCGCGCAGAAGTCTGGATTCGCGCGCCACGCGGCAGCGAAGCGGCCATTTTGCATGCTATGGCGCGCGTTATCGTCGAAGAAGGCTGGGCTGCACCCGTACTTGACAACGAGAGCTTCCGCGCCTGGCAGAACGCGATTCGCCGGATTGACGTGGCAGCGGTTGCCGCGCAAACGGGCGTCTCGGTGGAATTGATTCGTAAGGCTGCTGAACTCTACGCAACTGGCGGCGTTGGCGCCGCAGCCCAACGCCCTGACGGAGGCTACCCGCCAAGTGCGATCTTCCACACGCTCGCTCACGAGCAGAATCCGGCAGATGTCTATGCGGCCACGATTGCACTGCACAACCTGGCTCTGCTGACCAATAACGTCGGTCGACCAGGCGCCGGAGTTGTAGCCTTCCGCGGCCCAGCGAACGCCCAGGGCGCGCTTGACATGGGATGCCACCCGGCTCTCTATCCTGGCTATCAACCAGTGGCAGATCCGACCACGCGACACGCGTTCGCGGTTGCCTGGCTTGGACGATGGAACCAGCAAGCACCACGGATGAACGGCTTTGCGCCCCTGGCCACGCTACCAGAGGCACCAGGTTATGGTCTTGCGGAGTTAACACAGGCAATCCAGCGCGGTGAGATTCGGGCACTGTGGCTTGTGGGATCGAGCCACACCTTTGCGAAGCCACTTGACGCCAGCTTTCTCGCAGCGCTTGAGCAACTCGAGTTCCTGATGGTCGAGGATTGTTTCCCCAGCGAACTAACCGAGCGTGCACATCTCGTATTGCCCGGCGCGATGTTCCTGGAGAAGGACGGCACCTACACGAGCGCTGACCGCTTCGTCCAGCGCCTGCGTATCGCGGTCAACCCACCAGGCGATGCGCATTCGACGCTGTGGTACGTCCAAGCAATTGCCCAGCGGCTTGGCTATGCCTTAGCTGTTACGCACCCGGGACAACTCTTCCAAGAAATTGCGCACCTTGCGCCGATTTATCGCGGGATTTCGTATCCCCGGCTTGAGCGCGGTCCACTGCCATGGCCGCTCCATGATGCGGTAAGCGCTGGAGATGCGGTTGTCTTCCTCGGCCCGAATGTTCCAGGCGGGAAGTGGGGAATTTGGCTTCAACAGGCAGCGTTTGGTGCAGCGAGTGCACTGCGCTTTGATGACGGGCTTGCACGCGAGCGGCTGCGCTTCGTTGTGCCAGCGATCTGAGAGGATGAGAAAACATGCTTGATGAAGTGAAAGGGTTCGTCGTTACACTCCGGCACTTCTTCAAGCGACCGGTCACAGTTCAGTGGCCAGAGAAGAAGCGTGATTTTCCCCAACGCTTCCGCGGTCTTCCGTCACTCCGCTCCGATCCTGAAACGGGCGAAGCGCTCTGCGTCGCTTGTGGACTTTGCGCACGTATCTGCCCCACGAGCTGCCTTGAGATGCACGTCGTTCCCTCAGAAGAGGGTGACCGGGAACTCGGCGAATTCATCTTGCGGGCTGGCCGCTGCATGTATTGCGGCCTCTGCGCCCAGGTTTGCCCGGTTGACGCTATTACGATGAGCGGTGAGTACGAGCAAGCTGTGATGGACCGCGAAGGATTGATTTACGTCAAAACCGAGCTGGCTGCTATCGGCTCGCAGCGCCCAAGCTGGTGGGACGCTGCTTGATTCGACACGAGGGAGAGAGGGAAGATGCCGAGCGGGGTCACGATCACGATTGCCCCGCTCGGCTCTTTGTCACGCTGGAAGGAGGGATGCAATGCAAGTTGCCGATATGCGAGTTGAGCGCGATTCGCTAGGCGAGGTTCACGTCCCAGCTGATGTGCTGTATGGCGCACAGACGGCCCGAGCTGTTGCCAACTTTCCCATCAGCGGACAGCGACCGCATCGGGATTACATCGTTGCCATTGCGCAGGTCAAGCTTGCCGCAGCGCGTGTCAATCATCGTGCAGGTCGCCTGAACGACGATGTCGCACGCGCGATTGAGCAAGCAGCTCAAGAAATTATCGATGGCCAGTGGCACGAGCACTTTGTCGTTGACCCTTATCAGGCTGGCGCTGGCACCTCACACAACATGAACGCCAACGAGGTCATCGCTAATCGGGCCAATGAAATTCTCGGCGGCCGTCGCGGCGAGTACAAGCCAGTTCATCCTAACGATCATGTGAACCTTGGGCAATCGAGTAACGACGTTATTCCAACTGCCGCACGCCTTGCACTCCTGCGTGCAACGCCTCGGCTTCTCGAGGCGCTTCGGCAGCTGAGTGAAGCATTCTGCCAAAAAGCTCAACAATTTGCTGGATACACGAAGACCGGACGTACGCATTTGCAAGATGCTGTACCCATCCGCCTAGGCGATGAGTTCTCAGGTTACGCGGCAGCCCTTCGCCGCGCAGCTGACCGCATCGCCAGCGCTCGCGAAGCGTTGTACGAACTCAACCTTGGTGCAACTGCTCTTGGCACCGGTATCAATGCGTTCCCGGGCTATCGCAAGGCTGTTGCTGCCGAGCTTTCGGCGATCACTGGTTGGCCATTGCGACCGGCATACAATACGTTTGAAATTACGCAAAGCCATGCGGATTTTGCCCTCCTTTCAGCAGCACTCCGGAACGCTGCGCTTGAAGTCATCCGGATTGCGAACGATATCCGCTTGCTCAGTTCAGGACCTCGAGCTGGACTTGGCGAAATTATCCTTCCTCCGGTTCAACCGGGTTCGTCGATCATGCCCGGGAAGGTCAATCCCTCCATTGCTGAAATGGTCAATATGGTGGCCTTCCAAGTTGTCGGCTATGACCACGCTGTTGCGCTCGCAGTCCAAGCTGGTCAGCTTGACTTGAATGTCTGGACTCCACTCATCATCGCTAACTTGCTCTGGGCAACTGATATCTTCACCAATGCACTGCAGACGTTCCGTACCCGCTGCATTGAAGGGATTACGGCGAACGAAGCCCGGCTTGCTGAACTCGCTCACGGTAGTATTGCTCTCGCCACGATTTTGACGCCGAAGATTGGCTATCTGCGTGCTGCCGAGATTGCGAAGAAGGCCTGGGAAACGGGTAAGACGGTGCGCGACGTCGTCGTCGAGGAAGGAGTACTCAGTCCGGAAGAAGCAGATGTCATCCTTGATCCGGCGAAGATGGCCTTGCCACAGGATCCAGATGCGAACCAGTGCTCGTAAGCGCCGCGCAACAAGACACGAGGAGGCGAGAGCCTCCTATCATGGAAGGAGCGAGCGATGGCACGCGAATATCCGTTTTACTGCGCTGGCGAGTGGCGCACATCGCCCAACCGACTTGAAATCCGCAGTCCGTATAACGACGAACTGGTCGGCATCACCTACGAAGCCACTGAGCAGGATCTCGAAGATGCCATTGTTGCAGCCGAGCAGGCCTTTGCTGTGACACGGCGCCTGCAAAGTTACGAACGGGCGGAGATCCTCCAAAAGCTGGCAGATGGGCTACGCCGGCGACAAGAAGAATTCGCCCGGCTCATTAGCCTCGAGTCGGGGAAACCGATTCGTGATGCGCGGGTTGAAGCTGCGCGTGGCGTTTTTACGTTGCAGACTGCCGTTGAAGAAGCCAAGCGCATTGGTGGCGAGGTTATTCCGCTTGACTTGATGGCAAGTTCACAAGGGCGCTTTGGCATAACGCGGCGATTCCCGATTGGACCAATTGCTGGCATCTCGCCATTTAACTTTCCGCTCAACCTTGCTCTCCATAAGATTGCGCCAGCAATTGCTTCGGGGAACACCATTGTCCTCAAGCCTCCGAGCCGCGATCCACTCACAATGCTCACCTTCGCGGAACTCCTGGAAGAGGCAGGAGTTCCCAAGGGAGCGGTGAGCATTATGCCGATGACACGTGCGGTCGGTGATCGCCTCGTCACTGACCCGCGCTTCAAGCTCCTGACCTTCACTGGTTCTCCAGATGTTGGGTGGGACTTGAAAGCCCGCGCTGGGAAAAAGAAAGTGGTGCTTGAGTTGGGCGGCAACGCTGGGGTGATTGTTGATCGCACGGCAAACCTTGATGTCGCAATCCCGCGCATCCGCACTGGCGCGTTTTCCTACGCTGGCCAGGTCTGCATCTCGGTGCAGCGCGTTTATGTCCATCGAGCCCGTTGGGATGAATTTGTCGAGCGGTTCGTCGCAGCTACGCGTGAGCTTAAAATTGGCGACCCGCTTGACGAGACCACTGACGTTGGGCCAATGATCGACAACAAGGCTGCTCAGCGTACGCAGGATTGGGTCGAGTCAGCCGTTGCAGAAGGAGCAAAGGTGCTTGTTGGGGGCAAGGCCGAAGGCCGCTTCTTCCAGCCAACCGTCCTGGTCGATGTCCCGAAGCAGCATCCAGTCTGCCAGCGAGAAGTCTTTGCTCCGGTGGTTGGACTCTGGCCATTTGATGATTTTGAAGAAGCATTAGCTGCAGTCAACGACTCGGCCTACGGCCTGCAAGCTGGCGTCTTCACGGGCAATCTTGAACATGCGCTCCGGGCTTTTGAGGTACTCGAAGTTGGCGGTGTGATTATCAACGATATTCCGACCTATCGCATTGACCACATGCCATACGGCGGCGTGAAGGACTCTGGCCTCAGCCGTGAGGGGCTGCGCTATGCGATTGAGGATATGACAGAACTCCGCCTGGCCGTCTTCAACCGCGTGCCTATCCAAGAGTAGCCGGTGAAAGCGCGAAGCAAGGCAAGAGGACGCCAGCTTTCGCTGGCGTCCTCTGCCTCACTGTAGCTTAGCGTAGCGTTGCGTACTGTTGCTCAAGCGCGAGCAACGCACGCTTGCGCTCGATTCCCCAGCGATATCCGCCGAGCCCACCGTCTGATCGGACAACGCGGTGGCACGGAACAAGCACAGCGATGGGATTTGCCGCACACGCACGGGCGATAGCACGGGTTGCGGTCGGCTGGCCCAGTTTCCTGGCGAGATCAGCGTAGGTGCGCGTCTGACCACAAGGAATTGCACGGAGCAGTTCCCAGACTCGACGCTGAAACGGCGTTCCGTTCTGGATATCAAGCGGAATCTCATCAAGCGCATGCTGTTGACCTGAAAGAAAAGCGATGATCCGCTCCACCCATGCAGCCAAGGAGGCGTCATCACGTACGAATGCATTGTCATTCCCATCCTGGTGAACGGCCGCTTCGGCCTCCTCGGCAGTATCAGCAAAAGCGAGCATACGAATTCCTTGCTCACTCGCAGCGAGCGCCATCCAGCCGAGCGGCGTCGACGTAAGCGCGAAGCGTCCGGGAGTATGCGGTGTATTGAGACGCACCTTGCACCTCGTTCCTGGTGTCATTGCCCATCACTCACTTGTTGGACTAATGATCGAAGCACCTGCAGGTTCTCCCTGTCCTCGTGGAGGTCTTGGCTCTTTTCAGTCTCGAGCAAGGCTGGATGATGTTGGAAGCGTGGATCATTCACTAACTGGCGAAAGCCTTCAAGACCGATTTTGCCTTTCCCAATATGCTCATGGCGGTCAACGCGCGAACCACGCTCGCGCTTGGAATCATTGAGGTGAAAGACGCGCAGTCGATCAAGCCCCAGCACGTTGTCAAATTCGGCCATCGTCTGTGCGTAGCCATCAGGAGTCGTCAGCTCATAACCAGCGGCGAAAACATGGCATGTGTCGAAACAGTATGCGATCCGCTCAGGCTCACGAATCCGTTCAGTGATAGCAGCAAGCTCCTCAAACCTTGCCCCAATGGTCGTTCCCTGTCCAGCCGTTGTCTCGAGTAAGGTCACAACGCGGTAGCCAGGGAGTTCGGCATGGACACGGTTCAATGCTTCAGCAATCCGCCGAATTCCTTCTTCCAAGCTCGATGTCCCATAGGCACCCGGATGTGTTACTAAATAGGGAATACCGAGCCGTTCACAGCGTTCCAGCTCCTCACGGAAAGCAGCGATCGATTTCTCCCAGAGCGCATCATCCGGGCTTGCGAGATTGATGAGATATGAATCATGGGCAACGACAATCCGCAAGCCCGACTCTTGCCAACGCCGTTGGAACGCCTCAACCTCTGCATCGCTCAGCGGACGGGCTTTCCACTGGTTGTTGCTCTTTGTAAAAACCTGGAGGGCATCACAGCCAACTTGCAACGCCCGTTCGATCGCTTTGTCAATACCTCCTGCGATCGATTCATGAGCCCCAAACCACACGGACGTTGTCCTTTCGCCTTTCCACCACACTGTTTTCCCAACAGGAGTATGACGAATACCAGAGCATGCTGCCAGCGTACCAGTGCCCTGTCAAGAGTGAGCGAGAGGAACCCGAGATAGTCACCTGCACTATCGGGGATGAGGCGACGTAGCGTATCCTGTGGCGATTCAACCTGGGGGCTGTCACCTACACTAGAGACGACAACGAGCGTGCGGAAGCTCAAACGAGGAGCACGAGACAGCAATGGCAACAAAACGCGTCGTGATTACCGGAGCCAATGGTCAACTTGGGCAAGCACTCCAACGAACCTGCCCAGAATGGGCTGAAGTAATTCCACTGCATCGCACTGACTGCGATGTTACGGATCCGTACGCAGTCGCCGCACAGATTTTGCCCCTCCAACCAGCCATTATCTTGCACTGTGCAGCCTGGACGAATGTCGATGCCTGTGAACGCGATCCCCTGCAGGCCTATCGCATCAACGCGCTCGGCGTCCAACACGTTGCCGCAATCGCTCAGCGCGTTGGGGCGCATCTCATCATGATCTCCACAAACTATGTGTTCGATGGCGAATCAGCGGAGCCATATCACGAATTTGCTTCCCCTCATCCCATTAATGTTTATGGTTGGAGTAAGCTCATGGGCGAAGAAGCCGCTCGCGCTCTTTGCCCACACCATACTATTGTCAGGACAGCAATGCTCTATGACCGAACAAGCCGCAACTTTGTGACGACTGTCCTGCGGCTTGCCCGTGAACAATCCGTGCTGCGCATGGTCTATGACCAGTTCGGCAACCCAACATTTACTGACGATCTGGCGCATGCTCTTTGGACACTCGCAAGCAAGGGTGTATATGGAACATACCATCTTGTCAATAGTGGACAGGCATCGTGGTACGATTGGGCTCGTGCAGTCGTACAGATTGCCGAACTGCCCGTTTCGGTTGAGCCAATCCCTGCAAGCGCCTATCAGCGCGCTGCCCGTCCGCCGCGCAATGGTGTGCTAACCAGTCTCGCAGCGCCAGCGCTTGGCATCACACTGCCAAACTGGGAAGACGCGCTTCGCCGCTGTCTCCGTGGCGAATCTTAAGCGTTGCCGCTCCCGTCAACACCTGCTGATGACGGTGCCCCACCAGTTTGCAGCGATGACTTTAACTGCAGCCAGGCCGCGCGGGCTTCTTCAACACTTCCCTCGTCTTCAATGGTCGAGATATCGCCAGGGTCACGGTCAAGCACAACCGCCTTGAGTACACGCCGCATGATCTTGCCACTGCGTGTCTTTGGTAACGTTCGGACGAAGTTCAATTCACCAATGACTACGACTGGCCCTAACTCTCGACGCACTGTCTCAAGCAATTCACGCTCCAGCTCAGGCGATGGGGTATAGCCTTGTTTCAACGTGACAAACGCAGAGACGACTTCGCCGCGAACCGGATCAGGGCGTCCTGTAACACCAGCTTCAGCCACAGCTGGATGGCGTAAGAATGCTGTCTCAACTTCGATCGTGCCGATGCGGTGTCCAGCTATCTTGATGATTTCATCTGCCCGACCAGCAAACCAGAAATAGCCGTCGTCGTCGACCATGGCAGCATCACCGGTGAAGTAGACACCGGGGATGCGGTTCCAATAGTCGCGCGCATACCGTTCAGGATCGCCCCAGAGCATTGGTGTCAATCCTGGGAAAGGCCGCTGGATCACAACAATACCCCGTTCACCAGGACCACAGCGTTGCCCTTCGGGCGTCATGACGGCGACATCCATGCCAGGAAGTGGCAGGCTCGCCGAGCCGGGCTTAATCGGCAGCATGGCTATCCCATAGGAATTGCCGATCACCGGCCCACCCGTTTCAGTCTGCCACCAATGGTCAATAACTGGGATGCGGTCAGCAAAGACGTCCTTCTGCAGCCACTCCCAAGCCGGCGGATTCAGCACTTCCCCGGCACAAACAACACGCTCAACGGAGGTCAGATCGTAGCGCCGTGCTGGCTCAGCACCGTACTTCATCAGCATTCGGACCGCTGTCGGCGAAGTAAAGATCCCGGTGACACGATTTTCGTCGATAATCCGGTAGAACGTCTCTGGGCCGGGATAATCGAGCGCGCCCTCATACGCAATCGTTGTACAGCCAATCAAGAGCGGGGCATAGACAATATGGCTATGGCCAACGATCCAGCCAATATCGGATGTTGACCACCAGACATCGTCTGGTTTCAGGGCAAAGCACCACTCCGCCGTACTCCGGATGCCGACTTGATAGGCGCCATGGGTATGGACGGCGAGCTTCGGCTTCGCCGTTGTTCCCGATGTGGCAAGAATAAACGCCGGCTCGTTTGCTTCCATCAGTTCAACTTGATCAGATTGGCCATGGCCAAGTGCCAGGAATGACTCCCAGTCGAGATCCCGTCCAGGTTGCATTGAGACAGGATCATTTCGGCGGCGCAACACCACGACCGATTGAACTGACTCAGCCCCCAACGCCAGAGCCTGGTCAACGATCTCCTTCAGCCGGACGGGGTTACCACGTCGCCAGGTGAAATCGGCCGTGAAGAGCGCCTTTGCTCCGGCCATGGTGAGCCGATCATGCAGCGCACCAGCACCAAACCCTGCAAAGACGACAATATGTATTGCCCCAATACGCGTGGCAGCCAGCATGAGCATGATTGCTTCGGGGCATGTTGGCATGTAAATCCCGATGCGATCACCTTTCTGGATGCCGAGGCCTCGAAGCGCAGCGGCGATGCGTCGCACCTGGCGTAGGAGTTGGGCATAGGTGAAGACGCGGCGCTCTCCCCACTCCGTCTCAGCAATCAGCGCCGCGTGCCCGCCGCGACCGCGCGCAACATGCACATCAAGCGCCGCGTAGGCGAGATTGGTCAGGCCATCGACAAACCAGCGGAACGTCGGTGGCTCCCACACAAACGTCTGCGTCCAGGGACGAAACCAGAAGGCCTTCTCGGCTGCCCGTGCCCAAAAGCCTTCGGGATCCTCCAACCCCTCACGCCGCCAACGTGCGACCACTGGATTAATGAGTTCAACTGCCATTGCGCACCTCCTCTGCACCAGTTCCCGAGGCCACACCGTCAGTTGTGCTTCGTTGAGGCACGTGTCCCTAGTGTATCGGGATAACCGGCGATGGCGCAAGCAAGAGGTGCGCAACGGTCGCTGCGGTGGGATTAGTCCTGTGCGACGTCCAGCGCGTGGGCAAAGACGTCGACGGCCATGTCAACCTGTTCACGAGTAAGGAGCAATGGTGGTAAAAAGCGTAATGTCGTCGTTGTTGCCGGCAACGCAAGAACGCCCGACTCTTGCATGGCACGCAAGACAGGCGTGGCTCGCAGCTTCAGCTCAACGCCGATCATGAGTCCCCGCCCCCGCACCGCACGAACAAGCGGGTGACGCAGTTGCTGCAGCTGCTCAAGAAAGTACGCTCCGATGTCGGCGCTATGGGCAATCCAGCCTTCGTCATGGAGCGTTTGCAACGTAGCCAGCCCAGCTGCGCACGCTAACGGGTTACCACCAAAGGTACTGCCGTGTACCCCGCTCGGTAAGCAGGAGGCGATCTCCTCCGTCATCAGTGTCGCACCAATCGGCACGCCATTGGCCAACCCCTTGGCAAGACAGAGGAGATCAGGGCTCACACCATCATGTTGACAAGCAAACCATGCCCCGGTACGAAAACCCGTCTGCACTTCGTCAAAAATGAGAAGGGCACCGGCTTGACGGGTAATCTCGCGCGCAGCGGCAAGATAACCCGGTGGCGCAGGGAAGATCCCTCCCTCGCCTTGGATCGGCTCGAGAATCACCGCAGCCGTCGCTGTATCAACAGCGGCAGCAAGGGCATCGCGATCGCCAAATGGTACGTGTTCGGCTTCAGCCAGGAGGCCAATGAATGGATCGCGATACTTCTTCTCAGCAGTCGCCGCCAAGGCTCCAAGGGTACGGCCGTGATAGCCACGACGGGCTGCAACAATCTTGCGTCGTCCAGTCACTGCCCAGGCAAACTTGAGCGCTGCCTCAACGGCCTCTGTGCCTGAGTTGGAAAGGAAGACGCGGCGCAAGCCCGCTGGAGCAATCGCCAAGAGTTGCTCAAGAAAGGCGGCCCGCGTATCATTGGCAAATGACTGATGGCAGTTCAGTAGTCGGCCAGCTTGTTCAACAATTGCTGCAGTGACGCGTGGGTGCGCGTGGCCGAGGATGTTGACTCCATAGTTGCTCATCAGATCGAGATAGCGACGTCCTTCGCTATCCCAAAGCCACACGCCTTCGCCCCGCACGAGGGCAATTCCACGCTTTGCGTACAGCGGAGGTTGGAGTTGCTGGTCTGCTGCAAGGACAGCATCAGTTGGATGCGCGGTCATGCATTGACTCCTATCGTGCTGCGTGCCACAAGGCGAGTGCCTTCGCCGGCGAGCGCTCGCCGAATTGGATGTTCCACGCGGGCATCAGCAAAGACGACCTGTGGGATTCCAGCAGCAACAGCGCGGCACCCTGCTTCGACTTTCTTCTTCATGCGGCCCTGAGCTGCTTCCATCGCCCGTGCAACACTCTCGGGATCATCAACGACGATCTCGCGAATCAGCGACGAGGGATCCTGCAGATTCGCGAGCAAGCCTGGTGTATTCGAAAGAATCACCAGCGCATTGGCCTGCAAGGCTAGTGCTAATTGGAGCGCTAGCTTGTCCCCATCAACGTTAATTGCTTCACCGTGGTAGCTCAGCGCTGGTGGCGTAACGACCGGTAAGTAGCCATGCTCAAGGAGCAAGCGTAACAACGTCGGGTCGATTTCATTGATGCTGCCAGCATAGTCACCACGCAGGACTTTGGGCTTTCCATTTTCAATCGCCCGGATCGTCTCCTTGCGTGGCCCGCGGGCAATGCGACCATCAAGCGCGGTTAACCCAACGGCATTCACACCGCGCGCCTGCAGGGCTTCAACCAGTCGCTTATTGACGAGACCAGCGTAAACAGCGAGCATCAGGTCCATCGTCTCAGCATCGGTATAGCGACTGACCTGACCAGAAGAGGATTGCACCAGTCGCGGCTCTTTGCCAAATCGCCGCATCCATTCATCAAGCACAGCGTTGGCTCCATGGACGAAGACGACCGGCTGCTCCACAGAGAGCGCCGCAAGGTCATCCAGTGTCAGGGCAGGATCAATGCCAGCACTACCGCCGAGCTTCACGATGAGCATTGGTCAAGCTTCCCTCCCCAGTGATCATGGGTTTCGTATGGCTTCTGGAAGAGCATGGTATAGGCAAGCGGGGTACCGCTTTGTCGAACGAGCGTGAAGCCCGCTGCCTTTGCAAGGGCATGCACTCTGTGACGAGGAAGAAAATGCGGATCGGGCAATGTTTCAACCACTGCGAGCATACCGCCAGGTTTCAATGCCCGGTAGAGTTCATGCAACGCTGCTTGGCGAGGACGGATTTCACCAAGGACGTGCACCAAGACTGCCCGATCAAATGTATCCGCCGGCAATGGCGCATCTGCACCGAGTTCAGCAAGTGCCGGCAAGACATTCGATATACCAAGACGATCAGCACGTGTACGCAGCTGGGTAAGCATTGCTGGCTGGCAATCGAGCGCGACAACCAAGCCATCGGGGCCAACATATCGAGCAAACGCAAGGCTCAGTCGCCCAGGGCCAGCGCCTGCATCGAGAATCTTCATGCCAGGCTGGAGATCGAGCAACGTTGCAAGGTCTTCAGCATTTCCAATGCGCCGGAGGCCAGGCAACGTCAGCACCCAACTCAGCCACGCGGGACACGGGGTGAGACGGCGAAAAGCAAGGCCGGTAAGCACAATGCCGCCAGCGACTACCATCATCCAACGCGTGGTGTTGTGACGCACGACGTGATAGACGGCACTCATAGTGGGTGGAGCCCTGAAAACTCCAAGCCGAGAGTTTCCGGAAAGCCAAAGCGCACGTTCATTGCTTGTACAGCTTGCCCCGCCGCCCCCTTCATAAGATTGTCGATTGCAGACATGACGACGACGCGCGGGTGATGAGGATCGCTTAGGTCAAGCTCCCAGCCAACATCGCAATAGTTCGATCCAGCGAGGATTTTTGGCTCGGGATATCGGTGCAGGCCAGAGGCCTCCTTGACAATTCGGACAAATGGCTCATTGCCATACATGTTGCGGTAGATCTGCCACAGATCACGATCGGTTAACGGGACAGAAAGAAAGGCATAGCTGGTCGCCAAGATGCCGCGCACCGCCTCAACGCTCGTCACACTGAGGGCAACCTGAATCGGACGGTCAGCACAGCCCAGTTCTTGCAGGATTTCAGCAGTATGACGATGACCTGTGGGCTTATAGGGGCGAATCACACCGCTGCGCTCAGGATGATGGCTTGAGAGACCAACTTCCCCGCCAGCCCCAGACGAGCCCACTTTGGCTTCAGCAAAGACCGGGAGGTCTGAAGCAAGGACTCCAGCTCGCGCAAGTGGCGCTAAGCCAAGAATGACGGCGGTTGCATTACAGCCCGGACAAGCGATGTAGTTCGCTTCACGAATCTCAGCTCGATGGAGTTCAGGCAATCCGTAGACGGCTTCCCGAAGGAGCGACGGCGCTGGATGCTGCCACCCGTACCAACGCTCATAGGCTGCTGGGTCGCGCAGCCGAAAATCCGCAGAAAGATCAACAATGACCGGCGCTAACGAACGGATGCGATCGATCATTGGGGCAACCGCCCCATGCGGAAGGCAGACAAAAAGGACATCAGCCGGTTGCAACGCATCGGGATGAATAAATTTAAGCTGAGTGCGCTTTCGGAGGTTGGGGTGAACCGTGTGGACAAATTTCCCTGCCCGATTCCGCGAGGTTACCTGCGTGACCTCGACTTCAGGGTGTCCAAGCAAAAGGCGAAGTAATTCGCCACCGGTATAACCTGATCCGCCCAGAATTGCCGCTTTCAGTGCCATAAACACTCCCTCACTAACTGGCACGAGCCGGTGAGCATGCTGGAGATGTCGCTCGCGGACGATCAAGGGTGACAACAGCCGGTTGACGCAGCCCCCGCGCGCGATCAAGCACATAGTCGGCAATAATTCCGGCGATATCTTGGTCGGTCGTTTGCATTAAGCCTTTGAACTCCACACCACCATTGACCTCCAGAACTTTCAGTCCTGCATCTGTTTCGATGAGGTCAATGCCAGCAATTTCAACACCAACAACATGGGCAGCCCGCAGAGCAATTTCAGCAACGTCTGGTGTGACAGGACACGGAGCTGAGATTGCGCCACGGGCAACATTGGTCACCCAATGGTTCGCTATACGATACGACGCAGCAATAACGTCATCTCCAACGACAAAAACTCGCAGATCGCGACCGGGTTTTTCGACGTATTCCTGAAGATAAAACACACCGTGGTGAAACGATCCAAGCGCTCGCTTGTGCTCAAGGACGCTACGAGCGGCTTGTGGAGAATGGACCCGTGCCAGAAGACGCCCCCACGACCCCGTCACCGGCTTAATGACCGCCGGATACCCCAGCTGGTCAAGCGCTTGCAGGGCAGAATCAACGTCAAAGGCGACCATGGTGCGTAACGTTGGCACCCCAGCCTGAGCCAGCAGCCGCGTGGTCAGCACCTTATCATCGGCAATTGTCATCGCCTGACTCGTATTGATGGTTGGAACACCCATCGACTCAAAAAGCCGGAGAGCAACAACGCCGCGGCTGTGCGCCATGCAGCGATCGAGAACGAGATCAAGCGTCGGTGCACTGCAGGTCGGATCCACCAGATCAAAAATGAGTGAACGGTCATAGAGGCGAACGGGCAATGCTCCGCGAGCTTCAAATGCACGAAGAAGTCGTTTCTCTTCCTCGCGCACATGGGAAAGCAGTATGCCTATATGGAGCGGACTACTCACTGGATCCCCTCCCACCGTTGCTGCGCAATTTGCGCAACCACCCGCTCGAGTGCACGCTCGAGCACTGCCACGGCTTGCTCCAACTCGGCAACCGACACATGCTCATGGGGGGTGTGGTCAAGACGAGAATCACCCGGGCCATAAGCGACAATCGGGCACCCCCAGGCTGGACCAACAATGTTCATGTCCGACGTTCCCGTCTTCACTTTCAGCTTCGGCTGGCCTCCACTCTCGCGGATTGCAGCTAAGAAGACGCTAACCAGCGGAGAGCGCTTGTCGACTCGAAACGCCGGAGCATTGACGTGCACCCGCACATCGCCAATTCCGGCGAGCTGGTGGGCAGCAGCGACCGCTTCGGCTGGCGAAACAGCGGGCGGGAGACGGAGGTTTGCACGCAGCCATGCCTGCTCAGTCAAGCCGTCAGTGGTCGTATTGATTGCGAGCAATGTCGTCGTAACCTGATCAAATGAACGGGCAGTTGGATCGCTGCGACTTGCCGCCCAGGCAACCAACTTGTTCCAGTAGTCAACGGCGAGGGCTGCGGCGGTTGTCTCCGGCCCAGCTGAATGGCCAATCGGTCGAGCAACTTGGTACTCGACCGCAACGGAGCCCTTATACCCAAGGACAACGCCGTCCCAGCCACTTGGCTCACCGATGATGACAGCACACGGCTTCGGCTGATGGTGGTCAACGAGCCAGTGTGCTCCACGAGAGCTCATCACTTCTTCTTCCACCGCTCCGACGACCGTTAGACGCACTCCGGGTGGTAGCGCAACGCGAGCACCCGCGAGCACAAAGGCCGCCAGCGGTCCCTTGGCATCAACAGCGCCACGGCCGTAGAGCAAGCCATCAACCTGGCGAACAGGAACACGGCCGGGCACCGTATCAATGTGGCCTAAAAGCATCACTTCGTACGGGCCGTCGCCTCGGGTACCAACCGCATTGCCGGCGCCGTCGACCTCAGCATGATAACCGAGCTCAGTCATCCGCTCGCACAGCCAAGCGACGGCCTCAGCTTCATGCCCAGATGGGCTGGGGATGCGCAACAAGCCTTCGAGGAGGCTGGCTGCCGTCCAGATACCCACCGTCATCTCACCCCTCCCCTGCTACCGCTGGCGTATGCTCGGCAGCCCGAGCCACTACATGGTCAACGATCGCCATCGCGACAGCCGCCGCCTGCTCGCCGAGCGAACGAAATTCGACAAGATTCTCGGCTGAAATGAGGACACCACCCGTTGGCGTTTCCACGACATCAACGGTATAGGCCCCACTTCCGAGCCGCTGCACAACGGCCTCCGCGAGCGCGCTCCACCGATTCATCTCCAGTGCCGGAGCCCATTGTCCGGCATCGCGATGAGCAACAGCGACGAGCGCATTCCCGACGATCACAAGCCGTCGTGCCTGGTCTGGCGAGCCAACAGCCTGTTGAACCAACACCGCTTGCTCATCACCGAGCACCGTTCGATGCTCAATGAGCGCTTCCGCAGCATCGCGATCTTCGACCAGCGCCACCGGCATGATGGGATCAGCAAAGAATGGTTTGAGATAGACTGGAAAACCGAGTTCATCGATGACCCGCAGTGTGGCTGCAGGCCCAAAGCTCACAACGGTCCGCGGAATTGGCAACCCAGCAATCGCAAAATGGCGGAGCAGTGCAAGCCGGTCTGCTAAGAGGCGCGTTGTTGCTGGGCGGTTGATTACCACGCGCCCAGACGCCTCAAGAAGCGCTGAGAGTGCAACCAGTTCTGGCGTCGCCCGCTCACGCAGCACCACAACAGGAGGCAGATCAACGTCCTCGCCCAGCGGCAATGCGAGTTCAGAGGGGGCAACGCGCGTGACCTGCCAGCCCTGCTGCTCGAATGCTTCGGTCAGGAGCCGCTCCTCGACGCGTAATCGCTCAGCTAGGAGCGCTACCTGCAATGCCACGGCTACTCGCCCCAGTCTTCTTCTTCCGCTGGTGCAAGCCCAAGCTCAAGCGGATCAACCTCGAGCACCTCGAGATCAACCCCACACTCGGGGCATTGGACAATTTCCCCAACTTCAACGTTTTCGAGCGTCAACGTTGCGCCGCATTCTGGACACATGGGTAACACTCCTCTCCCCTTACAACACCGTAACGTACCCCAGAAAACCAAGAGCGGCGGTGCCTTTATGAGGCTCACCGCCGCTCCGGAGTCTGCTACAAGCTATTGCGTGCTACACACCCCAATTGTGTGCACCGCCCCGGGATACGGCAGGAGCCCCCAGGCACCTGGGGGCGCGAATAGGTGCGGGCACCACCGAAACAGCCCAGTGCCCGGCTTTGGTCAAGCCAGGTTTGTGCTGGTGTTGGACTGTTCGGGTTCTTGCACGCACCATTACTTCCTCACCTGCCGCCCACTTCTGGGCACTGTTCACTGTAACACACATACCCGACAAGCGCAAGAGGAGAAACATCTTGACGACCCCAGAAACACGCCCCCACTGGGTCGGCAACATGCTGCACGGCAGCATCGGCTGCTCATTGCCCCAGCGCCGTGGTCTGGCATTGACGAGACAGCTGACCAGGCAGGAAGACTGGTGCTATAGACAGATGATCCACAGATGGACGCCTCGATTGCTGAAATCCGCTGAAGAGCGGTCTGGAACTGTGAACTGTCCGGCAACGATACAACACGAATTGGCAGCAGATTAGCTCTACCATGAGGAGCACAATGTCACAGCGTCGAGCGCTAGCGTATTCTTGCTTCCCGGTCATTGCGCACAATCGTGATGATCGTGGAATGTTCATTGGATGCTTGCGTTCCAGGATAATGGCACAACATGGCGCTGACTGTTTGAGAGCATAGTGAGCAGAAAGGTGAGCACAACAATGAGTGAAGGACGCCAACCACTGGACCCAACGCGTCGGCTTCTTCGCACCTTTGGGGTTGCCGTTTCAAACTTTGAGGAGCGCTCGGCAAAGCTCATTGAGCGCGCACGCGCAGCTGACACAAGTACAGAGGAGCGGCTTGCCGCAGCAGCACGTCTATTGCGTGAAGCTGCCCTCCTCAATCGTCGACTGCGTGAAATTGCCGATCATGTCTGGGAACTGCAGCACGCTGCCCTGACACAGATGAGCGACCTCCTGGTGCCAGCCAGTTCCGAGGAGGATGAGGAATCATCCGCTTATTGACCAACAAGCCATCACCATGTAGGCTTTGGATAGAGGGTAACGGAATGGCGCAGCGCGGTCAGAGACAGCCGACAGTACAAGATGGTGATCACGTAGCGGCTGGGCGAGCGGCGCCGCCATAGGGGTTTGCCTGTTGCGTAACTGACACGCGGCGTCCGCTCCGACAGTCTAAGGCGGACGCCGCTTTTGTATTCGCGGAGAAAGTAAGGAGGCAGCTCGCAATGGCACAGACAACACCGGCAGGCGATTTAGCCCCGGCATATCAGCCGCAAGAGGTCGAATCACACTGGTATGACTGGTGGGAATCCAAGGGCTATTTCACCCCAACAATCGATCCACAGCGAAAGCCATTTGTCATCATCATGCCTCCTCCGAACGTGACTGGAGAGCTTCACATGGGACATGCCCTCTTCGTCGCTGTTGAAGACCTGCTTATTCGCTGGCGACGGATGCAGGGCTATCCCACGCTTTGGCTCCCCGGCGCTGACCATGCTGGGATAGCCGGGCAATGGGTCGTGGAGCGTGAGTTGCTGAAGGAAGGGTTAACGCGCCACGACCTCGGCCGTGAGAAGTTTTTGGAGCGTGTTTGGGACTGGATGAACCGCTATCGCGGCAGGATTCGTGAGCAACTGCGTATTCTTGGCGCATCCTGTGATTGGACTCGCTTCCGTTTCACGATGGATCCAGGACCTTCACGCGCAGTCCGTACAGCATTTAAACGGCTGTACGACAAGGGCCTCATTTACCGCGGCGAGCGCCTCATCAACTGGTGTCCGCGCTGTATGACGGCCCTGTCCGATCTCGAAGTCGAACACGAAGAGACCGATGGCCAACTTTACTACCTGCGCTATCCGCTCGAGGACGGCAGTGGGGCATTAGTGGTGGCAACGACACGTCCTGAGACGATGCTCGGCGACACGGGTGTTGCCGTGCACCCTGATGATCCGCGCTATCACGATGTCATCGGCAAGACTGCCGTGCTGCCCATCCTTGGTCGACGACTCCGGATTGTTGCCGATGCTGCAGTTGACCCTGAATTTGGCACTGGCGCAGTGAAAGTGACGCCCGCGCACGACTTTACAGACTTTGAGATTGGTCAGCGGCATGGCCTCCCGGCTGTCAACATCTTGAATGAGGACGGAACGCTGAACGCTGAAGCGGGCCCGTTTGCTGGCCTGACCATTGCCGAGGCACGCCAGCACGTCGTTGCCCGACTTGAGCAAGAAGGGGCACTGGTGAAAGTTGAGCCACACCGCTATTCGCTGGGCCATTGCCAGCGGTGTGGCGCTGTTGTTGAACCATTGATCAGCAAGCAGTGGTTCGTCAAGATGGCACCACTCGCTGGGCCAGCAATCGAGGTTGCCAAGAATGGCACAGTGCGCTTCATTCCCGAACGCTTCGTGAACGTGTACCTGCACTGGCTGGAGAACGTCCGAGATTGGTGCATCTCCCGGCAACTCTGGTGGGGGCATCGGATTCCAGTCTGGTACTGCAGCGACTGCGGCCAAGTGTCAGTGACCGACCAAGAGACACTTGAACGCTGCCAGCACTGCGGGAGCACGCAGATTGAGCAAGATCCTGACGTGCTCGATACCTGGTTCAGCTCTGGTCTTTGGCCCTTCAGCACGCTTGGCTGGCCAGATGACACGGAAGATCTCCGATACTTTTACCCCAGCTCAGTCATGGAAACCGGCTATGACATCCTCTTCTTCTGGGTCGCTCGGATGATTTTCCTTGGTCTTGAGTTTATGGGTACGCCACCGTTTCATACGGTGTACCTCCATGGGACGGTGCGTGATGAGCGCGGCGAGCGCATGAGCAAGACCAAGGGCAACGTGATCGACCCAACCGAGATCACGGCACAGTATGGCAGCGACGCACTGCGCTTCACCCTCCTCACCATGGCCGGCCCTGGGTCAGACATGAAGCTAAGCGTGCAGCGAGTTGAAGCAAGCCGCAACTTCGGGAACAAGATCTGGAATGCAACCCGCTTCGTCTTGCGTGCACTGAATAACGCGCCGCTTGAGGTCGACGCTGATGGGAATCCCGCACCACCCGCGCATGAAGCGGCAAGCCTTGCCGACCGCTGGATGCTCAGTCGATTGCAGCGAACCATTGAAACCATCACGGACCAGCTTGAACGCTACCAGTTCCACGAAGCTGGACACCACCTCCACGAGTTCATCTGGTCAGAGTTCTGCGACTGGTACATTGAGGCATCGAAAGTGGCGCTCAACCAAGGTGGAGCTTCGGCCCAAGCGGCACGCCAAACGTTAGCGGTCGTCCTTGAGCGCACACTCCGGCTTCTCCATCCGTTTATGCCTTTCCTCACCGAAGAACTCTGGCAGCGCCTCCCCCATGCCGGGGAGAGTATCATGGTCGCCCCATGGCCGACGCCTGATGCACAGTGGATCGATGACGAAGCAGAAGGCGAATTTGGGTTCCTTATTGATGTCATTCGCGCGATCCGCAACGCGCGTGCCGAAGCGGGTGTTGAGCCAGCGCGCTGGATTCAAGCAATGATCTATCCTGGTAGCCATGGTCACGCCTTCAAGACAGCGGAACCTGTACTCCGCTTTCTTGCTCGGCTTGCTGATGATGGCATCCAGTATCTCGATGCCCTTCCGGAGAATCCCGAGCATGTCATAACGCTGGTCGTCGACGATGCCGTGGTCTATCTTCCACTTCGCGGGATGGTTGACCTTGCTGCTGAACGTGCGCGCCTTGATCGCGAGATTGCGGAAGTGCAAGCTGAAATCGAGCGCGCGCGGCAACTGCTTGCCAACGACCAGTTTGTCCAGCGAGCGCCAGCCCATGTCGTTGAGCGACAGCGCGCCAAACTCGCCGATGCGGAAGAACGCCTCGCACTCTTGCTCTCCCAACGGGCTGCGCTTCAAGAGAAATGAAGGGGGTCACACTACGGCACAGAGCCATATCCACGTTATCCGTTGTTACTTGATAACAGGACAAATCACGACAGAACGTGATGGTTTGACAGAAGCAGCACACCCGGCGTGAGCGCCTGTTTCCTCCGGAGCAGCAGCGTGAGGATTTGGAAGGCAGGAGGGAGGTGGGATGCTATCGGATCTGAGTTAAAACGACGATGACCTATTTTTGAACTTTATCCCGTGCCCCGCTACGTCGGGCGTGGCATGCTCAGTAATCATTGATCATGAACCCAAGCGGCAACGATCGCAGCGCTAGCCAACAGCCGTCTGGTTGCTCCGGCTTAGCTGCCAGCATGCTCAGGGACAAGCAGGCGTCCCCAGACCCGGCCATACGCATCTACCGCAAATGCGAGCAGTCCAGACAAGTTGTGCGCGAGTGTCAAGCCGAGAATCGGCGCGTCCTCTAATCCCTCACTCCATGCGGTTAACGCGTCGTCTTCGTCACGTACGATAAAGACAGCAGGGCCAGCGGCGAGGAGCAACCGACACCAGGGGAAAGCTGTGGGAGGACGTGCGACGGCCGTCAGTGGGGATGGGGTGAGAGAAGGAAGGGCGCTCCACACCGGCTCTGAACCTCCTGTATCCCACCGGCCTCGCCAGAGCGTATCGCCCAATCCTACCCAGATTTCCTCCCACTGCGTCAGGTCATCGGAGAGGGCAGAGCAGCGCGTAACCCAGTTGCCAGTCACGTCCAAGCCAGGAACGACGAGGAGACCGAGCCTTACCTTGTCGACGTTCCACTACTTGCACTGCTGCCATGCATGTGATCCTCTCATCGGATGACAGGGCTATTGTAATAGGGGCATCGCAAACAGGCAAGACAATTGCACAAGCCTGAGGGGAAAATCACACCTGAACCCGCATCTGCTAGCTCTCACGTTGATACGGCAGACCGAGTGCTTGTGGCTTCGCTGCACCCCAGCGCAGGCTAAACCAACGTGTTGACATGACGACAAAGACAACAACTGTGATCAGGAACGGTACCGCTCGCCAGAGATAGCGCGAAAAGAAATTGGGGAAGAGTAGTTCGGGATAGAGGGAGAGTTGCCAAAGAACGCCAAAGAGAACAGCGCCAAGCAGCACTAACAGGGGATTCCAGAGCGAAAAGAAGACAAGTGCCAGGGCAATGAACCCCCATCCCTGCAGGTAGTTGTAACTCCATACTGGATTATAGATCAAAGAATATACGCCGCCAGCGAGCCCAACCAACGCGCCAGCGAGTACAGCCGCGAGGTAGCGCAGCCGAATGACTGCAATCCCGCTTGACTCAGCCACAGCAGGATTCTCACCAACCGATCGCAGCTGTAACCCAATATGGGTGCGGTAGAGTAAGAACCAAATTGCCCCTGCAAGGACAAGGGCAAGGATGAAAAACGGCGGAAGGCCCAAAAGATTCGGAAACTGTTTCAAGCCAAGGGGGCCAGTATAGGGATACCCAACATAGGTTGTCAGACCAAAGCCAAAGATCCAGATTGCCATGCCATTCACAACCTGATTGCTCCCAAGGGTAATGGAGAAAAAGCCATGGATGAGACCGACCAGTGCCCCGATCGCGAGGGCAACCAAGAATCCCCACAAGTAGTGACCAGTCGTTTTCGCGACCATGAAACCAAACGTCCCACTGAGCAACATGACGCCTTCTAATCCAACGTTTAGGATTCCAGCTCGCTGTTCGAGCAATTCACCAAGAGCAGCGATGGCAAAGACGGCCGCAGCTGCCAGACTAATGGTGAGGAGATTCGACACGGCTCTCTCCAATCTCACGCTGGGGTACCGCTGCAGGTACACGACGCTCGAGAGCAAGCCGATAGTAGGCTAACGCCTGAAACGCCACTATCACAAGCATGAGAACGCCAAGCAACGCATAGTCAATACCGAACGCTAGACGAAGCTTGCCTTGCATGAAGCGTGCCCCACTTGCAACGCCGCCGAAAAGCAAGGCGACTGGTATCGCAGCAATCGGGTTGTTCTGGGCAATCAAACCGGTAATGAGTCCGTAGAAACTGAAGTCGCCGAAATCGTTGTAGCTCTTGGGAATCTTATAGACACCAGGCACTGCAGCAAAATAGTGATATCCCGCAAAGCCCGCAAACAGGCCACCAAGCAAGAACACGAACGTGCACAAAAACCCCTCTCGTATCCCAGCGTAGCGTGCGGCAGCTGGACTGGCACCAAACGCGCGAATCTGGTACCCAATTGTTGTTTTCGCTAAAACAATAGACAGGAAAACAGCGAGTATCAACGTCGCGTAGACCGTGAGTGGCAAATTCCAAAGCTGTGGCATGCGCGCTGCGAGTGGCAAGCTAAAGCCTTCGCCTTCCGCCGTTCGCCCCATGAAGGGTCCGCCCTCGCGAATCATGTGCGCGACCAGCCAGAGCATGACTGAGTTCAACATCATCGTTGTGACAATTTCGTTGACCTGGAGCTTGCCACGGAGCAAGCCCGGAATTGCGCCGTACAGCGCTCCGCCAGCCATCGCGCCAAGAACCATCAGCGGAATAACGATCGCCCCTGGAATCGGCGCATTCACCGAGGTTTTTGCGCCGAACGCATACGCGACGCTAAATGCCGCCAGCATCCCAGCATAGACTTGGCCGGGCATGCCGATATTCCAGAGGCCAGCACGAATTGGCACGATAAAGGCATAGGCACAGAGCAAGATAAAGACAGCACGGTTGATCGTCTGGGGCAACCCATATTGGCTTAGAAAGGCATACTGAATGATCTCGCGGTAAACGGCCACTGGACTCGCCCCAACATGGAGAAAGGCAAAGCCAACAAGTACCAGCGAGACAACGACTGCAAGCACAGAAGCCACGGCTGACTGCCACCATCGCAGTGTTGAACGTCGCTCAATCCGTATGGTGGTGTTTCCAACGTTTACCTTCATGCTGGCTCCCTGCGTAGTCCAGCCATCAATTCGCCAATGTGCTCTCGTGTTGCATCAGAAGCAGGCAGGACGCCCGTAAATGTTCCTTCATACATCGCTGCGATGCGGTCACTCAAGGCCAGTATTTCGTCGAGATCTTCTGAGATCAACAGGATCGCTGTCCCAGCCTGCTGCGCCTCGCGCAACTTTCGATGGACGAATTCAGCAGCTCCAATGTCAAGACCATGGGTTGGCAGGCAGGCAATGAGCAAACGGGGACGCCGTGCGAGAACCCGTCCAAGGATAACCTTCTGGAGGTTGCCGCCAGAAAGGGAACGCGCCGGCGCTTCTACCCCGGCCGTGACAACACGGTAGTCACGCACCACGGTCTCAGTCAGCGCGCGTGCTCGTTCCGTAGCGACAAACCCAAAGCGTGACATTGTTGGCTCGTCGTAGAAGTTCAGCAACACGTTGTCGGTTAAAGAAAATTCGGGGATAGAGCCAACATCTCGGCGTTGCGCTGGAATGTAGCCGATGCCACGTCGCCAGCGATCACGGACACTCGAGCGGGTGATATCGTGTCCAGCGAGAACAATGTGGCCACGTTCGACTGCGCGCAAGCCAGCAATTGCCTCAGCTAAGGCTTCTTGGCCATTGCCTGCTACTCCAGCAATACCAAAGATCTCCCCTTCGTGGACGATAAACGAGAGGCCCTTGACCGCAAGAAGTCCACGATCATCGCGCACCCACAAATCCTGAACCTGGAGCATTGGTGAGCCGATGCGTGTTTCGCCACGTTCGTGGGTCAGCGTAATCTCTTGCCCGACCATTGCTGCAGCGAGGCTTTGCTCAGTTGCCGCACGCGTTTCAACCTCGGCAACAACACGCCCGCGGCGTAGGATCGTCACCCGATCGGTATGCTCAAGTACCACTGGCAACTTATGGGTGATAAAGGGAATGACGGCAAGATCATCTTTGGACAGCCGTTGCAGTGATGTGAGCAAGGCCAGCACTTCAGGTGGAGAGAGTACAGAGGTCGGCTCATCCAAAATCAAAATTTTCGCGCCGTAATAAAGCGCTTTGACTATCTCGACAAGTTGCTTCTCGCCCTCTGAAAGTTGCCATACCCGCGCGTGCAGCGGAATACGAAATCCATAGCGCTCACACAATGCTGCAACGTCCCGTTCTGCATCGCGCAGATTGAGGATCATTTTGGTCTTCGGATGCCCTAAGACGATATTCTCGAGCACAGTGTGGGCAGGAATGAGTCGGCGCTCCTGATGCACCATCCCGATACCGTGCTGCAACGCATCTCGTGGACTCCGGAACTGAACGCGCTGTCCCCAGAGATACATCTCGCCTTCATCGGGCTGAAGCTCTCCAAAGAGAATGCGCATCAGGGTAGTTTTCCCAGCGCCATTTTCGCCGAGAATCGCATGAATTTCGCCAGCGCGAACCGTGAGGTCGATATGATCGTTGGCTACAACCGTGCCAAAGCGCTTGGTAATGCCACGCGCCTCAAGCACGACGTGACCGCGCTCTGTGGGCTGCATATTCACTCCTCACGAGCCGTACGGCAAGCCTACGCTGTCAGCCTGATTATTGAGGAACACCTCCTCCGATGGTTGTGATTTGCTCATCTACGGAAGAATCGTCACACCTTCGAGATCAAAGTTGAACTTCGTCAAAATCCACTCGGTTGTTGGGGCTTGCCCTGCAGGCTTGACCGTCGTCCCTTTCGCCGGAATCGGCGTATCCTGTAGCTTCAGCCCGGTTCCATTACTCACAAGCGCATTGGCCGTAAAGGGATCCCACTGCCCCTTTTGCATTTGCTCCCGCCGCTGGCGTATGAGGTCAACAATTTCCTTGGGTAAGATCTGAGCGGCCTTGGGGCTAATGGCATCGACGCCAACTTTCATATCGTTCATCAAGTCAACGGTAGCCTCTTCGGTTCCATCCGCCAGCTTCATCGTCGACTCAAGGCCCAAGAATATGACCTCATCAGGCTTCTGCGACTTCATCATGGCCTGAATAATGCGATCATAGAGCACTTCCCACCGAGTGTCGAAGGACACCGCGACGGTGTTCGTATCGGCCCACTTGTAGAAGCCCACGATATCCATATCCTTGCCGACGAACCACACCCCTTTGGCCTTGCAAACATCCAGAGTAGAACCGGAATCGGTCTGCTGGGTGAGAACATCGCAGTTATATTGGCTAACGAGTGTTTCAGCAACTGCTCGCTCTTCAGCAGGGAGATACCAGTCGCCGACGTATTTGATATAAATCTTGGCGTTCTTATTGAGCGTTCGGTTTGCCTCCTGGACACCCAGGATGAAGCCCGCTTGCCGATGCAACACCTGGATGTTGGGGAAGGCGGAAACGATTCCAATGTTACCGGTCTTCGTTAAAGCCGCCGCAACCAGCCCCTCGAGATACAGCGTTTGATACTGACGTGGGAAAATCCGGATAAAGTTCGGTTGATGGGTAAGATCACTTGCAACAATCGCGACAAAGATCTTATTGGGATACTTGCTTGTAATATCAAGCAATGGTAAGCCGATGAATTCGGCATTACCGACGATAATGTCGGCGTTCTCCTTGGCAATCATTTCCTCAGCAAATGGGACAGCTTGATCCGGGCCAACTTGCTCACGATAGATGTACTTGAGGTTCTGATATTTCTGCGTCAACCGCTTTGCAGCGCGATCGTGTGCCCCGGACCACGTGGTGCCTTCGATCACGCTAAAATGCAAGATTGCCAGCGTGATTGGCTTTCCAGATGTTGTCGATGTCGCCGCGGCGGTCGTCGCAGCAGCCGTCGGTGTTGTCCCAGCGGCGGCTGCCCCAGTCGGCGTTGCCGCACTTGGCGCCTTTGTTGCGGGAGGCTGTGTCGCAGCAGATGGAGCTGACGTCGGTGTTGCTTGCCCGCCGCCACAGGCAGCTAAGAGTGCACTCAATAACGGCGCTGCCGTGCTCGCGAGCACTCCACGCATGAAGGTTCGGCGTGACAGTGGGTAACGCCCAAGACCTTTCAGATTCCGCTCGTTCATGGCTCCCCCTCAAGGACTTGCCACACGGTACCGATACGAAGGAGACAATTGTGCGCCTTCGGCACTGACAGGCGAAGGCAGAGTGGCAACAATGTTGTCAACAATTTCTGCGCAGCGTTTTCACCTCCTCCATAGTTCATCACTGTCCTTATGAGCGCTGTTGCCCGAAAGAAACGAACAACGGCCTTCTTGCTCATCCATCTCTGGCATGAGTGCACAGCCACCGCAACGTCGCAATGCCAAAAAGCTTCGTTACAGAATACCGTCGTGCCCGAGAAATACCCGTACGCTAGACAGAGACAGGATAATGGGCCTTGCCTCGGTCGTCAAGAGTCTCTCTGAAAACGTCACGGCAACAATAGCACGCTGCCTAAAAGCATTGGTCAGCGAGCCCAATGGGCGAGAAGCAAACCGCCAACGCAGGCCAGCCTCGCGGCAGATTGCAGCATCGTGTACGATCGTCATAGCATGAGCATGGGGAGTACCGCTGCATGATCCACCGGCTTGACCCGATGACCATTAGCAAGATTGCTGCGGGAGAAGTTATTGAGCGCCCAGCAGCTGTTGTCAAAGAACTGCTTGAGAACGCCCTCGATGCTCAAGCACGCGCAGTTCACATCGAGGTTGCTGGTGGCGGCCAAGATCTCATCCGCGTTACCGATGATGGCATTGGCATGCACGCAGCCGAGCTACCGCTTGCTGTTGAGCGCTATACGACCTCGAAATTACAGGCATTCCATGACCTCACGCGGCTGACAACCTACGGATTTCGTGGTGAGGCGCTTGCGAGCATCGCTGCGGTCAGTGAACTCGACATTCTCAGCCGACCAGCGGCCGAAGCGATCGGTCACCGTATCCGCGTTCACTTTGGGAAAGTCACCGCCGTCGAGCCAGCACCGGCCGCACCTGGTACGGCCGTTACAGTGCGTGATCTTTTCGCCAATGTCCCGGTGCGACGGCAGTTTCTTCGCCATGAGCGAACTGAGACAGCATTCATGCAGCGGGTCGTCGCAGCCTATGCACTTGCCCGGCCCGACGTTCAGTTCACCCTAGTTATTGATGGTCGCACAGTATTCTCAACGGATGGCAGTGGGCAACTCCGCAATGCAATAACCAGCGTCCTCGGGGCCGATGTAGCCGAACAGATGGTCATTCTGGAGTGGCCCGTTGATCTTGACGCACCGTATCGTGTATCTGGAGCTATCAGCCTGCCATCACTTTTCCGAAGTAATCGGCAGCAGATGTTGTTCTTCGTGAATCATCGTTGGATCGAGAGCCGTACGCTCAGCGTCGCGGTTGAGCAGGCGTACCACACGCTCTTACTCGTCGGCCGTTACCCTCTCGTGGTCCTTACGATTCAGCTGCCACCTGAACACGTCGACGTCAACGTCCACCCCACCAAGCGCGAAGTCCGTTTCCGTGATGAGCGCCGGATCTTCCATCTGCTTCACGACGCTGTGCGTCATACGTTACAGCAGTGGACGGCAAAACAAGCGATTCCCCCAGTGGAATTCCGTACGGCCTCACCCCTTGCCGCCCCTCCACCTGAAATGCAGCGGCGCCTGCTCATCGCTGACCCACGACGAATCGGAACGCTTGACGCTCCTTCTCAATCGGTTACGCCATCGCACACCGAGCGCCAAACCACGGAGCGTGAACGTCTTCCGCTCCTTCGTGTGCTTGGTCAAGTGCAACAAACGTATATCATCGCTGAGGGTCCAGACGGACTCTACCTTATTGACCAACATGCAGCCCACGAACGGGTACTGCTCGAACGATTGCTTGCCCAGTGGACGGCAGGCCATGTCGAAGCCCAAACCTTGCTAGAACCCTATATTGTTGAACTAACTGCCGACCAGTTGGCCACATTTGAGGCCTATCAAGACGAACTGGCAGCCTTGGGATTTCAGGTTGAACCTTTCGGAGGGAATGCCGTTGCGATCCGCCAAGTGCCGGCAATTCTGCGGCAACGGTCACCGAATACTGCGCTCCTGGCGATTCTCGACGACCTGAGTAACGGCGGTCACGCAACAAACCGGATCGAATCGCTTGCTATGACGACCGCGTGCCACTCAGCGATTCGCGCCGGTCAGGTACTCTCCTTAGAAGAGATGCGCGCGCTCATTCAAGAACTCGAGCAATGCACGGCTCCTCGCGCCTGCGCGCACGGACGCCCAACGATGGTGCATTTGAGCAATGAGGAACTTGCGCGGCAGTTTGCCCGTCGCTAGCGTCGTCCATTCTGCTCACGCCAAGGAAGCTGAAATGCCGTCTGTGTCGAGGACTCCGTGACGGGCACATGCTGCTCGTCCAGCTTGATCCAGCCATGCTTCAAGGCGTAAAGCACCGCCTGCGTGCGGTCGTTGACCGCTAGCTTGCGCAAAATCGACGTGATATGGTTCTTCACCGTTTGGTCACTAATATTGAGTAGTTGTGCGATCTCTTTATTACTGTGGCCGCGCGCGACGCAGTCGAGGATCTCAATCTCACGAGGAGTAAGCGGCGAGAAGAAACCAGTCGACGAACGATCCATGCGCGACAATTCGCGGAACTGATCGAGTACGCGTGAGGCAACAAAGGGGCGTGAAAGCACCATCTCGTTGATGAGGTATTCGCCTCGTGCCACCCGCATGATGATTTCGGTCAGGGCGCTTGGTTCAACGTCCTTGGTACAGTATGCTGCTGCACCTGCCCGGATCGCATTGAAAAGTTGCTCGTCATCTTGGTGCATGGTCAAGATAACGACGCCCGCTTGGGGATGACGACGTTTGAGAGCGCGAGCGACCTCTAACCCATTCATCCCGGGCAAACTCAAATCAATGAGGATAACATCAGGCTCACATTCATCGGCAAGACGCAGGGCCTCACTGCCATCACCAGCCTCGCCAACAATCTGAAAGTCAGGGATCTGTTCGAGCGCCCACCGGATGCCCGTGCGAAATAACGGATGATCGTCGACAATGAGAATCGTGATTGGACTCATTCGGCACACTCCTTACCCTGCTGTCTGGCCTTCAACAGCGTGATATTCGGCGAGCTGCGGCGTGAGCGGTAAGCGCAGGGTAATCCGGGTGCCAGCACCGGGCTCGCTCCAGATTGTCACCTCTCCCCCCACCACTTCCGCGCGCTCACGCATGCCCTTTAGCCCGAAGCCTCCACTCGACGTTGTTGTCACGGCCGACGGCCGGAATCCCTGGCCATCATCTGCCACCTCTAGAACTATGTCGGCAGAAGTTGCGCTCAACGTAAGCATAATGCGCCGTGCGCGGGCATGCCGCTGGGCATTGTGCAGTGCTTCCTGGACGACGCGGAAGACCGTGAGCTCTTGATCCGGAGTCAGTGGTGGAAGCGTCTCGGGCAGATGCACGACAAGCTCGCCTTGGAAGAGACGCTGGAAGGTCTCAAGATAGTGGCGCAAGGCTGGCAGGAGTCCCTGCTGATGTAACAGCACCGGCTGAAGCTCGATCATGAACCGTCGGGTTTCACTCAACCCCTCACGAAGGAGGCGTTCAATCCGTTCGAGTTCCTCCAGAACTGCCCCTTTGCCTCCGTCCTCCGTTCGGGCAAGGACACGCGCAGCAAACTGCACGCTTAAAATTGCGTTAGCTAATACCTGCGCTGGCCCATCATGGATTTCGCGAGCCAGCCGACGCCGCTCTTCCTCCTGCGCGTGAATCATGGCTTGGCGAACAGCAAGCTGCTGCGCGATGTCGTTACCAGGCAGCACTCCTCGCTCATGGAACTGATGGCGTGCCAGGCGCAAAAGCTGGACAAAGTCACGCAACTGGCGGCTGAGCAATTGCCCTTGCGTCAGCGCCTGCGTAAGACGATCTTCAGCTTGGCGTAGGCGTTCCAGTTCGTGATTTTCTTGAGGATGTTCTAATAACAGCTCTTCAATGTGCAGGTGAAGACGCGAGCACTCCTGCTCCAACTCGGCCAGCTGCGCCCCAAGCCGGGATTGAATCGCTTCGAGCTGGTTCTCGCTTGCGGCGAGAACGTCAGCTGTCGCCTGATAAAACGCTTCGAGACTCTTCACAGACCAATCGGTATCCACAGTGTTCCCTCGGTTTGAAGATTTCGGCCTGTGCGAGTGTACGCAGTGTGCCCGCGAAAACGCGCTCAAGCCATCTTCAGGATACCATACAATTCCTTACCCGAAAATCTGTGTCAGCATGTCACTTTCGCACTTCGGGTATAGTCGCCTTGTCCTGGTGTTGTCCAGGCAGAGAAGCCAGCGAGGATGGAAGAGAGACGTCGTACCGTCCACGCCAGGCATACCAGCGAACACGCAACACGTCTCCCAGCATGCGCATGCTGTCAGTTACCGGATCAACTTTGCTCCCGGGCACATGGCGCCAGGTAACTGGAAGGATCGCGATGCGGTAGCCAGCCCGACGAGCTACATAGAGCAATTCGACATCGAAGCCGGTAACTCGCGGTCCACGCACGGGAAGCGTATCATTCCGGTAAAGTTGACACGCTGCAAAGAGCGTTCGCGCTACCGCAGCGTGGAAGCCTTTAAAACCACATTGGGTGTCAGGAATTCCAGGAACAGCAAGAAGCTGCACCACCCAGTTAAAAACGCGTCCCATGAGATGGCGATGCCACGGTTCACCCAAACGCTTGGCTGTTTCACCTTCCCGAGATCCGATGACGATGTCCCAGCCTTGGTTCAAAAGCGCCATCATCGGCTCAAGATAGTGAATCGGAGTTGACAGGTCAGCATCAGTGAAGACAATGAACTGACCATGTGCTGCCATCACTCCACTAAAGACAGCAGCCGCTTTCCCGCGGTGTGGAAGGCGCAAGTGCCGCACGCGCGACTCCCGCTGCTGCCAAATGGCCGCGATTGCTGGAGTTGCGTCCTCACTCCCGTCGTCGGCAATCAAGACCTCCCACGTATACGGCTGAGCAGTGAGATAGGAAAGCACCGCTTCCATTGTGGTTGGCAAGCGACGCTCCTCGTTATAGGCCGGAATAATCAGGCTGAGGGTTGGCCATTCAGGCGCCATCTCAGAAGTACGCGCCTCCGTCATACATTCCCCGCATCTGCGCCTTCTTCACATGTCCGCCGCGATTGTATCAAGTTGAGAAGATCACACTCGACTAGTCTGCACCGGAATTGAACATTTGTTCCTTGCCAGCCTTGCTAGAATTACCCGGTGTGACGCCGTCGGCAACAAGGGGGATAGACAGAACGATGGCGAGCGACAAGATTATCATCCGCGGCGCGCGTGAACACAACCTGAAGAACATCGACCTTGAGATCCCGCGCGATAAGCTGGTCGTCTTCACGGGCCTTTCAGGGTCCGGCAAGTCAAGCCTCGCCTTCGATACGATTTACGCAGAAGGGCAGCGCCGTTATGTCGAGTCTCTCTCGGCCTACGCACGGCAATTTCTTGGATTAATGGAGAAACCCGACGTCGATCAGATCGAAGGACTCTCTCCCGCGATTTCAATTGACCAGAAGAGCGCTAACCGCAACCCTCGCTCGACGGTCGGCACACAGACTGAGATCTACGACTATCTTCGCCTTCTCTACGCGCGTATTGGACAACCCCATTGCCCGGACTGTGGGCTGCCAATTGCAGCGCAGACGGTGCAGCAGATGGCTGAGCAACTGGAAGCACTGCCCGAGGGAACACGCCTGTTGATCCTCGCCCCACTGGTCCGTGATCGCAAGGGGGAGCATCACACCGTTTTTGAAGAACTGCGCCGGGCTGGATTTACACGCGTACGTGTTGATGGCGAACTCCGTGAGTTAGATGAACCGATCACCCTCGACCGCAATCGTCGGCATACGATCGAGGTCGTCGTTGACCGAATCATTATCCGCCGCAACGATCCGGATGAAGCCCATGCGTTGCACATTCGATTAATCGAGTCGTTGGAGACAGCCCTCAAGCTCGGGTCAGGATTTGCTCTTGCTCAATTGGTTGATGGCGCACTGTTGCAATTTTCAGAGGCGTTGGCTTGTCCGAACTGTGGACGGAGCTTTAGCCCCCTCGAACCACGAAGCTTTTCGTTCAACAGTCCGCACGGGGCATGTCCAGCGTGCGACGGACTTGGGGTGCGCATGGAGTTCGACCCCGAACTCATTGTGCCCGACCCAGACCGCTCCCTTGCTGATGGCGCGATTGCGCCATGGTCGCGACTGGGACGCGATAGCATTCGATGGTACCAAGCACTGCTCGCAGCATTAGCTGAGCACTACCACTTCTCGCTTGATACACCATTTCGCGAACTCCCCGAGCGCATTCGCCACCTTATCCTGTACGGCGATGGGAACAAACCCGTAACCGTGCGCTATCAGAGCCGAATGGGCCGACCACGAAGCTTTACGGTCACCTATGAGGGAGTTATTCCGAGTTTACGCCGGCGGTATGAGACCACGTCGTCTGATTATGTCCGAAGCGAGATCGAGCAGTACATGACCGCTCTTCCCTGCCCAGCCTGTGGCGGAAGTCGTCTCAAACCGGAGAGCCGCGCCGTCACAATCGCTGGGAAATCGATTGTGGACGTGAGCCGCATGTCGATTCGCGAAGCACTCGCGTTTATCGAAGCGCTCGCCGATGAGTCGCAAGCACTCCTCACAACCCGGGAGCGCCTGATTGCTCGGCAGATTCTCAAAGAATTGCGCGCCCGGCTTGGGTTCCTTGTCGATGTCGGGCTAGATTACTTAACCCTTGAGCGCCCGACCGCCACGCTGTCTGGCGGGGAGGCACAGCGGATTCGACTTGCCACGCAAATTGGCAGTGGGTTGATGGGCGTCCTATACGTGCTCGACGAACCCAGTATCGGCTTGCATCCGCGCGACAACGAACGGCTCATTCGGACATTGCTCCGTTTGCGCGACCTCGGGAATACCCTAATCGTTGTTGAACATGACGAAGCGACGATCCGGAGTGCTGACTGGATCGTCGATATTGGCCCAGGAGCTGGCAAGCACGGTGGCACAATTGTTGCCCAGGGAACCCTCGAGGATATCATGCGCACCCCAGAATCGATCACTGGGCAATTTCTGAGCGGTGCTCGGCAGATTCCAATTCCGGCACAACGGCGACGCGGCAACGGTGCAACACTGACAATCCGTGGAGCACGAGCAAATAACTTAAAGAACATCACGGTTAGTTTTCCGCTCGGCTGCTTCATCTGCGTTACCGGTGTCTCGGGGTCAGGAAAGAGTACCTTAATTACTGATACGCTGTATCGCCGGCTTGCCCAGATCTTCCATCATGCCAAAGAACCAGCTGGTGCACATGACAGTATTGAGGGCATTGAATACCTCGACAAAGTCATCAACATCGATCAGAGCCCAATTGGTCGCACGCCACGCTCAAACCCAGCGACCTACACTGGCGCTTTTACGCCGATCCGTGAACTCTTTGCCTCATTGCCCGAAGCACGCGCTCGCGGCTACACTCCAGGGCGCTTCTCGTTCAATGTCAAAGGCGGACGTTGCGAAGCGTGCCAAGGGCAAGGGGTTATTGCGATCGAAATGCAATTCCTGCCCGATGTGTATGTCCCATGCGAAGCCTGCCATGGGAAGCGCTACAACCGCGAAGCGCTGGAGATTACCTACCGGGGGAAGAGCATCGCTGATGTTCTCGACATGACCGTCGAAGAGGCGCTTGAATTTTTCGAGGCGTTTCCGGCAATTCGCAACAAACTGCAGACGCTCGTCGACGTTGGGCTTGGCTACATTACCCTCGGCCAGCCAGCAACCACGCTCTCGGGTGGTGAAGCACAGCGAATTAAACTCGCAACTGAACTCAGTCGGCGGGCGACAGGCAAGACACTGTATATTCTCGACGAGCCGACCACCGGTCTGCACTTCGCCGATATTGAGCGCCTGTTGCAGGTGTTGCAGCGCTTAGTTGACGCTGGCAATACGGTCATCGTTATTGAGCATAACCTGGATGTCATTAAATCAGCGGACTGGATCATTGATTTGGGGCCAGAAGGAGGTGATGCGGGCGGCGAAGTCATTGCGGTTGGTACGCCGGAAGAACTTGCCCAGATGCCCCATTCGTATACTGGACAGGCGCTTCGCAGCGTTCTGCCAGGAATCTCACTGTCGGCCGAGGTTCTCGTTGAAGCGGCCGGCTAGTCGTCTCTGTTATCATTGCAATTGCGGGCTGATTGATGGTGTAGCAGGACGCAGGCGTGCGAGAAGCAACGGAGCCGCTCCAACAACCGCCAAACGGGCATTATCTCCAGAACGGGCATTACCCTGTGCTCGTCCTCAATCAGAACTATGAGCCATTGCACATTGCGAGTCTTCGTCGAGCCCTTGTCCTTGTCTTGCGGGGCCGTGCCGAACTACTCGAAGATTATGGGTTTGTCATTCCATCAGCACAGTCGCAATTTCCAGCACCGGCAGTGATTCGTCTCATGACGCTCGTTCGCCGGCCACCGATGCGCGTTCGCCTGACGCGCCGGGCTGTTTTCCAGCGCGACAACTATACGTGCCAGTACTGTGGCATCAGGACGAACGACTTAACAATTGACCATATCATCCCGCGCTCTCGGGGTGGCAAGCATACATGGGAAAATGTTGTTTCGGCATGTCGGGCCTGTAACCACCGCAAAGGCGGCAAGTCACTGGCCGAAGCTCACATGACACTCTTACGCCAGCCATTCGAACCACGCCCAGGACGGTACTATTTCATCCAACGTGCGCTCAATGGGCACGTGCACGAATCGTGGCAGAAGTTCTTACCAGCAATCGATACCCTGTAATACTTAGCGGCAAACCAGGGAAAGACTGGGAGGGACAATGCTTGACCTCAAGCTCATCCGTGAACATCCAGAGCTGGTACGCGAAGCGCTTGTCAAACTCAATACCACGGCGCCAATTGATGAGATTTTGGCCTTAGATGAACGCCGTCGGGCACTGTTGCGCGAAGTTGAGCAGGATAAAGCTGAACGGAATGCAACGTCGCGGAAAATTGCCCAACTCCCCCCTGGTCCAGAACGTGAACAAGCTATTAACGCAATGCGAGCGCTTGGCGAACGGATTGCAAGTCTTGAGCACGAACTCAGCTCAATTGAAGAGCAGTTGAATGCGCTCTTACTGGAAGTCCCGAACCTGCCTGATCCCGATGTTCCCGTTGGCCCAGATGAGAGTGGCAACGTTGTTGTACGCACCTGGGGCGAACCACGGCAGTTCTCATTTCCGGTGCGCCCCCATTGGGAAATCGCCGAAGCATTGCATCTCATCGACTTCGCGCGAGGGGTGAAGATTGCCGGATCACGGTTCTATGTCTTGCGTGGCGATCTGGCGAGACTGCAGCGAGCCCTGATTACCTGGATGATCGATCTGCATGTCAATGAGCATGGCTACCTTGAAGTCTATCCGCCGATGCTCGTTCGACGTGAAGCAATGATTGGGACAGGGAACCTGCCGAAATTCGGCGATAATCTCTATCATGATGAGGAAACTGATCTCTGGCTCATTCCAACGGCCGAAGTGCCCGTGACGAATCTCTATCGTGACGAGATCCTTCCTCCCGGTACCTTGCCGATCTATCACGTTGCCCACACGCCCTGTTTCCGCAAAGAAAAAGTCTCAGCCGGACGAGACGTGCGCGGAATCAAGCGTGTTCACCAGTTTGAGAAGGTCGAGTTAGTCAAATTCGTTGCGCCTGAGACATCGGACGAAGAACTGACGAAGCTGGTTGCGGACGCTGAGGACGTCTTGCGACGGCTCGAATTACCGTATCGGGTGGTGCAAATTTGCACAGGGGATCTCTCCTTTACGGCTGCCAAGAAGTATGACCTGGAAGTTTGGGCTCCTGGCAGCCAGGAATGGCTCGAAGTTTCATCCTGTTCAAATTTCCGAGACTTCCAAGCGCGTCGGGCGAATATTCGCTATCGCCCATCAGAAGGTGCCCGGCCGCAGTACGTGCATACGCTGAACGGCTCAGGCTTAGCTCTCCCGCGGACGCTGATCGCAATTATGGAGAACTATCAGCGGCCTGATGGCAGCTTCGAGGTGCCAGCAGTCCTGCGCCCGTATATGCATGGGCAAGAGAGCATCGGCCCGCAGCCGGAGTTTGGTCGCGCTTCGCATTCAGCACACGTCCATTAGGACACTGCCAACGACGGTGGAGAAAAGCTGAGAAGCCCCCAATTCATCACGCCAAAGACCAGCGCCAGCCCCGTTGCCCGGCGCTGGTTTGTTCGTGCACTCCTTCGCCATCCCCATGTCAGTAGTGCCATGCTCCAGATCGTAAACACACTGAGCCGTCCAACAACCATTGTGAAGAGCAAGGGATTCTTGCCACTGAGCAACGTAGAAGCAAGCGGAGGATGTACCAAAGATAACCATAAAAGAAGCAGATTCCGGATAACAAGCGGCACGTGGCTATAGCCAAACACCGAGACACCAACGTCGGGATCAATCGATATCACGAAAATACGCGAAAGGACGAGTAAAATCAATGCCCCAATCATCATTGACAATGCTGCCACGACTGCGACCCCGATGATAATGATGACAAGCGCTGTTTGCTCGAGGAGCGGGAGGAGGTTCAGCGTATCGGGAAATGCAGAAGCAAAACGGGAATGGATCACAGGTGTGAGCGATGGAGCCAAAACGAATGCAAGAAAGCTTGCCGAGAGCGTATAAAGCATGATTGGGAACATTGGATGCGGGCAACGAGACAGCGTAGCAAAACAGTGCGTAGGTCGCACGACAACGTCTATTCCTGCCCGCACCGCTGCTGTAATCCCGCTGCACCGCTTGACCATGCGCTGCCACTCATCCTTCAATGCTTCCATGTACGAGACGCAATATTCGGATTGGATACTCAAGTTGTTGAGCGAGAAGTTGCACGACCCGCTCATCTTGAGTAGTAAAAAGGATTGCTCCGCCCGCTCTCAGATGTGCAGCAAACGTTGCACAATATGTCTGTTGCCCTTCCTCATCTAACGCAACGAACGGCTCATCAAGCACAAGAAGCTGAGGTGCATGCACGAGGGCCGTGGCAAGACCGAGACGTTGCTTCATACCCCGAGAATAGACGCTGATTGGTGAGCATGCGACTGAGCTGAGCCCTAGACGAGCGAGTAAATCATCAGCATATTGTTGGGCTTGATGGAGAGAGAACCCCCAGAGCCTACCGACGAAAGTCAAAAATTCTCTGCCAGACAGCCAGTCATACGCAAACGGTGTATCCGGCAAAAATCCGATACACCGGCTTACAGCCCGAAGCTGCTTGGGGAGAACATGACCAAAGGCCTTTACTTCCCCCTCATCACTTTGCAACAAGCCAACAGCGAGCCGTACCGTTGTTGTCTTGCCTGCGCCATTTGCTCCGATGAGCGCACAAAGTTCACCCGCACTGACTGTAAAGCTACACCCCTCTAACACACTACGCGCACCAAAGCGCTTCGTTACAGAGTGGAAACAAAGGGGAGGAGCGTTTTTTAGACGATCGCAAGGATTTAACGCAACCACTCGGCCATCCCCCATGCGAGCCCCCAGATCGCAGCAGCAAAGGTAACAAGGTAAAACCACAGCGGTAGTTGCACCCGTTTCTTGCGATCAACGAAGACAGCATAGAGGCCGAGAAAGAATAAAAGCGAGCCACATGCAATGAGGAAAAGAGCCTGAAAGTTCATCATGATAGAACGCCC
>ERZ795042.318-NODE-318-length-41701-cov-546.454425_pt1 | contig 41701 bp, 32 predicted proteins | sample MGYA00375126_ERZ795042 | MGnify/ENA primary metagenome ERZ795042 (study PRJEB30171, sample SAMN05518105) | compost metagenome | isolation source: Feedstock adapted compost from Newby Island compost facility, Milpitas, CA | place: USA:Newby Island compost...
CGTTCTCGGCCACGACGTGCCGCGCGCGCCTCAGGTCCACGGGGTCGACCCGGCCCTCGAGGCCGCGCAGGTCCGCCGCCGTGGCGTCGCGCAGGGCCGGCACGCCGAGGGCGGCGGCCACGCGCTCGCAGGAGGCCCGCCTCTCGTCGTAGGCGCTGCCGACCAGGCCCCTCCTGGTGCCGGTGTCGAGCACGGCCACGGCCACGCCCTGCGGGAGCGGCACCGGCTCGAGGCTCAGGTCCCGGCAGTCGATCAGCACCGCGTGGCCCTCGACCGCGGCGGCGCCGACTAGCTGGTCCATGATCCCGGTCGCCACGCCGACCCACTCGTTCTCGGCCCGCTGCGCGGCCTTGGCCACGGCGCGCGCGTCCCAGCCGGACGGCGCGAGGTGCGGCCGCAGCAGCGCGGCCGCCACCGCCAGCTCGACGGCGGCGGAAGACGACAGGCCGGCGCCGCGGGGCACGTCGGAGGCGAGCACCCCGTCGCAGCCGGCGAGCGCGCCCGCGTCCGCCCGCGACAGCGCCCAGGCGACGCCGCGCGGGTAGTCGAGCCAGGTCGCGGCCCTCGACCCGTCGCGCGGCGGGGCTCCGTCCGCGAGCTCGGCGAGCGCGAACGTGTCCTCCTCGCCCAGGTCGGCGGCGACGATGCGGACCGCGCCGTCCTCGCGGGGCGAGAAGGCCAGGTAAGCCCGCCGTTCCAGCGCCATCGGGAGGACGAAGCCGCCGTTGTAGTCGGTGTGCTCGCCGATGAGGTTCACGCGGCCCGGGCCCCAGGAGAGGTGCTCCGGCCGGCGCCCGAAGATGTCTTCGAAGGCGGCCACGGCGCGGTCGCGCGCGTCCGTCACCGCCGCCTCCGGTAGTGGACTGCCGGCAGCGCGGCCAGCCTCGCGGCCGCCTCCTCGGGCGTGATGTCGCGCTGCGGCTCGGCGAGCATCTCGAAGCCGACCATGAACTTACGCACCGTCGCCGAACGCAGGAGCGGCGGGTAGACGTGCGCGTGGAGCTGCCAGCCCTCGGTGCCGGGCGTGCGGGCGGGCGCGCCGTGCCACCCGAACGTGTAGGGGAAGCTCGTCTCGAACAGGTTGTCGAGCCTGGCGAACGCCTCGGCGCACAGCCGCGCCAGGGCCTCGCGCTCTGAGGCCTCGAGGTCGGGCAGCCGCGCGACCCGGCGGGCGTGGGGAACGATCAGCAGCTCGTATGGCCACGTCGCCCAGAAGGGCACGACGGCCAGCCACGCCTCGTTGGCGGCCACGACGCGCTCGCCGCGCTCGAGCTCGGCCCTGGCGTAGTCGAGCAGCAGGGGCGAGCCGCGCGAGGCGAGGTAGTCGCGCTGGGTGGCCAGCTCGCGGGAGGGCTCGGTGGGCAGGGCGTCGACGGCCCACACCTGCCCGTGGGGGTGTGGGTTCGAGGCGCCCATCGCCGCGCCCTTGTTCTCGAACACCTGCACCCAGCGGTACTCGCGCTCGAGCTCCGCGACCTGCTCGGCCCACACGTCGACGACGCGAGCGATGTCGCTCACCTCGAGCTCGGCGAACGAGAGGTCGTGCCGCGGCGTGAAGCACACGACGCGGCAGGTGCCGACGGCCCGGCCCCAGCGGAAGAGCGCGTCGGCGGGCGGCGGCTCCGGGGCGTCCGGCACGAGGGCGGGGAAGTCGTTGGTGAACACGAACGTGCTGTCGTAGTCGGGGTTCCGCACGCCGCCGGCGCGGGCGTTGCCGGGGCAGAGGTAGCAGGTCGGGTCGTAGGCCGGCCGCTCGTCGGGGGCCGGGCTCTCGACCTGGCCCTGCCACGGTCGCTTCGTGCGGTGCGGCGACACGACCACCCACCTGTCGCCCAGCGGGTCGTAGCGGCGGTGCGGGTGCTCGTCCGGGAGGAACAGGTACTCGGTCACGCGCGCCCCCACGCGCGGGCGAGCGGGGCGCGGGCGCCTCCGACCCAGCGTGCAGGCGCGCGCGTCACGCAGCCCCCTTCCGGCCGCCCGGCTCGGGCTGGCGGTAGCGCATGCGCAGGACCAGGTCCTGAGGGTAGTTGCCGAAGCCGCGGCCGAAGAGGTTCAGGCCGCCGACGTGCGTGGCGTCGGGCTTCACGCCGATCGTTACCTCGATCCAGCGCGCGCCCTCTAGTCGGAGGTCCTGGAGGGTGGCGCCGCCGCCGCGCACCCCGTCGATCCAGGAGCCCTCCGGCGTGACCCTCCAGACCTTCAGCATCCCGTACTGCGAGTTGTGCGACTCCCACCACTGCGGCGTGAGGCTGCCACGCTGCCCGCCGAAGTCGGCCGGGCTCGTCCAGGTGCCCACCTCCACGCCGTTCACCCACAGCGTGATGTCGGAGGGCCAGTCGTCGTGGTGCAGCGGCGCCTCGCTGCAGACCTCGCAGCTCACGGTCAGGCTCAGGAGCTCGGCCCGCGGCGGCAGGCGGTTCGGGAAACGGTAGGTCAGGTGGCCCTGGTGGAACCAGATGAGCTGGGCGTGCACGCGGTCGGGGTCGTAGAAGGCCGCCGGGTCGTCGAGCATGCCGATGATGCCCAGCTCGCCCGCGAGGCCGCAGGACGGCGTGGCGGAGCAGTCGACGTAGGCGCCGATCGGCATCGAGACCTGCACGACCTCGCCGTCCTCCTGCTCCCGCTCGGGGCCGGGCAGCCCCAGCACGACGCTGTCGTAGGCCCGGGTGCAGACCTTCTGCAGCCCGCGGCTGGCGGGCCTGTGCTCGGCGAGCAGGAGGCCGGCCTCCTCGAGCGCCGTCACGTGCAGGTTCGCCGTCGACACGGGGACGCCCAGCTCGCGGGCGATCTCGGTGACGTTCATGAGCCTGTCGGCGAGCAGCGCGAGGATGCGCCGCCGCGTGCCCGAGGCGAGGGCCTTGAGCACGGCGTCGACGCGCTCCTCGCCCCCGCCTCTGTCGACGTCGAGCCGCAGCGTGCGTTGACCGCCCTGGTCTCCCACTCTCCCACCCCTGTGGAGGTCAATCGTTACAGGAAAACCTAGCATGAAAGCCCCGGTCGCTGCCGCCCCCTTCCCGCCTGGCCCGGCGCGGCACGGCGCCCTGCCGAGCTAGGCATCGTCGGCGCCGTGCGTCTGTGCCCGGACCGCATGTCGCGGTCGTTGACACGCCCCATGGCAGGCCCTACAGTTGGAACTGAATTACAACAGGATTTCATGCAACGTTCACGCGGGAGGCTCGCCTTGCGAGAGGGAGCAGTAGCAGTGCCACAGGTCGGGTCGGGGCAGGCATCCGCCCCAGCCGCCGACGACCCGCGCTGGCACCCGCGCCCGTCGCTCACCCGGCGCGAGTGGATGTCCCTGGACGGCGAGTGGGAGTTCGGGCGCGGGCCCGCCGACGGGGGACCGGTGACCGGCGGCACCATCGTGGTGCCGTACGCGCCCGAGTCACCGGCGTCCGGGGCGTCGGCTCCCGAGCCGGGCGAGGCGGTCTGGTACCGGCGGACGCTGGCGCTGCCCGAGGCCTGGCGCGGCCGTCGCGTCCACCTGCGCTTCAACGCCGCCGACTGGGAGACCACCGTGTGGGTCGCCGGCCGGCGCGTCGCCCACCACGAGGGCGGCTACACGCCGTTCGGCGCCGACGTCACCGACCTGGTGCAGGACGGCCCTGTCGAGCTGCTCGTGCGTTGCGTCGACGACCCGCACGACATGTCGAAGCCGCGCGGCAAGCAGGACTGGCTGCCCGAGCCGCACAGCATCTGGTACCCGCGCACGACGGGCATCTGGCAGACGGTGTGGTGGGAGCCCCTGCCCGAGACGCGGGTCGAGCGGGTCTCCTTCACCACCGACCTCGCGGCGTTCGCGCTCGACATGGAGCTGCGCCTGGCCGGGGTCGCCTCGGCCGCGGGCCGCCCGGCGGGCGCCGTGAGCGCGCCGCGCGGGCTCGTGGCCCGCGTGAGGCTCGAGCTCCGGGGCGAGGTGCTGGTCGACGACGCCTACGCGGTCACGGGCGACGTGATCAGGCGGCGCCTGCACCTGCCCGACCCCGGCATCGACGACGCCCGCGCCCGGTTCCTGTGGACGCCGGAGACGCCGAACCTCATCGACGTCACGGTCACGCTGCTGCGGGACGGCGAGCCGATCGACGAGGCGAAGGCGCGCACGGCGCTGAGGACGGTCGAGGCGCGGGACGGCGCGGTGCTCCTCAACGGCCGCCCTTACCGCCTGCGCATGGCGCTCGACCAGGGCTACTGGGAGCGCACGCACCTCACGCCCCCCGACGTCGACGCCCTCCGTCGCGACGTCGAGCTCGCCAAGGCGCTCGGGTTCAACGGCGTGCGCAAGCACCAGAAGCTCGAGGACCCGCGCTTCTACGCCTGGGCCGACCACCTGGGCCTGCTCGTGTGGGTCGAGCTGCCCAGCGCCTACGCCTTCGACGCCGTGAGCGTGGGTCGTCTGACGCGGACGTGGCTGGGGGCCGTCGAGCAGGCCTCGCCGCACCCCAGCGTGATGGCTTGGGTGCCGTTCAACGAGAGCTGGGGCGTGCCCGACCTGCCGCTGTCGGCGGCCCAGCGCGCCTTCGTGCGCGGGCTCGCGGAGCTCACCAGGGCCCTCGACCCGAGCCGGCCCGTGGTGGGCAACGACGGCTGGGAGACGCTCGCCACCGACATGGTGAACGTCCACGACTACACCGCCGACCCCGACGCGCTCGCCGCGCGCTACGCGACCCCCGAGGCCGTGAGGCGCGCCCTGGCCGAGCACAGGCCCGGAGGCAGGCGCGTCCTCCTCGAGGACGGCCTGCCCGGCGACAGGCCGGTGCTGCTCTCGGAGTTCGGCGGCGTGAGGGTCGACGACGGCGCGCCCGGATGGGGCTACGACGCCGTGCCGGACGGCGCAGCGCTGCTCGAGCGCTACCGGCGCCTCGCGGCCGCCGCGAACGCCGCCGCGCTGGCCGGGTGGTGCTACACGCAGCTCACCGACACGTTCCAGGAGCGCAACGGGCTGCTGACGATGGACCGCACCCCGAAGGCGGACCCGGAGGCGATCGCCCGCGCCACGCGCGGCGAGCCCGAGCCAGCCCGCCAGGGCGCGGCCCGAGACCTGCAGCCGGCGGCGGTGAGCCGCCAGGAGGAGGACGCATGAAGAGGTTCAGGACGAAGCTTCTCGCGGCGCTCGTCGCCGGCCTGGCGCTCTCGGGCGCGGCCCTGGCGCAGGTGCGCATCACCTACTGGCACGGCTTCACGGGGCCGGACCTGCCGGTGATGGAGCAGCTGATCGCCGAGTTCAACAGGACGCATCCCGACATCGTCGTCACCGCCGAGGCGATCCCGTGGGGCAACCTGTTCCAGCAGATCGAGCCCGCCGTCGCCGCCGGCCAGGCCCCCGACGTCGCGGCCCTCAACGAGGACGTGATCACCGGCTTCATCCTGCGCGGCGCCGTGCAGGAGATGACGCCCGACATGCTCGCCGCCGCCGGCGTCGAGGCCGAGCGCTTCTTCGAGCCGCTGTGGGAGACCGGCGTCGTCGACGGCAAGGTCTACGGCGTGCCGATCCACTCGGTGATGCTGGTCATGTACTACAACAAGGACCTCTTCGCCGCGGCCGGCCTCGACCCCGAGGACCCGCCGTTCACGCGCGAGGAGTTCCTCGAGGCCGCCCGGGCCCTGACCGTCGACGCGAACGGCCGCCACCCCGGCGAGGAGGGCTTCGACCCGTCGCGGCTCGAGCGCTACGCCGTCGGCATCCCCACCCCGTGGATGGGCGGCACGATCGCCTACGCCGTCGCGGCGCAGAACGGCGTCACGTTCGTGGGCGGAGCGGACGAGGGCTACGCCCCGAACTTCGACTCCGAGGCCGCCCAAGAGGCCGTGCAGTTCCTCGTCGACATCGGCGCCAACGGCTACGGCCCGCGCGACGCCACCGAGGGCAGCGAGATCGACGCCTTCCGCCAGGGCGTGGCGGCGATGAACTTCAACGGCGTGTGGATGCTGTCGCAGTACCGCGACGCCGGCCTCGACTTCGGCGTCGCGCCGTTCCCGCAGCTCGGCACCGAGCGCTACGCCACGTGGGGCGGCTCCTCGCACCTGGTGCTGCCGGTGCAGCGCAACCCCGACCCGGCCAGGCTCGAGGCCGCGATGACCTTCATCGGCTGGATGACGCAGGCGGAGCAGAACCTGCGCTGGACCTCGGCCGGCGGCCTGCCGACCCAGCCCGGCGTCGCCAGCGACCCGCGCTACGCCGACAACCCGATGGCGGCCCTCTCTGACGCGATGAACAACACGTTCGTGCTCACCGGCTTCCCGTTCCTCGCGCAGTTCCGCAGCGCCTGGGACGCCGCGTTCGAGGCCGCGCTCCACGGCGCCCCGGTGGCCCAGGCCCTGGCGCAGGGCGTGAACGAGGCCGCCCTGGCCATCCAGGAAGGCCTCCTCAGCCTGCCGTAACGACTCTTCTCCCCGTCGGTGGGCGCCCGTGCCCGAGGAGCGGGCGCCCACCGGCTCCCAGGAGGTGCCGATGAGCGGACCGTCTACGGACCCGGCGGCGTCGGGGCCCCGCGCCGCCCCCACGCGGCCGGGGCGCCGGTTCCGCCTGCGGCCCCGCGTGGACGGGCATCCACTGGAGCCGTACCTCTATCTGCTGCCGCACGCCGTCCTGTTCCTCGTGTTCGTCGTCTATCCCGTCGGCTTCGCTATCTACGTCTCGGTGCACCGCTGGAACATCCTCTCGGACCAGCGGCCGTTCGTCGGGGCGGAGTTCTACACCCGCCTGTTCACGCCCGGCACGCCGCAGTTCACGTTCTTCTGGAAGACGATGGGGAACACCGCGCTCTTCACCGTCATCACGGTGCCCCTGCTGATCGTCTGCGCCCTCGGCCTGGCCCTGCTGCTCCATGAGCCGATCCCGGGGCGCTCGTTCTTCCGGGCCGTCTTCTTCCTGCCCACGATCCTCTCGGTGTCGGTGATGGGCCTGCTGTGGCGCTGGATGTTCGAGAACCGCACCGGCCTCGTCAACGTGATCCTCGACATGCTGCCGGGGCTCCAGCCCGTCGCGTTCATCACGACCGTGGGCCTCGCCTGGGTGCCGATCATCGTGGGCACGGTGTGGTGGACGGTGGGCTTCAACATGGTCCTCTACTCGGCGGCCCTCGCGGCCATACCGCAGGCCTACTACGAGGCCGCCGAGATCGACGGCGCGGGGGCGTGGGCCAAGTTCCGCTACGTGACGTGGCCGCAGCTCAACCCCGTGACGCTGTTCGCGACCGTCACCACCACCATCGCGTCGTTCCAGCTCTTCGGCCAACCGCACGTGATCACGGCGGGCGGGCCCCTGCGGACCACGCAGAGCGTGATGATGTACATCACCGAGGAGGCGTTCACGCGCTTCCAGTTCAGCTCGGCGGCGGCGATGTCGCTGACGTTCGGCGCGCTGCTCCTCCTCGTCACCGGCTTCCAGTTCCGACTCACCCTCCGCGACCTGGGACGGGGGCGGGCGTGAGCTCGCGCGCACCCGCGTACGGCCCCGCGACGGTCGCGACGTCGGGTCCGGCGGCGCGAGCGGCGGCCGCGCTGCGCACGCGCGTCGACAGGCGCCAAGGACGGCTGCGCTGGCGGGACGTCCCGCGCTTCGTCCTCCTCTGCGTGCTCGCCGTGTTGTTCCTCGCCCCTATCTACTGGATGGTCACGACCTCGCTGAAGATCGAGGCCGCCACCGTGGCCAGGCCCGTGCAGTGGTGGCCGCACGAGCCCACGCTCGATAACTACCGCGCGATCTTCCAGGCGGCAGACGCGCGGTTCGCCCGCTGGACGTTCAACTCGCTGTTCACGTCCCTGGCCTTCGCCGTCGGCAGCGTGGTGCTGGCCGTGCTCACGGCCTACCCGCTGTCGCGGATGCGGTTCCGGGGCCGCGACTTCTGGTTCTGGGTCGTCCTGTCCTCGATGATGGTCCCGGGGGTCATCTTCCTGATCCCGCACTACCTGATGATGGTCGACTTCGGCTGGATCGACACGTACCACGCGCTGATCTGGCCGGGGATGCCCGCCGCCTTCGGGGTCTTCCTGATGCGGCAGTTCTTCGTGTCGATACCGAGGGAGCTCGAGGAGGCGGCGCGGCTCGACGGCGCCAACAGCCTGCAGGTGCTGTGGCACGTGCTGCTGCCGTTCCTGGTCGCCCCCATGGCCACGCTGGGCCTGTTCCAGTTCATGGCCTCGTGGAACAACTACGTCTGGCCGCTGTTCGTGGTGCACGGCGAGATGCAGACGCTGCCCGTGGCGATCACGAACTTCAGCAGCCGCTACTGGACCGCCTACGGCAAGCTCATGGCCGGCACCGCGATCGCCTCGGTGCCCGTCCTGATCGCGTTCCTCTTCGCGCAGCGCTACTTCATCAGGGGCATGTCGCTGACGGGGCTCAAGGATGACTGACGGACCGAGAAGAGAGGGGCGCCGCGGGCTGATGTGGCTCGTCGGCATCGAGAACGCCTTCATCCCCGACATGGACGTCGACGAGCTGAGCTGGACCGCGCACCGCGAGCGCTGGCGCGAGGACCTCGCGCTGGCCGCCGAGGTGGGCGCGACGGGCATCAGGTACGGGATCACCTGGCCAGAGGTCGAGACCGCGCCCGGCCGCTACGACTTCTCCACGGTAGACGCGGTGCTGGACGAGATGGAGCGCCTCGGCCTCGAGCCGGTGTGGGACCTCGTCCACTTCGGCGTCCCCGCCTACCTCAGTGAGGGCTACCTCGACCCGGCGTTCCCCGAGGCCTACGCCGCCTACCTCGAGGCGTTCGCGCGGCGCTACCGCGGCGTGGTCACGAAGCTGACGCCGTGGAACGAGCCCTACATCAGCGTCTACTTCCGAGCTGGGTTCGGCATCTGGCCGCCGCACCTGGAGGGCAGGGAGGGCTTCGCGAGGCTCCTGGCGCCGGTCGTGGCCGCCCTGCACGAGGGCCTGAGGCGGCTGGAGCGGGCGGCGCCGGAGACCGAGGTGTGGCTCAACGACGGCGCCGACTCCTTCCACCCGGCGCGCCCCGAGCTCGCCGAGGAGGCGGCGTTCAGGACGCTCCAGCGCTACGCGGCCTTCGACCTGCTGCTCGGCGAGGCGGTGCCCGGCCAGGAGACGCACGAGTGGCTCGCGGCGGCGGGCTTCCCGCGCGAGCTCCTGGAGCGCTGCGCCGCCTACCCGGTGCGCGTGGACGTGATCGGCCTCGACTACTACCCGGAGACCGAGCACGACCTCGACCTGGGCGAGGACGGCAGGCCCGTCGTGACGAGGGCCTCGCGGCCGGTGGGCCTGGCCGCGACGGCGCTCGAGTACCACCGGCGCTACGCCCTACCCATGTTCGTGGCGGAGTCGAGCGCCTCGGGCAGCGACGAGGAGCGGCGGCGGTGGCTGGAGTGGAACATGGCCGAGATCGCCGCGGCCCGCGCCGCCGGCGCCGAGGTCGTCGGCTACACCTGGTGGCCGCTCTTCGACCACGTCGACTGGGACTCGCTGCTCACGAAGCGCGAGGGCTTCGTCTGCCCGGCCGGCCTCTACCACCTCTCGCCGACGGTCCGCGACCGGCGCGAGACCGACGCGGCGCGCGCCTACAAGGAGCTCGCCACGGGCGCTCCGGCGGGCGAGCGGGCGCGATGAGGCGCGTGCTCATCGGCACGCTCTTGGCTCTCGTGGGCGCCGGCGCCGCTCAGACCTACACGAACCCGGTGATCGCGCCGGTCGCGGCCGACCCGGCCGTGATACGCGACGAGGACGGCACCTGGTACCTCTACGCCACCCAGGACAGATGGGACGACGGCGTCGAGCACTACATCCCGACGTTCCGCTCGCGCGACCTGGTGAGCTGGGAGTTCGTCGGCGACGTCTTCAGGTCGCCGCCGAGCTGGAAGCGGCAGGGGTTCCTGTGGGCGCCCGACGTCAGCGTCGTCGACGGCGTCTACCACCTCTACTACAGCTACTCGACGTGGGGAGACCCGAACCCGTGCATCGGCCTGGCGCGCGCCCCGTCGCCGACGGGCCCGTGGGAGGACCTGGGCAGGCCGGTGTTCTGCTCGGAGGACATCGGCGTGCGCAACTCCATAGACCCGTTCCACCACGTCGCCGCGGACGGGACGCGCACCCTGATCTGGGGCAGCTTCAACGGCATCCACGCGGTGGCCCTCTCGCCCGACGGCACCGAGCCGGCCGGCGAGCCCGTGCGGATCGCCGACACGCGCTTCGAGGCGGCGTACGTCATCGAGCGCGACGGCTACTACTACCTCCTCGTCTCCTCCGGCTCCTGCTGCGAGGGGGCGAGCTCCAGCTACGCCACCTGGGTCGGCCGCTCGGAGTCGCTGCTCGGCCCCTACGTCGACGACCTCGGGCGCAGCCTGCGCGCCGGCGGCGGGCGGCTCGTCCTCTACAGGAACGACGTCTGGGTCGGTCCGGGGCACGTGTCGGTGGCGAGGGACGACGCCGGCGACGACTGGCTCGTCTACCACGCGATCGACCCCTCGCGGCCGCACCTGCGCAGCGGTGCCACGCGGCGGCCGGCGCTCATCGACAGGATCGAGTGGGTCGACGGCTGGCCGGTCGTCAACGGCGGCGAGGGGCCGAGCGCGGACGAGCGGCCGGCGCCGGCGGTGCGGTGAAGCCCGCCCCGTGTCCGCGGCGCGCGGCCTCAGGCCTGCGGCGCCACGACCGGCAGGCTCAGCGTGGCCTCGAGCCCGCCGCCCGTGTTCGATAGGGCCAGCTCACCGCCCAGCGCCCTGGCCACGTGGGCCACGAAGGCCAAGCCCAGGCCCAGCCCGTCGCCGGAGTGGTCGAGCTTGTAGAACGGCTCCGTTAGGTGGGGGAGGGCCTCGTCGGGTACGCCGGGGCCGTCGTCGCTGACCCTGACGGTGAGCCGCCTCTCGCCCACCGCCACCGCCACGCTGGCTCGGCCGCGGCCGTGACGAAGGGCGTTGTCGATCAGGTTCGAGATCGCCTGCTGGACGATCCTCGGGTGCGACACGTGCGCGCCGGCGAACAGCCCACGCACCTGCACCCGCGAACGGTTCTGCTCAGGCAGGGCGGCGAGCGTCTCCTCGATCAGCGGCGCCAGAGGCCTGCGCTCGGAGGCGTGCTCCCACGAACGGGCGAGCGAGAGCAGCGCCTCGAGCACCTCCTCCATGCGCCTGATGTTCTTCTCGACGACGGTCAGCGTCTCCTCGGCCGGCACCTGGCCCAGGCGCGCCAGCTCGACCTGCAGCCGTATGGCGGAGAGCGGCGTGCGCAGCTCGTGCGAGGCGTAGCGCGTGAAGGCGCGCTCCCTCTCCACGTGCTCGTCGACGGCCTTGGCCATGGCGTTGAAGCTGCGGACCAGCTCGGAGAGCTCGTCGCGGCCCGGCGGCACGTTCACCGCCTGCGTGCGGCCCTCGACCGCGAGCTCGCGCGTTGCCCGGGTGAGCTGGGCTAAGGGCCTGGCGATGCGCCTCGACAAGAGCTGGCCCAGACCGAGACCCAAGAGCACGAAGACGGGCACGTCGAGAAGGTCCAGAAGCAGGCCCACCGGGACCCGACCGTCACCGACGGGCAACCGCTCCTCGAGGCCCTCTAACGCGACGTCGAGGACGCCCTCGAGGACCGTGGCGGCTAGCACGGCCGCGACGACGGCCAGGAAGACGGATCGCCTGAGGCTCATGCCGAGAGTATTCAACCGAGACCTAGGCGGTAACCCCCGGGAACGGTCTCGATCACGTCGCCGGCCAGCTTCTGCCGCAGCTGGCTCACGTAGACGCGCACGACCCGCGGGCCGGAGCCCGCCTCGGGGAAGAGGCGCTCCTGCAGCTCTTCGACGGTGAACACCCTATCGGGGTAGTGCGCGAACAGCTCGAGCATCTCGAACTCTCGCGCCGAGAGCCTCACGTCTTCTCCCTCCCAGGTGATGCGGCGGTTAGCGAGGTCGACGCGCAGGGGTGGTCTCTCCAGTACCGCGCGGCGGTTCTGGGCGCCACGGCGCAGCAGCGCCCTGACGCGCGCGAGGAACTCGGCCAGGCCGAAAGGCTTGACGAGGTAGTCGTCGCCGCCGAGGTCGAGGCCCCGCACGCGGTCGGCCTCGGCGTCGCGGGCGCTGACGAACAGCACCTGGCCCTCGAAACCCGCGTCGCGGAGCTGGGCGGCCAGCTCGAAGCCGGCGTCCTCCCGCGGGCCGATCATCACGTCGAGGACCGCGAGGTCGAAGCGCTGCTCGGCGGCGGCCCGCGCGGCGGCGGCCTCGGAGGTCACCCACTCGACCTGGTAGCGCTCATGCCTGAGCGCCTCGGCGAGCGCGCGGCCGATGTCGGCGTGGTCCTCGAGCAGCAGGATCTTCATCCACTTACCCCTGCCTTATCAGCCGAAAATAGGCTGTCACGGTCCGGTGCGGCGGTCCATGCGCTTCACATGCGCAGGGACGGCGGTGGCGCGACGGGGGGCGGGCGGACGCATGATATACCATCGCCCGCGAAACACCGTTCCGGTGGAGCCGACCGTGGCAAAGGCCTGTACGGCGGCGGCCCGAGTGATCGCGTGAGGAGTTCGACCTGATGTACGCGAGAAAGCACCTTCGCCCCGTGACCGCTAGACCGCTGGCGTTCCTCTGGGCAGCGCTGTGCCTCCTGCTGGCGGGCGTGGCTCAGGCCCAGGGCGTCCCCACGGGACCCCTGCGCGTCGGGGTCGTGGTTCCGCTGAAGGTGGGCGAACCGCTGGCTGACGCGGTGGCCGCCTCCGCGGCGTCGGGCGCGGCGATGGCGCACGACGAGTTCGCGTTCAACGCCGAGATGCTGGGCATCGAGTTCGCCGTGCTGACTCGCGAGGCCAGCGGCGGCGAGGCCGTCGTGGCCGCCGCCGAGGAGCTGGTCGCCGAGGGCGCCTACGCCATCGCCGGCGGCTTCAGCCTCGAGGAGGCGGCGGCGCTGGCGGCGTGGTCGGCGGAGGCGGGGGTGCCGTACTTCAACGTCGGCTCGTCGGCCGACGTCCTGCGGCAGGAGCAGTGCCAGCCCACCGCGGTGCACATCGAGCCGAGCGCGGCGATGTACCTCGACTCGCTGGCCGGCTGGTACGTGCGTTCGGGGTACCGGCAGTGGTTCTTCGTGCGCGGCACCGACCCCGAGTCGAGCGCGCAGCTCCAGCGCGTCCAGCGCGGGCTCAGGGAGCGCCACTTCGGCGCCAGGTCCGTGGGCGACGTCGCCGTCGAGCCCGGCGCCGACCTGACGCCCGTCGTCGACCGCGTCCGCCGCAGCGGCGCCGACCTGGTCCTGCTCCTGCTGCCGGCCGACGAGCAGCTCCGCGTGCTGGCCGCGCTAGAAGGTGCCGGCGTCCAGGTGGAGGTCACGGGCTACCCGTACCCCGAGGCCCAGACGCGCGCGTTCTACGCCGCCTCGCGCGAGGCTGCGCCCCGGCTGGGGACGCTTCACCGCGCCACCGCCTGGGAGGCCACGCTCGACGCCTACGGCGCCAGGGAGCTCAACGCCCGCTACCGCCAGCAGTTCGGCGGACAGCCGATGGAGGCGCCGGCTTGGGCCGTGTACCAGGCCGTGAAGCTGGCCTACGAGGCCGCCTTCTTCGGCGGCGGCACCTCCGCGGAGCAGGTGCTCGGCTACCTCGAGGCCGAGACCACGGTGTTCGACGTGTGGAAGGGCATCGGCACCACGTTCCGGCCCTGGGACGGGCAGCTCCGCCAGTCGCTCTACCTGGTGAAGATAAGCGAGACCGAGACAGACCCGTTCACGCTGGTGACGCTCGTAGGGGAGCTCCCGGCCATCTACATGCCCGGCACCGACCCGGTCGAGCGCCTCGACCAGATCGGCGACCTCGCCGCGGCCAGCCGGTGCCGCCGGTGACGAGGACTGGTAGACCATCCGCCGCGCAGACGGCCGGCGGTCGAGAGGAGAGCATGAGAACGAGAAGGAACGCACGATACCGGGTCGCTGCGCTCGCGCTGGCGACGGCGCTGGCGACGGGCGCGGCCCTGGCGCAGGACTCGTACCGCCTCTACGTGGCCAACGAGTACAGCGCCGACATCACGATCATCGACACCGCGACGGACGAGGTCATCAAGACCCTGTCAGTCTCGGGCCGCCCGGGTGAGGTGCGCCCGCGCGGCATGGCCGTCAGCCCCGACGGCAGGACGATCTACGTCGCGGTCTCGGACTTCAACCCGCAGATCGAGACGCCCGAGGACAAGATCGTCGCCATCGACGTCGAGACCAACGAGGTCATCAACGAGTTCCGGGCGGGCGGCAACCCCGAGCGCGTCGCCGTCAGCCCCGACGGCACGCAGATCTGGGCCGCGCTGGAGGCGATCGCCCAGGGCGCCGGCTACGACGTGCAGACGGGCGAACAGCTCGGCATCTTCCGCGTCGGGGTCGAGGCCGAGGGCGTGGCCGTCAGCCCCGACGGCAAGTGGGTCTACATCACGGCCGAGGCGACCCACACCGTGACGGTGATCGACCGCGAGAACCTGCAGGTCGTCAAGCACTTCCTGGTGGGCAACAGGCCGCGCGTGGTGGAGTTCTCGAACGACGGCACGCGGGCCTACGTATCGGCCGAGATCGGCGGGACGATCTCCGTCGTCGACACGTCGACCCACACGGTTATCGAGACGATCAACCTCGGCCTCGACTCCCGTCCCGTCGAGATCGCCGTCGACCCGACCTCCGACCGCATCTACGTCGCCGGCGGCGGCACGAGCGCCGTCTACGTGATCGACACGACGACGAACGAGGTCATCGCGACGATCCGCGAGCAGATGGGTCGCCGCCCGTGGGGCATCGCCATCACGCCCGACGGCAGCAAGGTCTACACGGCCGATGGTCTCTCCGACAGCGTCACCGTCATCGACACCGACTGCCTCTGCGTCGTGAAGCGCATCGAGGCGGGTCGCGGCGCCCACAGCGCCGAGATCGGGGTGGTCCCTCGTGACTAGGCTGCGCGTCCTCGTGGCGGCCCTGGCTGCCGCACTGTTCCTGCTGGCCTCCGTGGCCTCGGCGCAGTACTCGCGCGCACCGTTCTTCGAGCACACGCTCGAGGTGAGCCAGGCCTACGGCATCCAGCTCTCGCTCCAGCGCCTCGACGCCCTCGAGCTCGTCGACGAGCACGCCGAGGCGGATGACGACGATGACGAGGGCGAGGAAGAGGAGGGCCTCGACGACGACTACCTCGAGATCGTCGAGGGCTTCGAGGTCGACCTCGCACGCTACATCGGCACGCTGCGGGCCGTGGACCCCGAGCTGGCCGAGGAGGTCGAGGAGGCCATCGAGGCGCTCGAGGACGCCGTCGAGGACGGCGAGGACTACGACGACCAGGTCGTCACGCTCCGCTTCCTCCTCGAGACCGCCTACCAGAGGGTGATCCCCGCCGAGCTGCGGAACGACCCCGCGTTCGTCGCGGCGGTGATCGTCGAGCTCTCGCTGGGCGAGGGCGGTGTCGCCGAGGGCTACGAGGAGGCGGTCGAGGGCGAGCTGGGCGCCTACACCATGGGCTACGCCGCCCTCGAGCGCGTCAGCGGCCTGTGGCGCCAGGTCGCCGGACGGGCCACGGAGCAGCAGCGGGCCGACGTCGAGGAGATGCTCGAGTTCCTGAGCGAGTTCGTGTACGTCGAGCCGGTGATCGAGGAGCCCATCATCGGCAACCCCGAGGAGGCCGAGGCGCCCGTCCAGCGGATGATCGGCGTGCTCGAGACCGTGGTCGACGCCGAGCTGTTCCCCGGCCGCGACCTCGCGAGCCTCGCGGCTCACCTCCCCGAGGAGCTCGCCGGCTACTGCGAGATGTACGACGCCGGGCAGGACGAGCTAGCCCTCGAGGGCGTGATCGCGGTGGGTCACCTCTACCTCTCCGCCGACCTCGGGCAGTTCCTCGGCTTCATGGCTCCCGAGGTCCACGAGGAGGCCCTGGAGCTGATCGTCGCCCTCACCGGCCTCGAGCCCGAGGACGACGATGACGACGCCGAGGCGGACGACGACGACGATGACGATGACGACGACGAGCGGGCGGCCGTCGCCGACCCCGGCGCGGCCTGCCGCGAGCTGCTCGAGGTCCTCCGCGAGGCTCACGAGGTGTTCGGGGGCTGAGGGCCTTCGCGGTACCCTCTAGGCGATGAGCCTTCCGCCCGAACGTGGGGGCTCGCCGGCCGCCAGCGCGGCCGCCGGCGGGCCCCCCGCCGTTGACTCAGGGGTCTACACGGCGTCCGCCGCGACGTCCGCCCACGGTGGTGCGGCGTCGACCTTCGGCTCGCAACCCGCCGTCACAGTCGAGGGCCTCGGGCGACGGTTCGGTGACCTGATCGCTGTCGACTCGCTGACCTTCAGCGTGGCCCAGGGCGAGTTCTTCGCCCTCCTGGGCCCGAACGGCGCGGGCAAGACGACGACGATCCACATGCTCACCACGCTCCTGGAGCCCACGTCCGGCCGCGCGAGCGTCATGGGCTACGACGTCGCGCGCGAGCCTCAGCGCGTGCGGCAGGTCCTGGGCATGGTCTTCCAGGACCCGGCGCTCGACGAGCGCCTCACCGCTCGCGAGAACCTCGAGCTGCACGCGGTCCTCTACGGCATACCGCCTCGGGAGCGGCGCCAGGCCATCGAACAGGCCCTGGTGTGGGCGTCGCTCGTCGAGGCGGCCGACCGGCGCGTGCGCACCTTCTCCGGCGGCATGAAGCGGCGGCTCGAGCTGGCGCGGGCGCTCATGCACTCGCCGGGCGTGCTGTTCCTCGACGAGCCCACGCTGGGCCTCGACCCCCAGGGGCGCAGGCACCTGTGGGAGCGCATCGACGCGCTGCGCCGCGAGGGGCTGACCGTGCTGATGACGACGCACAACCTGCCCGAGGCCGAGGCCTGCGACAGGGTCGGCATCATCGACGCCGGGCGGCTGGTGGAGATCGGCCCGCCCGGCGAGCTCGTGGCGAAGCACGCAGGCGAAGGGGGCGACCTCGAGGACGTGTTCATCGCGCTCACCGGCAAGCAGCTCAGGGACGAGGAGGCCACGGCGCGCGACCTGATGGTCAGCTTCGCCAAGCGCGGAGGGGAGCACACGCGGTGACCGCTCAGGCGGCGACGGGAAGGACCCACGCCAAGGCGCCACCCTCCTGGGCCGGCATCGCCCCGTCGGTCGTGTGGGTGATGTGGCGGCGTGAGATGCTCCGCTACGCCCGCGACCGTTCCCAGCTCTTCGGCGGCCTGTCGCGCACCGTGCTGTGGCTGGTGATCCTGGGCTTCGGCCTCGGTGCCGCCCTACGTCAGATCGAGGGCTACACCTACGCCCAGTACATCCTCCCGGGCGTGATCGTCCTGAACGTCCTGTTCGCGGCGCTGCAGTGCGCGATATCGCTGGTGTGGGACCGCCAGGTGGGCATCATGCGCGAGGTCCTCGTATCGCCGGCGCCGATGCTGTCCGTGGCGCTGGGCAAGCTGTTGGGCGGGGCGACGGTCTCGGTGATCCAGGGGTCGATCCCGCTGCTGTTCACGCCGCTGATCGGCGTGCGGCTGACCGTCTGGTCGGTGCTCGGTGCCTGGGCCGTGATGTTCTTCCTCGGCCTGTTCATGACCGCCCTCGGCGTGATCATCGCCTCCCAGCTGCGCACCTTCGAGGGGTTCGGGAGCATCTCGAACGGCGTGATCCAGCCGCTCTACTTCCTCTCCGGCTCGATCTTCCCGCTGCGCGGGGTCATCGGCGGCGTCGGGTTCCTCGAGATCCCCCAGCACCTGCGCGAGGAGCTCAGGAGGCTGGGGATATTCGCGATCGGCGGCGGCTGGGTCGTCCAGCTCCCGACTTGGATCCAGGTGCTCGTCTACGTGAACCCGGTCAGCTACCAGCTCGACCTCCTCCGCTACGTGCTGCTGCGCTTCCAGCAGCTCCCCATGGCCGCCGACCTGGCAGTCACCTTCGGTGCCGCGCCCATTGCCACCGTCATCGCTGCGTGGGCGATGCGCCGCATGGCCGCGACGGGGCGCTGAGGGGCGCGGGGTCGGCGGCGGCCACCGGCCGCGCGATGGCGAGCTGGTCGGACACGCGGCGCCCCCACTCCGCCTCGGGGTCGACCTCGATCACGTATAGGGGCTGGATCAGCTCGTGCCGCCCGGCGCTGAAGGCCAGCCGTGCCGGCTCGCTGCCCCCTGCCGGCTTGTCCATCCCCAGCGCCGCCAGGTCGCCCTCGAGCAGCTCGATGGCGCCGCTCACGGTGAAGGTCCCGAGCCGCTCCGCGGCTGCGGCGACGAGGGTCACGGCCTGGTAGGCGGCCCACGCCGGCGGGTCCATCGGCCGGCCGTAGCGAGCCGCGAAGCGCGCGTTGAGCTCGTCGCCGCCTCGCGGGTCCTCGTCGTCCACGCCGAGCGTCGGCTCCCACACCTGCACGCTGTAGCGCAGGCTCCGGTTGGCCGAGCGCACGGTCATGTTCGCCAGCCGCTCGCGCGACTGCGCCTCGAGGTGCGGGTAGGGTGCGACGGCCACGGCGGGGCCCATCACCTCCTGCTGCGAGAGGAAGTCGACCTGGTCCTCGGGCTGCAGCGTGAGCAGCACGACGTCGGGGTCCGCGGCCGCGACGGTCTCCAGCACCGCCAGGTGGTTCAGGGCGCGCGGCTCGACGCCGACCCTGCCCACGAACGTCGGGGAGCCGCCGGGGCGCGACGCCGCCAGCGCCTCCGCGAGCCCGGCCAGGGCGGTGCCCTCCTCGCTCTCCTCGTGGACCAGGAACCAGCGTTCGCCTTCATCACCGAACCAGTCGTAGAGGGCGGTCAGGTACGCCTCGGGGCTGCCGCCCAGGTGGAACGTCACGGGCGAGCACGCGGCCTGGAGCGGTACGGCGCCGACGTCGAAGAACAGCACGCCGGCCTCCGCGGCCACGGCCGAGAGCGCTTCGGCCTGTCCGGCGCCGACGCCCCCGACCAGCGCCTTCGCGCCCTCGGCGACGAGCCGACGCGCCGCCCGCACGGCGGCGTCCGGGTTCGGAGCGCTGGCCAGACGCACCTTGAGGAGCGGCCGGTCCCCGACGCCCGGCGCCTCGCCATCGGCCAGCAGGGCTCCGAGGCGCACGGCCTCTCCCATCAGGTCCGTGTAGTACGTGCCGTTCACGCGGGAGCCCGGCGTGGGCTGCGGCGCGACGACGCCGACGCGCAGCGGTTCGTCGGCGCCCGGCGACGCGATGGTGGTCCGGGGGCGCGGCTGCGCCAGGACCGGGAAGTCGGCCTCGGCCAGCAGCGCTTGGACCTCGTCCCAACGGGCTGCGAGGGCGAGGTTGAGGCTCTCGACGAGCGCGTCGTCGCCGGGCCTGGCGCCCATGGCGATCGCGAACGACAGCGGCTGGAAGGGCGGGTCTATCGCCGGCTCGACGGGTCTCACGACCAGGGGAACGTGCGAGCGCGCCGCGAAGTAGCCGGCGACGGGTCCCCAGGCGATCCCCAGGTCGACCTCGCCCGCGGCCACGGCCGCGACGACGCCTCCGAGCGGCGTGTCCTCGCCCGGCTCGGGGGCGTACCTGACCGCGTTCTCGACCAGCCCCCGCACGGCCAGGGCTTCCCAGGCGGGTCCGGCGCTGCCGCCGGCCGGGACCTGAACCCCGATGCGGAGCTCGCGCAGGGCCGGGTCGTCGAGTGAGGCGATCTCGACGCCGGAGCCTTCGCTGTAGACGAACGCGTACGGGCTCGTGTAGTAGGCGATCGTCGTGAGGTACCCCTCCTGCCCCTCCGCTACCGCCATCACCAGGTCGCAGTCGCCGCGCTCCAGCAGGACGTAGCGGCGCAGGGAGGAGGAGAGGTCGAGCCAGCGATAGGAGACCGCGAGCCCCAGCTCGTCGGCCAGGAGGGCGGCGAGGCGGTTCTCGACGCCCGCCATCCGTTCGTTCGAGAACGGGAGGTTCGCCTCCTCGGCGCAGACGACCAGCTCTGCGGGCGCGGGGGGGCTGGGCTGGCCGCTCGTCGACGGCACGGCCAGCGCCAGCATCAGCGCGAGCGCCCACGGCGATGCTCGGCGGGCGGCGACTCCTGGCAGGTTCGTGCGGGCCGGGCCCAGGGGCGCGCGGTCTCGCGATGCGCGCGCCCCTGATGCCGCGTGGGTCACGGTACGGCTACTACTGGTCGCCGCCTCCGGCCGCCTGGTCGGGCAGCGCGAACACCCACACCGCGCCGCCCTGCGGGACGTCGCTCGACCAGCCGAACTGCTCGGCCATGCGGCTCTGCATGCGCTGGGCGTCGACGCCCCAGCCCGACTGCACAGCCACGTACTGCACGCCGTCGACCTCGAAGGTGGTCGGAACGCCGGTCACGCCGGAGTTCGTCCTGAACTCCCAGAGGACATCGCCCGTCTCGGCGTCGAACGCGCGGAACATCCTGTCGCTGGTGCCGCCCATGAAAACGAGGCCGCCTGCGGTCGTGAGGACGGGGCCCCAGTTCGCCGACTCGAACGTGGCGGTCCACACCTCTTGACCGGTGCGGAGGTCCCACGCCTGCAGCTCGCCGATGTGGTCCGCGCCCTCGACGATGTTGAAGGTCGTCTGCGCGCCTGTGTAGCCCTGGCCGGGCTCGTACTCGACCTCGACGCCGGTGACCGAGCCGCAGTGGTTCTCGTTCGCCGGGATGTACAGGAGGCCGGTCTGCGGGTTGTACGCCTCCGGCGGCCAGTCCCTGCCGCCCCACAGCGACGGGCAGAACTCGACGGTGCTGCCGACCGAGGGCTTACGGGCTGGGTCGTAGACCGGCTGGCCGGTCTCCGGGTCGATGCTCTGGAAGACGTTCTGCTCGACGTACGGCCACGCGTCGACGTAAGTGAGCTGGCCGTCGGAGCGGTCGAGGACCCACAGGTAGCCGGACCGCCCGACCTTGATGGCCGCCGGGAAGGTGCGGCCGTCGCGCTCGAGGTCGATGAGGATCGGCGCCACGACCTCGTCCCAGTCCCAAGAGTCGTTCGGCTGGTACTGGAAGTAGGTGACGATCTCGCCCGTGTCGATGTCGAGGCCGATCGTGGACGTGGCGTAGAGGTTGTCGCCCGGCCGCGTGTCGCCCGTCCAGGGGGCGCCGTTGCCCGTCCCGAAGTAGGCGATGCGCGCGTCGGGGTCGTAGTTGCCAGTGCTCCACACCGGCGCCCCGCCCGTCTGCCAGGTGTCGCCCGGCCAGGTCTCGTTGCCGGGTTCGCCGGGCCCCGGGACCGTGAAGGTTTTCCAGAGGCTCTCGCCGGACTCGGCGTCGAACGCCTGGACGAAGCCGCGGATACCGCGCTCGCCGCCGGACACGCCCACCAGCACCTTGCCCTCCACGACCAGCGGCGCCAGGGTGATGTAGTAGCCGTGGGTGGTGTCCTCGACCTGCGTCTCCCACACGACCTCGCCCGAGGCGGCGTCGAGCGCGACCACGTAGGCGTCGAGCGTGCCTATGTACACCTTGTCGTTCCACAGGCCCACGCCGCGGTTCGTGGGGTGGATCATCGTCGTGCCCTCGGGCAGCTCTCGCCTGTAGCGCCAGTAGAGCTCGCCCGTGGCCGCGTTCAGCGCGATCACCTGGTTCTGCGGCGTGGTCACGAACATCACGCCGTCGTTCACCACGGGCGGCGACTCGTGCCCCTCCGTCACTCCCGTGGACACCGTCCACACGGGCCTGAGCTGCGCGACGTTCTCGCGGTCGATCTGGTCGAGCGGGCTGTAGCCGGTGCCGTCGTAGGTGCGGCGGTACATGAGCCAGTTGTGCGGCTCCGGGTCGAGTAGACGCTCGGCCGTGACAGGGCTGTACTCCTCGATCGTCCCTATGCCCGCGGGCGCTAGCTGCGCGGCCACCAGGCCGGCAAGGCCTACTAGACCGCATAGGCCGATGACGACGGCCACGCGGCCGCCGCCCCTCGTCGCGGTTGCCTTCATCGCATCCTCTCCCTACCGTCCCGGTGCTGGACCGGGTCACCTCCAGGCTCTTCTGCCGATGCGACAGCTACCTCACGCTCTCTACCTCCTCGACCGTGACGGGACCGAACCGGTTGCCCCAGCTGTTCCGCACGTACGTGGCGACGGCGGCTACCTGCTCGTCCGTGAACTGCGCGCCGACCGCGGGCATGTACCCGAAGCCGTGGACGATGACGTCGGCGACGTGGGAGCCGTCGGCGAGGCGCTGGTTCCCCACGAGCCGCGCGCCCACGCCGCCCTGCCCCTGTTGGCCGTGGCAGGCGGCGCAGACCGAGGTGAACACCTGCTGGCCCTGGGCGTAGAGCTCCTGGTCGATGGCGCCGGCCTCTCCTTCCTCGGCGTCGCCCTCACCCTCCTCGGCGGGCGGCTCGTCCGCCTCGGGCGGGCCTTCACGTTCCGGCTCCGCCGGTTGCTCGGCCGGCAGCTCGGGCGGCGGCAGCTCCGTGAGCGGTTCGTCGTTGACCGAGACGAGGTACCACCGATCGTCGACGCCTTGTCCGTTGTACTCGCCGGCTCGCGTGTCGCCCGAGAAGTAGTAGAGGGGGCGGCCGGCGTACGTGACCTGAGTCGTGCCGTCACTCCTCTCGACGGTGCCCAACAGGGACGCGTCTAGGTCCTGGCCGGCGGTCGGTGCGGCCCGGGTCAGCAGGGGCGGCCACGTCGCGGCGCACTCGCCCTCGCAGGCGCTGGCGCCGCCCTCGTCGGCCAGGTTCACGTAGAGGCTGCGGCCGTAAGCGTCGGTCAGGTACCCATCGGGAGCGGCCGCGGTCGAGACCGCGATCGAGGCCCGCTGCGCCAGCACCGTGGCGACCACGGCGAGCAGGGCGACGCACGCGACGACCAGCGGCTGCCGTCTTCGCCTGTTCGATCTGCTCCTTGGGCGCCCCACAAGGCCTCCCATCACGATCCATGGGCCGAGCGCGTCACGCGGCGTTCGAGCTCATGGTGGAGCACACAGGTGCGAGGTTCCTGAGAGGGCGGCCCGGGAGACGGAGCGCCGGCCCTTCGTCGTGCGAGCGAGACCGCGGGCCTTAATCCTGGGGGCCGTCCGCTCATGGATGAGGGTTCCTCTAACTGTCGCCGAGTAACCTGGTGCCAGACCACAAGTCGGCGGTCGCGGAACGGAGCGGTTCGTCCCGCTGACACGGCCTGTGACCGGAGAGGTGGCCTCCATGCAGCGTCGCCTGCCGCTCGCCTTCGCTTCCGCGCTCGTCGCCCTCGTCTTCGTCGCCCTCTCGAGCGCGCCGCGCGCCGACGCGCAAGCAAGCCAGGTCCAAGGGGTCGACGGCGCCCAGGTCTTCCAGTCGGTCTGCGCCGCCTGCCACCAGCAAGACGGCCAGGGCCTGCCCGGTGCGTTCCCGCCGCTCGTGGGGCACGCGCAGCAGCTCTACGAGGCCGCCGGCGGCCCCAGCTACCTGGCCTACGTCGTCCTCTTCGGGCTCCAGGGCCCGATCACGGCAGCCGGCCAGACGTTCGACGGCCAGATGCCGTCCTTCTACAACCTCTCCGACGAGCAGGTGGCAGCCGTCCTCGACCACGTCCTCACCGAGCTCGGTGAGGCGGGGCCGCCCGAGGGCTACGTACCCGTCACGGCCCAGGACGTGGCGGCGGCGCGCCGCGCCGCGCTCAGCCCTGCGCTGGTGCACCAGCGCCGGCCCGAGCTGGCCCAGTCGGGCGACGGTGGGCCCGCCGCGGAGCTCGTCGACGCGCACTACGCAGCAGCCCAGGTCGAGCGCGCCCTGCCCGTCTACCGCAGGCTGTGCCAGGAGTGCCACGGCGAGGACCTGACCGGCGGGCTCATCGGCGGGCCGCCGCTCGCAGGCTCGGTCTTCAGGCAGAAGTGGGGCGGCCGGCCCCTGTCGGCGCTCTTCACGTTCATGTCGACCCAGATGCCGCAAGGGAGCCCAGGCTCCCTGTCAGCCCAGCAGTACGCCGACCTGCTCGCCCTGATCCTCAGCCGCAACGGCCACGAGGCGGGCGACGAGCCCATCGTCCCCGACCTGGAGGTGCTGGGCGGGCTGCAGGTCAAGCCGAACTGAGCCCCGTGGCTCGGTCCGGTTCGCGGGAAGGAGGGAAGCCGGGACAACCGTAGAACCGAGCTGTCACGCATGTCTCCCGGTCCTAGTGGCCGCCCATGGCGGTCGAGACGGAGGAGGACGGATGCTGAAGTCCTACAAGTACCTAGGCGCTCTGCTAGCCGGAGTGGTCCTGCTGAGCGCCGCGTACGCGCTGGCGCAGGGGAGCCAGCAGCCGCGGACGATCGAGTTCACGCCGATCACCGATGAGATGCTGTTGGACCCCGACCCGACCGACTGGATCATGTGGCGCCGCAACTACGCGGCCTGGGGTTACAGCCCGCTGGACCAGATCAACAAGGACAACGTACGGGACCTCGAGCTCGCTTGGGCCTGGACGATGATCGACGGGCGCCAGGAGACCACGCCCCTCGTCTACGACGGCATCATGTACCTGCACAACCAGGGGGACGTCGTGCAGGCGCTCGACGCCGCCACGGGCGACCTGATCTGGCAGTACACCCGCGAGCTCCCGGGTGAGCTGGCCACCACCTCAGCGAGCATCTCCCGTACCATGGCGCTCGCGTACGACAAGCTCTACTTCGCCTCCGGCGACATGTTCCTCGTGGCGCTCGACCCCACCAACGGCCAGGTGGTGTGGGAGACCTCGCTCGGCGATTGGGAGGACCGGTTCGTGGTGACCGGTGGTCCGCTCGTCGCCGACGGCATGGTCGTGGTGGGGGTGTCCGGATGCGGCGGCGCCCAGCCGGGCGGCTGCTACATCGTCGGCCTGAACGCCGAGACGGGCGAGCTGGTCTGGCGCTTCGACACGATCGCCAGGCCCGGCACGCCAGAGGGCGACTCCTGGAACGGCCTCCCGCTCGAGAGCCGCTTCGGCGCCTCGGCGTGGAACATCGGCTCGTACGACCCCGAGCTGGGTCTCGTGTACTGGAGCACCGGTCAGCCGTACCCGTGGATCGCGGAGATGAACGGCCTGCTCCCGCTCCAGGAGGGCGCCGACAACCGCGCGCTCTTCACCGACACGACGCTCGCTCTGGACCCGCATACGGGCGAGCTCGCCTGGTACCACCAGTGGCTCCCGACCGATACCTGGGACCTCGACTACGCCTATGAGCAGGTGCTCGTCGACCTGGAAGTGAACGGCGAGACGGTGCCGGCGATCGTGGCGGTGGGCAAGCTCGGCATCGTCGAGGCCATCGACAGACGCGACGGCACCTGGCTGTGGGCCCACGAGACCGTCTACCAGAACGTGGTGGAGTCCATCGACCCCGTGACCGGCGCCAAGACCATCAACCAGGAATCCATACCGCACATCGGCCAGACGACGGTGAACTGTCCGGCGGACCCCGGTTCGCGCTCCTGGGCATCCACCGCCTACTCGCCGCTCACGAACGCCCTCTACCTGCCCATGCAGGAGTTCTGCTCCGACACCACGCCGAACCCGCTGGGCGAGGGCGAGGTGTACCAGGGCGGCGGCAGGGCGACCTTCTCTCGCCGCGCCGTACCAGGCTCCGACGGCAACTTCGGGGTAGTGAAGGCCGTGGACCTGAACGGACCGTCCGACCTTTGGGAGCACCGCATGCGCCCGGCTAACGGCGGCTCGGCGGCGCTCGCCACCGGCGGCGGCCTCGTGTTCACGGGCAACCTCGCGCGCTACTTCATGGCGTTCGACGACACCACGGGCGAGAAGCTGTGGGAGGTCAGGCTCAGCAACCTGCCCAACGGGTTCCCGATCACCTACATGGTCGACGGCGTCCAGTACGTCGCGGTGCCGGTCGGCCGCGGGTCGGGCCCCAGCAACGCGTTCGCCGTGTTCACGCCGGACATCGTGAACCCGCCCGGCGGCAACGCTCTCTTCGTCTTCAGGCTGCGCGACCAGGGAGGGGCGGGCCAGGCCGGTCAGTGACCTGCCCCATGTGAGGGGCACCCGTACCGGGAGCCAGGGAGCGCCACCCGCGCCCCTGGCTCCCCGACCCAGGAGGTGAGCTACGGTGGGACCACGCCGCGCCGCCGTATCCCTGGCCGCCGTCCTCGCGCTGGGCTCGGCCTTGGGTCAACCGCCTGTGCTGCCGCCCGAGTGGTTCCCCAACAGGTCGCCGTCGCGAGACGCGATGGCAGTGAGCTTCTGCGAGGACCCACGCGACCCCGTACACGAGGTGGACCGGGCGATCGCCGAGGCCATAGCCGAGGCGCTTCTCCTCGAGCCTCGCATCCACGTCGTGGACCGGCAGGTGCGCGGGGAGTCGGAGTACGAGGGCCTCTACATCGACCTCATCGACAACTGCTCGGTCTACCTGGGGTTCAAGCTCTACGCCGAGGCCTACCCCGAGTGGCTGATGCTGACGCGGCCCTACTACGAGGGGCGCTTCGTCGTGCTGGCCGCGGAACCCTCGTGGCAGCGCCTCGAGGACGTGCCGCGCGACGTTCGCATCGGCGTCGTCCAGGGCACGATGGGCGACATCAGGTTCATCACCTTCAACAACAGCCGGCCGGCAGGCCAGCGCTGGCAGCGCACGCCGGTCGGTCCCGCCGAGGAGGCGTTCGGGGTGCTGCTGGACGGCGGCGTGGGCGCCCTGATCGTTTGGGAGCCGACGTGGTGGGCGCTCAGCCGGGAGCGGCCGGAGCTCGCGGAGCTCCACGTCGTCGAGGCGCCTGTGGTGAGCGAGCCCTGGATCGGCGTCGGAGGCATCACGTTGGCCGACCGCCAGTTCGTGCGGTCGCAGGTCGATCAGGCGATCGAGGCGTTGACCTCAGACGGGACGATCGCCGAGATCCTGGAGCGTTACGGAACCCCTGCCAGGCCTGTGCGCTGAGGCCCCTCCAAGCTGACCGATCACCGGCCAGCGCGGGAGAGACGGGTCTTCCTGCTCCTCGGCCCGGACGTGTACCGTGAGGCGGATGGACATCCGGCTGCCCGAGGTCACGCTGCAGCAGCTTCTCCTGCGGCTCGCCGCCACCCTCCTGACGTTGGCGGTTTCCGGCTTCGTCACCACTTGGGCTGTTCGCAGGGCAGGCGACCCGGGACCCGCGCACGATGGTCGACTCACGCTGAGCCCTTTCGCTCACCTCGACCTCGCGGCTGGCCTGGCGGGCCTCTTCTTCCGCGTGACGTGGCTGCGCCCCCTCGAGGCTGACCCCCGGATGTTCAGGTCACCGGTGCGAGGGACGGCCACGGTCGTCGCGCTCTCGACCCTGTCCTTGGTGGTGTTGGCGCTCGCGGCGCTGTTCGGTAGGACCATGGTCGTTCAGGCGTTAGGTGCCAGGGCGGCCTTGACGCCGGTCCAGGTCCTGACTGCCACGTACGAGGTGGCGATCGGCACCGCGCTACTCAACCTGCTACCGCTGCCGCCCTTGCTCGGTGGGCTCTGGTGGGGGGCGATCGGGGCGGAGGCAGGCCGGCTGGCCGCCCGCCAGAGCGTGCGGGTCATCGGGACCTGCGTGGTCGCGGCCCTCCTGCTCACCGGGCTCGCAGAACAGCTGCTCGCGTTGGTGAGACGCTCTTTGATGCAGCTGGCCGGCTTCTGAGGCCAGGCAGCCGCACCCAACCCGCTGCGTAGCGTACCAGCAGGAACAACGTCCAGACGGCCATGGCAGCGAGCAGCCATGGCCGCCACCCCGGTTCCACGGCCCAGGTCACCTGTTTCGTGGGGCGCCAGGTAGACGTTCCGTCGAGCCGCCGACCGCCTGTGACCGATAGCAGGCCTTCGATCCCAGGCTCCTCATGGGCGGGCGCGGCCAACGAAGCGGGGTAGTCGTGGACGACCAGGACCTCCTCGCTAGCCAGAGCCTCGTCGTCGGGTGAGTACGCTCTCACGGACCAGCGCCCCGTCCCTATCGGCAGCAGTCCTGTGTACCGGCCGGGCGTCGTCTCACGCAAGGGCGCCACGACCGCCCCCTGCGCACCTCCGCTCGGGTCGCCGGCTTCCGACGAAGGCACCGCCACGGCGAAGAGCGTCAGGCCCGTGATCAGCTCGCCGGACGCCGACGTAGCCAGGACGTCCACGCGCAGGTCATCGCCGGCGTGCTCCGTTGACAGGCGCAAGCCTGTCTCATGTCTCGCTTGCACGACCCACCGCAGCCATTGACTCCACCAGTCGGAGAAGTCAGGTGACTGACTCCAGGCGTTGCTCCAGGGACCTACAGCCTGGGAGGCGTAGGCGAGCACCCGACCGGCGCCGTAGCGCCAGGCGGCCAGGACCGGCCTGTCCTCCCCGGCCTGCAGGAGCACGGTCGCGTCTGCCTTGGGGGTCGTCTCGACGAGTCCGGTGAGAGGAGGGAAGACGTCGGGCAGCGCCTCCATGAGGCCTGCGTCGCCACCGGTCCGCACTGGTGTGACCGGTTCGCGGATGACCGGGTCTCCCGAGAGAAGCATCGCCTCCTGAGCCAGGATGCCGGGGAGAGCGCGGAAGTCGGTCGTCGTGTGCGCCGTGCCACCACCGAGCCTGGCGATCGTGCGGACCCTTTCCACGTCTGAACCGACGCCGATCGCGATGGCGCTCACGGTCGCGTCGAGCTCCACCAGCCGCGCCACGGCTGCCTCAACGTCCCCTGGCTGAGACAGGCCGTCGGTCATGACCACCACGTGCTTGGAGGCGGCGTCGGAACCCGCCAGAAGCTCGGCGGCCTCGACGAGGCCCGGGTAGACGGCGGTGCCACCGCCGGGCACCAGAGACCTGAGCGCGGCGGCGATGGTCTCGGTGTCGGCGGAGTCCGTGAAGGGGAGTAGGGTGCGAGCCTGCTCGTCGAACACGACGACCGCGATCTCGCTGCCGCGGCCCAGCAGATCGGTCGCCGCGAGCGTCGCCTCCTTGGCGATGTCCAGCCGCGTGACCCCGTCTACGAGTTGCTGCATGGAACCTGACCGGTCGAGGACGAACACCATGGCTACGGCTGGCGCGTCCCTAGAGATCTTCGACGACAGCGGTGACAGCGTGTCGAGAGGTGTCTCGAGGTAACCGCCGGGTCCGAAGCTGTTCTCGCCGCCCAACAACACGAGGCCGCCGCCACGCTCCCGCACCCATCGCTCTAGGGCCTCCTGTTGCGTACGGGTCAGATCGATAGCGGGCACGTCCATGAGCACGATGGCATCTACGCCAGCGAAGCCCATCGGATCGATGCTCATCGCGTGCGGCTGCTGCACGACGGTCAGGTAGCCGTGGAGCTCGAGCGCGTCCGCCAGCGCCTGCGCCCGCTCGAGGTCTCGGGCGAACAGTCTCACCAGCGGTCCCTCACGTACGTGAAGCACTCGCGTCAAGCGGTCGTTCTCGTGGAGCTCATCACCGCTGACCTGGACCACGAGCTCGACGAGCCTCTCACCAGCGGCGTCCAGGTCCACGGTGGCTGTGATGGTGTTCCACCCTGCGGTCAGTTCGACGGCGCTCTCGCTCACCACCTCTCCGTCGAGGTGGAAGCTGATGACTCCGTCCGTGCTCACGCTCGAGTGCACGACCCCCACCAGTCGGGCGGCGTCACCGACGAAGCGTTCGGACGAGAAGAAGAGGGCGCTGGCGGCTGCATCGACCTCCGGGCGCGGCGGTGCCGCCGGCACCGTGCTGACGGTCACGCGCCGGTCGAGGAGGGCGGGGGTGGCGGACAGTAGGTTCCCTCGGGTCGCGGCGAGAGGGGTGGCGAACAACAGGTCGAGTGGCGCGGCGGGGTCCGTGGAGGCGATGGCCCGCTCGACGGCCTGCTGGAGGTCCACCGCCCTGGAGGCGTCCGTCGCGGCCACGCGCACAAGCCTTCTCTCGTTCTGATCGACCAAGGACGGCGGCAGCTCCACCTGCCCCTCACTACTGATCAGTGCCACCGTCCCCGCGAGGCGTGGAAGGGGCAGTGGAGCGGAGACCAGGGCGGCTAAGGCCACGGCGAGAGTAAGGACGTGAAGCCCCGCCGTCAGCCGCTGCCGGCGCCCAGCATCGCCAGGTGCACGCAAGCTGGCGGCCCGCCAGAAGCCCTCGGTTCCCCGTCCGGCGATCAAGCCTTCGAACACGACGAGCGCCAGCGCGACCAGGACTAGCGCGCTCGTGACGCCGCGCCATGGCAACCCCTGCCATCCGGTGTCCATGGGGTCCTCGGGGAGCCCCATCAAGCGGTCCTCCAGGGAAGAGGCGACCCGGGCGAAGGGAGGGTTGACCGCGACGACGAACGACCCACCGTTGGACGTGGTGATCGTCCATGCGCCGGCGCTGTCAGGGACCCAAGCCTCGTCAGCCCGCGGCGGTACCACTGCCGCTTGGGTCGACCAGAACGACGACCAGCGACCTCCGGAAGGCTCCAAGGCGGTGAAGCCACCAGCGACGTCCGTCCACGGCAGCACACAGGGCTCGCCTACGCTGCAGGCCTCTACGCGGCTGCGTCGTGGCACCAGCCAGTCCACGGCGTCGACCATGAGGCTGACGAACTCGTCACTGGCGACGAACGAGGCGTCGGCGGGGTCGAAGCCGACGACGAGCTCTCGCGAGTTGTGGCTAGAACGAACGGCGACCAGTGGACCTGCCTCGCCTTGCACGATGACCTGGCCTTCTTCTGGCGGCAACCAGTGGGCCGAGTAGGCGCCCATGAGTCCCCAGGCCGTTCCCTTGGCCAGAGGGTGCGAGGCGTCCCAGGCGACGACCTGGTTAGGGGCCGCTCCGGTCCCTGTCGGGGGGGCACCTTGCGCGGACCAGCCTAGCCAGACGACGGATTGCGGCCTCCAGGAGAGTTGCTCGAACGGGTCGAAAGAGTTCTCTACGACGACGAGGTCTGGTCGGAGGGAGCCCAGGGCTCCCTCGACCACTGTGACGTCGAACCTGTCCATCGCCCGAAGGACGCGCGCCGTGGGGCTGGCCTCTCCCAGGGACGTGACGACGACCGCGCTAGGACGCGGCGGGTGCGCGCGTAGTACGAACCGAGCCGTATCATCGGCCGCCAGTGCGTCGTCCGTTCGCACACCGACCTCGAGGAGTCCGGGTCCGGGGAGGTCCAAGTCGGCCTGGTAGCGAGCGCGTCGCGCGAGGTTCAGCCGCACCTCCGCCTCCCCGTATGGCAGCGAGGCGCTGCCGCCCTCCGGGGTGAACCTCACGTGGAACGTGACCGCTTGCGGAGCGAGATCGGGGTCGCCGGTCACGGCGGCCTCGGCCGCGATGCGCCACCGTTCCGGTCGCCCAGCATCGGCTTCGACCGCGACGGAGACCAACCCCACGTTCAGCGCCGGCGTGGCCAGCTGCAGGTAGGCGGGCTCGACGGAGTGGAGCACGCCTCCGAGAGCCTCCGCCGCGGTGGCAATGTCGCTGGCCACGACAGTGACGAGTTCGTTGCCGGACAGGTACTTCTCCAAGGTGCCTGCGGCGGCGCGCCAGTCCGGCGGCGCGTCGATGTGAGACGTCCGCTCGAGTGCACGTCGGACGGCGGCGATGGAGTCGAGCTCCAAGGCCACGGCCTGTGTGCGGTCAGCCACGCGCCAGACGCTGTAGACCTGCCCGTCGCCACGCGGTCGCGTCGCCAACCAGCGCTTCCAGCCCGAGGAGTACGCCGTCTCGCCGTCGGCGCTCGTGACGGCCCCGGCCAGGACGCCTGCCTCGATGATGAGCACGTGGTGCTGCCCGCCCGCGGGCCCGAGCCGCGGCTCGGCCAGCGCCACGGAAGCTACGACCACGGTCGCGACCTGGAGCCATAGCGCCAAGGAGCTACGCACCGGCCTGAGACGCGGCTGCGGGTCCGTCTGCTCCATCACCAGGCTCCACAACGCGGTCGCTGGCACTCGCAGCGGCCGGTGGCGCCGCATGTGCAGGTACACCACCAACGGAACGAGCGCGAGGAGTCCCAGGTAGGCAGGGTACGCCAGCGTCATCGCACGATCCCCGCATCAGTGAGACTGCGCGTGAAGACGGTGCCGAGGTCGGTCGCTGTCGTGACCGTGACCAAGCGCCCTCCGACCTTGAGGACTTGTCTGCGGATGTCGTCGGCTGACTTCGCGAAGAGCGTGGAGTAGAGCTCGAACGCCGATGGACCGAGTTCTACCTCGAGCTCGGCACCCGTCTCGCTGTCGACCATTCGTACCGGCCCAGTGCCGTAGAAGGTAGGGTCAACTTCCTCCGGCGCGAGTACCCTCACCACCACGAGCGTCTGCCTGGCGTCGGATGCCACGTCGCAGAGCTCGTCGACACCGGACGACCACAGGTCGCTGAGCAGGATCAGCAAGCCGTTAGGCGGTAGGACGGCGGCGGCTGCTGAGAAGGAACGGACCAGGTCCACGGTCCCTCCCGGCTCGAGCCGTAGCAGCCAAGACTCCAGCTCTTCCTGGCGGCCTGCCCCGCTCAGTCGGGGGTACCAGCGAACCTCACCGCCCGTGAGCGCCCCGCACCTCACCGTGTCCGATCCCGACAACGCGCTGAACGCGAGACCGGCAGCGATGGCTGCCGCGTGGCGCAGCTTGCTCGGTTCCCCGAACCCCATGGACGCGCTCGTGTCCAGCAGGACCGTGACGGCCAGCCGTTCGTGGACGTTGTACTGGCGGATCACGTGCTCGCCGAGCCGGGCGTACACGTGGGGGTCGAGTCTGCGCAGGTCGTCCCCGTAGGCGTACGGTCTGAAGTCCTCGAACTCGATGCCCTCGCCCTTGTTGCGCGAGCGACGCTCGCCCACACCGCCGCTGGCCAACGCTCCGCCGGCGAGGAGCCGGGTGCGCCGCAGCCTTTGCCTGAGCTCGGGAGGCAGGAGGCTCATAGCAGGGGTGCAGGCTCGCGCCTCACGGGATCGCCGCTCGAGCCTGAGCGTCGAACAGCTCGAGGAGCATCTCCTCTACGTTGAGGCCCTCGGCAGCGCCGCGGTAGTTGAGCTGGAGCCTGTGGCGCAGCGCTGGGGCCACCGCGAACCTCACGTCGTCCAGACTCACGTTGAATCGCCCATCGAGGAGCGCCCTCGCCTTCGCAGCGAGCACGACCGCCTGAGCGCCCCGCGGGCTGATCCCGAACCGGACGTACTCGCGCACGGCAGCCGGGTTGGCAGGCTCCGATGGCAGCGTCGATCGCACGAAGCGCGCGATCGCTCGGCGGACGTGGCTGGCGATAGGGACCTCCCTGACGCGCTGCTGGAAGCGCAGGATGTCCTGCGGCGTGATCGTCTGCTTGCCTGTAGTGATCTCGGCACCGGTCGTCTGGTCGAGGATCGTCTCGAGCATGGACTCGCTGGGGTAGTCGACGACGATCTTGAAGAAGAACCTATCGATCTGCGCCTCCGGCAGCGCGTACGTGCCGTCCATCTCGAACGGGTTCTGGGTGGCGAGGACGAAGAAGGGCTCCTTCATGCGGTGCTCGGTCCCTGCCACGGTCACGGTGTGCTCCTGCATGGCCTCGAGCAGCGCTGCCTGGGTCTTAGGGGTGGCGCGGTTGATCTCGTCGGCGAGCACGAGCTGAGCGAACAGGGGGCCCGGCTGGAAGCGCGTGGTGGCCTTCCCGTCCTCGTAGACCAACGCCATGGTGCCGGTGACGTCGGCGGGCATCAGGTCGGGAGTGAACTGGATCCGCGAGTACTCGAGACCCGTGACGTTAGCCAGCGTCCTGACCAGGAGGGTCTTGCCCAGGCCAGGCGCGCCCTCGATCAGCGCGTGGCCGCCGCTGATCAGCGCGATAAGGAGTTGCTCGATGGCTTCGTCCTGGCCGACGACGACCGAGGCGATCTCCCGTTTGGTTGCGGCGAGGAGCCCGAGGTCGGACTCCAGGGTCGCGACGTCTTCCGTTGTGGGCCTATGTTCGTCCACGTCTAGTTCTCCGCTCCCGTCGGCATCAACCTCTTGCCGTCCATCATCTCTCGACCGTGCGTTGGGAGGGCAGGAAGTAGGCCGCGGCCACGTGACGGTACTCGTAGGGAAGATGGCTCGCGCTGACGCTTGGCAGCGGCGTGGGTTGCCAGTCGCCCACCACGACCACCCCGTCCTGCGGCGTTATCGGGTCGGCAGCGTCCGGGGCGACCTCCAGGTTGACGCGCCTCCCGTCCTCCGATTCGTCGTCCTGCACCGCCACGGCCTCGGACTCGCCCGGCCGTGCGACCGACGCGGCGTCGCCGAAGAGCTCTTGGCTACCCCGACCGGCCAGTTCGCTGGCTCCCGCAGACGCGTCCTCTGAGGCGCCGATGATGGCCGCGGCGCCCACCTCCTGGGTCCGCTCGGCCGCTGCTTGCCGAGCGAGCTCCTGCAGGCGCTCCCGCGAAGCGTAGTTGCCGTCGACAGGTCCTGTGGCGCGGTTTGTCGAGCCCGCGCCTTCTGCTGAAGGTTCCCCTGGCGGCGAACCCACGATCGGCCTATCCGTCAACCCGGGCCCCCGTGGCTCGTCGTCGGCCACGCTCTCGGGGGGCGCCAGCCGGCGTTCGAGAGCCTGCAACGTCTCCGACAGCGACGAAGGGCTCGTGTGCTGGTCGGCTACTCGGTCCGCGGGCCTCAGGCCCGGGGGCAGGCCGTTCGCTGTCATCCGATCGAGGGCCGTCAGAAGTTCGCCGAGCCGCTCGGCGTCGGTCACGACCCCGTCCGGTCGGCTCTCCGCCTCCTGAGCGAGCTCCCGCAGGGCACGTGCGACCGCAGCCAAGTGAGGGTCGGAGCGGTCCTCGGCCGCTCGAGCAGCCAGCTCCGCGAGCGAGCGCACCGACGCCGCGGAGACGCCGACGTCACCGTCGACGACCGCGGGCACCGTTCGCGGCAGCCAGCCGCCAAGCTGCGGTGCGACGACGGCGAGTACCAGGGCCGCCAGGAACACGGCGGAGGGACGGCGAGGAACCCGGATCGGCACGACGACGTTCACGTCGATCGCGGTCGCGCGTGCTGCGACGTCTCGATGAAGCGCGGCCGCCACCACGCTGTTCTGCGGGGCGACCTCGAGCGCCGTGCTGAGCCTCTCCTGCAGTCCGAGTCGCGTCTCTACCAGGCGTGCGAGCCACGCCTGTGACACGGGGCGGACCAGGCGCCATACGCCCAAGGTCACGGTCAGCGTGGTAAGCAACGCCAAGGCGCCCACGCCCAACGCCGTCGACGTGGTTCGCCCGAGGGCCTCGGCGAACGAGAACGCGGAGGCGCCGGCGACCGCGCTCCATGGGGCAGCGCGCACCGCCCTCGCGCGCCACACGCGAGCGCGCACCGCCTGGAGCTTGCGCTCCACCGCGCGGGGAGTGGGCGTGGTCATCTCAGTCACGCTCACCTTCCGACTCCACATCGCCTACTCTCATCGAGCAGCACGTCCCGGAATGGCGTGGGATCCCAACAGGCCGTCGATGACGCCTTCTGCGATCAGCAGGTTCAACGCTTCGTCTAGTGCCGATCGCAGGAACGACTCCCTACTGAGCAGGGCGAACCCGAACCGTTGTTCCGGGAGGCGAACCGGGCCCGGGTCGAGCACGGTCAGACCGTTATCGGTCGGTCCTCCTGCGAGACCGAAGTGCAGCGCCGGTTCCCAGATGAGGATGGCGTCCACCTCCCCGGACTCCAGTCTGTCGAGCAGCAGACGGTTGTTCGGGTAGGGGACACGCCTCAAGCGGCGCTCCACGGGCAAGGACTCGAGGTACTGCGCGAAAGCGATATCCGCCGAGCTCCCGATCCTGGTGCCGACGGACGCGCCGGGAGGAAGGTCGGTGAGAGACCTGACGTTCGGGAGGCGCGTGGCGAAGGCGAAAGACAGAGCGGCGTACGGCCGCGAGACGGTGAGCCACGGCACCTCTCGCGTCTCCGACAGCAGGAACCCCGCCAGCGCGTGGCAGTCGTTGTTCAGGAGCACGAAAAGCTCGGACTGGTTCACTCCGAGCGTGTAATCGAGGACGGGCGGAGCGCGCACCCCTCGGATCTCCACGATCTCGACGTTGAGCAGCAACGCCTGGCCGACCGCTCTCGCCACGTCCATCTCGAAGCCACTGAGGAGGCTCTCGCTGTTCACGCACACTGTGATGGTGTCGCCTGCCGTGCGCCGGAACTGCTCGACGAACTCAGGCTGCACCTGTGGTACGCCCGCCCCAGGTTGGGCCGCGGCGTGCGGGGCCGCCAGGACTACGAACGCGAGGATGAAGGAGAGCCAGGTCCCGAAGCGCCTCGCAGGTGTGAGATCACGCATCAGATAAGGCCTTCTTGGCAAGCGGCAGGTGGGGCGCTGCGGCGCCCCACCTGCGTCTAGGAGTAGTCAGCCTCGCTTCGGGCTCACGGGAGCTTGAAGACGTAGATCATGTTGCCGCCGCTCGGAGCCGTCAGGCCGGCCGCGGCCAGGTACGTGCCCTCGATGCCGATACCGCCGCCAGCGCTGACCGCGACGTACTGCACGCCGTCCACCTCGTAGGTCACCGGGTGTCCAGAGACGACGGAGCCGAGGATCGTTTCCCACAGCACCTCGCCGGTAGCGGCGTCGAAGGCACGGAACCGACGGTTCACGTCACCGACGAAGATCAGGCCGCCGCCGGTCGACAGGACGGGCATGAAAGCAGCGGGCTGCTCGTACTTCCACAGCAGCTCGCCTGTGGAGGCCGAGTAGGCCTGGAGGGTGCCGACGTTCTCCTCACCGGGAGCGAGGAAGGGGTCGAGGCTGATGCCGTACAGGTCCTCGGGCACCCACTCGTCCGTCTGCCACTCGGGCTCCATGCAGAGGTTGTGCAGGCTCTGGTAGATGGCGTTCGTGTCCGGGTTGTAGGCGCCGGCCATCCAGTCGCGGCCGCCGAGAGCGGTGGGGCAGACCAGCCCGTAGGGCTCGCCGATCGCGTCGGGGATCACGTCCTCGTTGACGATGACCGTGCCGTCCCCCCGGATCTCCGTGATCACGTTCTGGCGCACCGTCGGACGCGCCCACAGGAACTCGCCCGTCTCGCGGTCGAGGCTGTAGATGACACCCGTCTTGCCCGGGATGTTGGTGAGGGTCTTGTAGACCTGGCCAGGGACCACGTTCGGGTTGATCCACGGGACCTCGTCCGGGTTGGGCGCGACCTCGATGTCCATGATCATGCGCTCGTACGGGTGGTCGAAGTCCCAGTTGTCACGAGGCAGGTGCTGGTAGTACCAGACGATCTCGCCCGTGTCGACGTCGATGGCCAGCGTGCTGTTGGAGTAGAGGACGGGGTCGCCGGGCGTTCCGCGGAGCACCTCGGGCGAGGGCGCCGGTACGGAGGTGCCCCAGAACACGAGCCCGAGCTCGGGGTCGTAGGCCCCGACGTTGCCCCAGGCGCCGACGTGGAAGCGCGACTCGAGCGGGAGGTCACCCCAGGTGTCGCCGCCGGCTTCCCCGGGTCGCGCGATCAGGAACGTGCGCCACAGCTCCTCGCCGCTCTCGCTGTCGTGAGCGGTGATGTAGCAGCCACCCGGCAGCGCGGGGTCGCAGGCGCGGCCGCTGATGACCTTGCCGTTGACGATGAGGGGGCCGGCGGTCTGGCCCACCACGCGCGGGTCACCCACGCTGGCTTCCCAGACCAGCTGACCGGTCCGCGCGTCGAGGGCGACGACGTACGCGTCGCTGGAGAGGAAGTAGATCTTGTCCTCGTAGATGGCGACGCTGCGCATCGTGTCACTGAGCGCCGCGATGGTGGTCTGGTCCAGCTGAGGGATCTCGCGACGGTACTCCCAGATCAGGTCACCGGTAGCCGCATCGAGGGCCTGGACGGTGTTCCCGGCCTGGCCCAGGTACATGACCCCGTTGTAGACGATGGGCGTGGACTCGTTCGATCCCGGTTGCATGACGCGGGCCCACGCCAGGGTGAGCTCCCCGACGTTCTCCCTGTTGATCTGGTCGAGCGGGCTATGGCCCCAGCCGTTGTACGTGCGGCGGGAGTGGATCCAGTCGCCGTCGTCAGGGCTTAGCAGGACCTCGTCAGTGACCGGTTGGAAGTTGCTGACCGTTCCCTGAGCGAGGGCGCTGGTGACCAGGGTCAACAGCGCGCACGAGAGGACGAAGCGTAGCCATTGCTTACCCATCCAGTAGCCTCCTCATATCACCACTCATCCGGCTGGCCCGTGCGTGGGGTACGGCCCAAGTCAAGGGACATCCGTCCTGTGGTCAGTTGCAGAGTATACCAACCATCACCGCCGCGACCTTCTCACTTCTCGGGTGCGGACGGACCGGCGGCAGGGTGTACAGCAAAGCGAGCCGTCGTCAGCAGACCGTGCACTCAGCGATGGGGGCGAGCTCGTACCGCTCGAGGATGGCCGCGAGCGTGCCGTCCGCCCTCATCTGACGTAACGCCGAGCCTAGGGCCCGCTTCAGGGTCAGGTCGCCCTTCCAGAGTCCCAGCGCCAGGGGTTGGCGCGGTAGTCCGGGTACCCATGTAGCGACGCCGTCGACGTCCTCAGCCAACCGCCTGGCCAGCAGCGATTCCGTGACCGCCGCGTCGATCTCGCCGTTCCGGAGCGCCCTCTCCAGCTCGGTGAGGCTCGAGTAGACCTGGACGGACGCGCCCACCGCGCGGAGGTAGCCGCTCAACGCCAGGCGGTCGAGACCGCTCGCGCCAGCGAAGAAGCCCACGCGCGCGCCCGAAAGCGCACGCTCCTCGCCGAGGAAGACGAGCGCCCAACCGGTCTCGAGGTGCGGGTCGGTGGTCTCGAGGAAGGACCGGGTCGTGGTCGATGCCACCACCCCGCCGGCGAGGACCTCGCACTGTGCCCGCGTCACCCGCCAGTTGCGCGGGTTGAAATCGCGGCCTATGGCGCTGTTCTCGTTGAAGCGCACGGTGAGGGCCAAGCGGGACGCGAGCTCCCGCACTAGTTCGATGTCGATGCCCGGTCTGTCCGGGTCGTCGCCGCTGACCAGGGGAGGGTAGGAGACGGGGACGCATACGCGCAATGAGCCGCGCTGCTGAACCTCTCTCAGGGAGGTGTCGGGAGGGAGCCAGCTCGCCAAGAGAAGAAGCACCACCACGACCGCGACGTTCTGGGCGATGGTCCCCGGCCTGGGCAAACGCCTGTTCGTGGTGGGCGCCGGGTCAGTCGCTCGCTCCGTACCGGCCACCTCAGCTCCGCCGGAAGTCGTATAGCGCCCAGGCGAAGAAGACCGCCGCCGCCACGGCCATGACGATGGGGCCCAACCGCGGGTCGAACTGGTTGAAGCCGATGAAGGTACCCCGCAGGGAGTCGACCGCGTACGTGATCGGGTTCCACTCGACGATCGTCACGAGCCAGTCGGGGTAGACCACACGCGTCTGGGCGCGGGTCAGAGCTGGGTCGAGGGGGAACACCGATGCCGAAGTGAAGTAGAGGGGCAGGATCACAGCGTTCGAGAAGACCCCGAACCCCTCGAACGAGCGTAGGCGGTTCGCGATCACCACTCCCACCGACGTCAGGCTGAAGGCCAGGAGGAACATCATCCCGAGTCCCTGCAGCACGCGCGACGGCGTGACGATGACGTCAGCGAACCGTGCCAGCGCCAAGACCAGCGCGCCGTGGATCATGGCCACAGTGGTGCCCCCCAGCACCTTGCCCAGGAGAACGACCCATCGCGGCAGCGGAGAGACCAGCACCTCGCGCAGGAAACCGAACTCCCTGTCCCAGATCACCGAGACGGCCGACTGGACCGAGGTGTACATGATGTTGAGGGCGATCACGGCTGGGAAGATGAACTGAAGGTACGTGTAGGGGACTACGAACCGGACCTCCCCGTAGACCTCACCGCGGAAGTACGGGTTGAGGCCGATGCCGAGGATGATCACCCACAGAAGGGGCCGACTGACACCGCCTACGAACTGACCTCGGTCGCGGAGGGCGCGCTTCAGCTCCCTCAGCCAGATGGCCGACAGCCCGCTCAGGAAGACGCCGACCGGAGGGCGACGGGCGATGCCCGAGCCCTCCGCGGTCGTCTCCTGCGCCTCGGCTCCCACCAGTGTCACCGGGTCAGCGTCGCTCGATCACTATGGTGCGGAGTACGTCCTTGTCGGCCGTGAGTTCGATGGATCCGGAGGGGTAGCCGTGACTCGACATCCAGAACGCCAGGATGTCGACGTAGGTCTGAGTCCTCAGGCTACCCGGGGCGTTCACCGGCATCCTGGTCGAGAAGAAGTCGTAGAACGAGTCGATGGTACGGCCACCCCAGTTCCGGAAGAAGCCCAGGTTGGTGAGCGCCGGGGCGTGCAGGCCGCCGCGCATCGTTGTGCCGTGGCAGGACGAGCAGTGCTCCCTGTAAGCCTCTGCACCCCGCTCGGCCTGCGCGACGGTGTAGTAGCCGGTCTGGTCGTTGAGTGCAGCCTCGGGCGCACCTACGGGCTCGGAGGCCTCCTGCCCGGTCCTCTCGGCGTGGACCTGCGAGGGGGTGAGGTCGAGCGCCCTGATCTCGGCGATCTCTTCGGGCGTCAGAGGTGCCGCCTCCAGTGCGGACTCGTTGCCCCAGGACGTCGCCACATGGTTGATGACCGCCGCGATCGCCTCGTCGCTGAGGTGCTTCCAAGCGGGCATGCTGCCGTCGTAAGAAGCCCCAGCGACCTCGATGGGACCCGACATCCCGAAGAGCACGATCTTCGCGACCAGCTCCCGCCCGCCTTCCGCGTTCAGGAGCTCGGGCACGTGGCCGGCGAGGGGAGGGAAGAGCCCGGTGGTGCCGGTCCCGGTCGGTCCGTGACAGCCGGAGCAGTTCTGTTGGTATGTGGTCTGGCCGAGCTCCCTCCAGTCGAACCCGGACCGCTCCCCATCAGACTGGGCCGGAGCGACCGCAAGGGCGGCCGTAGCCAGCGTAGCCGCGAAGATCCTGACCTGCCTTCTGCTGAAGAACCTCACTACTCTCGACCTCTCCGTTTGCTGTCGGCTGACATGTGGGTCACGTGTCAGTCCCTCCCTCCGGAACGACGCCTGTTGGGTGTAGGAGCCTCGGAGGCTGGATCCCTTATCGCACGGCCCGTAAGGCCGAGGAAAACGCTCTCGAGAGTGGGACTCTCGACCGTCAAGGAAGCGAGTTGTCTACCGTATGTCCGGATGATCTCGGTTACCTGACCAGTGTCCTCGACCGGCAGGATCAGCGTCCCGTCGACGCGGGATCCTCCCGGGTATCTCGCTAGCAGCGAAGCTGCCGTGCTTTCGTCGTCGGTCGAAGCTCTTACCAGTGTGCGCCCGTGCTCCCGCTTGAGCGTCCCTGGCGTGTCGACCGCGAGGACCTTCCCGTGGTCGATGATGCATACGCGGTCGCAGTCGTCTACCTCCTCGATGTAGTGCGTGGTCACAAGCACCGTCAGCTCGTGGCGGCGCTGGACCTCGGCGATGTAGTCCCACATACGCGCCCGCGTCTGGGCGTCGAGGCCCACCGTGGGCTCGTCGAGCACGAGCACCCGCGCGTCGTGGACGAGCGCCCTCGCGATCTCGAGCCTCCTCTGCATGCCCTTGGAGAGCGTCGAGACCAGCTTGTCGCGCCACGGCCCCAGCTCCACGAGCTCGAGCAGCTCGCCGATGCGGCGCCTGCGGAGACGGCCGGGCACCCCGAACACGCGCCCGTGGAACTCGAGGTTCTCGGCGACGGTGAGCCTGGTGTCGAGGCTCGGCTCCTGGAACACGACCCCGAGGGCCTGCCGCGCGCGCCGGGGCTGCTTGTGGACGTCCCAGCCGGCCACGGTCACCGTGCCGCTGTCGGCCGGGTGGATGGTGCAGATGATGTGGATGAGCGTGGTCTTCCCGGCGCCGTTGGGCCCCAGGAGGGCGTAGCGCTCGCCAGGCTCCACCTGCAGGCTCACGCCGTCGAGGGCCAGCGTGCGCCCGTAGCGCTTGCTGACCTCCCGCACGTCGACGATCGGGCCGCGGCCGTCAGGCACCTTGCAGCTCCTTCACCGCGCTGCGCGCCCCGTCCTGCCCCCTCAGAAGCCTCACGGCCTCCCGCGACACGTCCCACAGCGCGGGGTCGTCGGCGTCGCGCGGGCGCGGCAGCCGGCCGGTGACCTGCAGCTGCTCGACGATGCGTCCGGGACCGG
>ERZ795042.322-NODE-322-length-41515-cov-610.554414_pt1 | contig 41515 bp, 36 predicted proteins | sample MGYA00375126_ERZ795042 | MGnify/ENA primary metagenome ERZ795042 (study PRJEB30171, sample SAMN05518105) | compost metagenome | isolation source: Feedstock adapted compost from Newby Island compost facility, Milpitas, CA | place: USA:Newby Island compost...
GCGCTTGGGGCTGTGGCGCAGTTGGGAGCGCGCGTGAATCGCACTCACGAGGTCAGGGGTTCGAATCCCCTCAGCTCCACCAAGTAACGAGCGTGGGGGACGGCGCCCCGAGAGGGGCGCCTCTTCCTTTCCCGTCACGTCGGTCCCGTCACGAAGGGCTCATCCTCCCCGGTTAGCGTCGCCCGGTTGCCGGGGAGGTCGAAGATGCCGCGAAACGCTACCCGACGATGGCTACCCCTGTGCCTGCTGCTGGCCGCGGCGGCGTGCGGGCCGGTGCCTCCGCTACAGGTGGTGCCCGAGGACGAGAAGGTGCGCGCCGGCGGCACGGTCGAGCTGCGCGCCCGGGCGCCGATGAGGGGCGACCGCCCCGCCTTCCCGGTGACCTGGGAGGCGGACGTGGGCGTCATCGAGCCCCTGGAGGACCCCCTGCGGGCCCTGTACACGGCGCCGCCCACGGCCGGCGTCGCGACGATCACCGTCACGCTCCACGCGCCCGACCCGCACGTGCTCGAGGTCACGCTCGAGGTGGTGGACGCGGCCGAGCCGGCGCCCGAGCCGGAACCCGCGCCCGAGCCGGAACCCGCACCCGAGCCGGAGCCCGACCCGCAGCCCGTCACCGTCGTGGCCGTCGGGGACATCGCCTGCGACCCGCAGAGCCCCTACTTCGAGGACGGCCGTGGCCGGGACGGCGTGTGCCTGCAGGGCAGGACCGCCGACCTCGCCGCGTCGCTCGCGCCCGACGCCGTGGTCGCCCTGGGCGACCTGCAGTACTCCGACGGCAGCTACTCGGAGTTCATGGGCGCGTGGCGCCTCTCCTGGGGCCGCTTCGACGAGGTCCTCTACCCCGCCCTGGGCAGCCACGAGTACTACACCGCCGGCGCGGCCGGGTACTTCCGCTACCTGCGCGAGCGGGGCGTGATGGACCGCCTGCCGGAGACGGCCGACGACCCCGAACGCGGCTACTACGCCGTGGACCTGGGCCCGCACTGGCGCCTCGTCGTCCTCAACAGCGAGTGCGAGGAGGTGGCGGGCGGCTGCGCCGCCGGCTCGCCGCAGCACGAGTGGTTCGTGGACGAGCTCGGGGCCGCCGCCGACCGCTGCGTCCTCGTGGCGATGCACGACCCGCGCTTCAACACCGGCAGGAACGGGGCGGACGACAGCCTGGGCGACCTGTTCGCCGCCGCCTACGAGCTGGGCGCCGACCTGATGCTCACCGGACACGAGCACCGCTACGAGCGCTTCGCGCCGCTGGACCCCGATGGCGAGCGCGACGACGAGCGCGGCGTGCCGCTGATCATCGTCGGGACCGGCGGCAAGAGCCTCTACGCCACGCGCGAGGACCCGCATCCCGCCAGCGAGGTGCGGTACATGGACGCCTACGGGGTGCTCCATCTCACCCTCGACGAGGGTCGGGCCGACTTCGCCTTCCGCGCCGCGGAGGGCTTCGAGGCCGCCGACGCGGGAACGGTCCTCTGCCGCTGAGGCGGCGCGCCCCCTACGCCGCCTGACGCTCGCCCGCGAGGAACAGCCAGGTCTCGAGCACGGTGTCGGGGTTCAGGCTGATCGAGTCGATGCCCTCCTCCACCAGCCACTGCGCGTAGTCAGGGTGGTCGGACGGGCCCTGGCCGCAGATCCCGATGTACTTGCCCGCCTGCTTGCAGGCCTTCATCGCCCGCGACGCCAGCGCCTTCACGGCCGGGTCGCGCTCGTCGAAGAGGTCGGCGACGAGGCCCGAGTCGCGGTCCAGCGCGAGCGTGAACTGCGTCAGGTCGTTCGAGCCGATCGAGAAGCCGTCGACGTGCTCCAGGAAGGCCTCGGCCAGGACGGCGTTGGAGGGCACCTCGCACATCATGATCACGCGCAGGCCGTTCTCGCCGCGCCGCAGGCCGTGCTTGGCCATCACGTCGAGCACCGCCAGCAGCTCGGGCACGGTGCGCACGAACGGGATCATCACCTCGACGTTGGTGAAGCCCATCTCCTCGCGCACGCGCTTGAGCGCCCGGCACTCGGCGGCGAAGGGCTCGGCGAACAGCTCCGAACGGTAGCGGGACGCGCCGCGGAAGCCGATCATCGGGTTCTCCTCGCGCGGCTCGTAGGCCTGCCCGCCCAGCAGGTGGGCGTACTCGTTCGACTTGAAGTCGGACAGGCGCACGATCACCGGCTTGGGGTCGAAGGCGGCGGCGATCGTGGCGATGCCCTCCTTGAGCTTCTCCTCGAAGAACGCCCGCGGGCTCTCGTAGCCGGCGGAGCGCTCCTCGATCGCGGCCCTGACGTCCTCGGGCACGTCGGGGTAGGCCATCAGCGCGTTCGGATGCACGCCGACGGCGTTGTTGATGATGAACTCGACCCGCGCCAGGCCGACGCCGTGGTTCGGGATGCCCGCGAAGGCGAAGGCCCGCTCCGGCGAGGCGACGTTCATCATGATCTTCACGGGCAGCTCCGGCATCGCGTCGAGCTCGATGTCCTGGACGTCGTACTCGACCCGGCCGGCGTAGACCTTGCCCTCCTCGCCCTCGGCGCAGCTCACGGTGACGACGGAACCGTCGGCGAGGACCTCGGTGGCGTCCCCGGTGCCCACCACGGCGGGGATGCCCAGCTCGCGCGCCACGATCGCCGCGTGGCAGGTGCGACCGCCGCGGTTCGTGACGATCGCCGCGGCGCGCTTCATCACCGGTTCCCAGTCCGGGTCGGTCATGTCGGTGACGAGCACGTCGCCGGGCTGCACGCGCTCCATCTCGGCGGCGCGCTCGATCACGCGCACGACGCCGGTCGCGACCTTCGCGCCCACGGCGCGCCCCACGACGAGGGGCTCGCCGCCGCCCTTCACGCGGTAGCGGGTGAGGACCCTGCCGGAGCGGCTCTGCACCGTCTCGGGCCGGGCCTGCACGATGTAGATGAGGCCGTCCTCGCCGTCCTTGACCCACTCGACGTCCATCGGCCGGCCGTAGTGGTCCTCGATGGCGAGGAGCTGCCGCCCCAGCTCCTCAAGGTCGGCGTCGCCCAGGCTGAAGCGCCGCCTGTCCGCCGCGGGCACGGGCACGCGCTGCACGCCGCCGCCCGGGGCGTAGACCATCTTCTCGGCCTTGCCGCCGAGCTTGCGCGACAGCACCGCGGGGCGGCCGGCGCGCAGCGCCCGCTTCGCCAGGTAGAACTCGTCGGGGTTCACCGCCCCCTGCACGAGCAGCTCGCCCAGGCCGTAGGTGGCCGTGACGAAGATCGCGCCGTCGAAGCCCGACTCGGTGTCGATCGTGAACGCGACGCCGCTGACGCCGACGTCGCTGCGGGCCATGCGCTGCACGCCGGCCGAGAGCGCGACCTCCTCGTGGGCGAAGCCGTGGTGCAGGCGGTAGCTGATCGCCCGGTCGGTGAAGAGCGAGGCGAAGACCTTCCTCACCGCCTCCTCGACCGCCTCCACGCCGCAGACGTTCAGGTACGTCTCCTGCTGCCCGGCGAACGAGGCCTCCGGCAGGTCCTCGGCCGTGGCCGAGGACCGCACGGCCACCGCCACCTCGCCGCCCGCCTCGGCGCACATGCGGCCGTAGGCCTCCCTCAGCTCCTGCCTCAGCCGCTCCGGCAGGGGCGTCGAGAGCAGGAGCTCCCGCACGCGCCTGCCGCGCTCGGCCAGCTTGACGACGTCGTCGCCGTCGACGTCGGCCAGGAGCTCCCGCACCTTGTCGCCCAGGCCGTCCTGGGCGAGGAAGGCGCGGTAGGCGTCGGCCGTGGTGGCGAACCCACCGGGCACGCGCACGCCCGCCGCCGAGAGCTTGGCGGTCATCTCGCCGATCGACGCGTTCTTGCCGCCCACGCGGGCGACGTCGCCCATGCCGACGGAACCGAAGTCAACGATGTACTCCACGCCTCGCCTCCGGACTTGGCTCGCTCGCAGCCGTTGTCGCCGCGCCTCTCAGCCTAGCCGACGACGTAAGCTCGGCATGAGCAGGAGGCGCAAGCGTGGTAGAGGCACAGGGGAGCTCGCGGCCGCGGAGGCACGTCTTCTTCGTTTCCGACCACACCGGCGTCACGGCCGAGGTCGTGGGCCAGAGCCTGCTGGCGCGCTTCGACCACGTGGAGTTCGAGACGGCCACGCGGCCGTTCGTCAGCACCGTCGCCCGCGCGCGGGAGGTCGTCGAGGAGTTCTCGCGCCTGCCCGAGCCGCCGATCGTCTTCAGCACGCTCACGGACCCGGAGGTGAGGCGCCTCGTGGCCGACGCCGCCGGCCTCCACCTCGACCTGTTCGAGCCGTACCTCGCGCGCCTGGAGCAGGCGCTGGGCCAGCCCGCCGCCCCGGTGGTCGGCGCCGCGCACAGCATCAGGGACCTCTCGCGCTACCAGGCGCGCATCGACGCCATCGAGTTCTCGCTGAACACGGACGACGGCTCGAACGTCAGGCGCTACGCCCACGCCGAGGTGATCATCGTCGGCGTCTCGCGGGTCGGGAAGAGCCCCACCTGCCTCTACCTGGCGATGAACTACGGGGTGAAGGCGTCGAACTTCCCGCTGGTCGAGGAGGACCTCGAGACGGACGCCCTGCCCAAGGCGCTGGCGCCCTACCGGGAGAAGCTCTTCGGCCTGACGATCGACCCCAAGCGCCTGCACGAGCTGAGGACCAGGCGCAGCCCCGGCACCTCCTACGCGGCGCTGGAGCGCTGCGAGTTCGAGGTCACGCGGGCGGAGAGGCTCTTCCGCCGCAACAGCCTGCCCTTCCTGGACACGACGAACGTCAGCGTCGAGGAGCTCGCCTCGCAGGTGCTGGTGCGCGCGAACCTCGAGCGCCACCGTTGAGGGTCGCGCCCGCCCGGCCCGCGGGCAGCGGCAGCGGCGGCCGGCAGCGCCGCCTCGACCTCCTCAGGCGTCGAACACGGCCGTCCGGGTGAAGTCGTCGAGGCCGACGTCGCCGGCCACGACGGCCCCGTCGACCTCCACCCAGGCGTGGCCCGTGACCTGGCCGTCGGGCAGGCGCCGGAAGCCGAAGTGGACGCGCGAGGGCACGCCGCGCCTGACGAGCATCGCCTGCGTCGCCAGCGACTGCGCCACGCACAGCGCTCCCGGCACGAAGCGGGCGGCGGCCTCCACGGCGCGCCCTACCTCCTCGGGCCGGGCGGTCCAGGACAGCGCCCTCCGCAGCGACTCGGCCCGCGCCGGTCCGGGGCCCGCGCGCCGCGCCCCCGAGGTCATCTCCTCCCTGGCGTTGAGGAACGTCTTCTCGGCGAGCAGACGCCTGGCCCTCCGCACGTAGGCGAGCGCCTCGAGCCTCAGCGCCAGGCCGCGGGGGCCGAGGCGCAGCAGGCGGACGAGCGCGGGCGGGCGCGGCGACGTGGCCCGCAGCGGCCAGCGGTGGCCCCGCGCGCCCGCCGGCTCGCCCAGGGCCTTCAGCATCAGCACCTCCCCGCCGTGCTCGAACCAGCAGAGGCCGTCATCCGCCACGGCCGTCACCGCCAGCCGGCGCGCCCGCGCCGCCTCCGCGACGGCCGCCAGCGTGAGGGCCGGGTGCTCCTCCGAGCGGATGCCGTGGAGCTGCAGGGCCCGCCTCACGCCTATCGTCACCAGCCACCATGACCGCGCGTCGGGCGGCGCCCCGCCGGGGGCGATGTCCCCGCGCCGCGGCTCCACCGGCCTGCCCGACCGCCACTCGCGCACGAGCCGCCACACGGCGGGCAGGGCGACCCGGAGGCCCGCCACGTCGGCGGGCAGGCCGCGCGCCAGCTCGAAGAGCCGCTCCAGCGCGTGCGGCACGCGCTCGGGGAACGCGGCGAGGTCGAGGAGGAACGCCCCCAGCGGCGTGGGAGCGCCGAGGTCGAGCACCCCGCGCGCCGGGTCGCAGCGCCGCAGGAACGTGCGCAGCGTCGCTCCGGCCCCGAGCTCCGCGGCGCGTCGCTCCAGCTCGGGGCGGCCGAAGCCGCCGGCGCGCATCAGCGCCTCGAGGTCGAGGTAGTCGTGCGGGCGCAGCTCGTGGGCGTCGTCCGACCACGAGCGCGACGTCACCAGGCCCACCAGCGCCGAGTCGACGAACGACGGCACCCTCACCGGCACCCCGCCGACCTCCGCCTCCCGCGAGGCCTCCCACACGGCCTCGGTGATCCGCCGCTTCTTGCGCTGCCCGACGACCGCCACGCCGCCGTGCACTAGCTGCCTGTGGGCGTCGACGACGATCCGCAGGCGCGGGTGCTCGACGCGCAGGAGCTCGTGGCGCTCGAACTCGAGCCCCGGCCTGTCCAGGTACCTCGCGGCGCCGACGTGCCAGGCGACCTTCCAGCCGCAGGCCTCCGCCGCCTGAGCCAGCCGCTCGGCCAGCTCCTCGTCCGGGGCGCCGGGCGCCCTCACCAGCACGTCGACGTCCGAGTAGGGACGGTCGGCCGGCTCCTCGTACACCAGCTCGGCCAGGTAGAAGCCCTTGAAGAGGAGGAGCTCGGCGCCGGCCTCGCTCCAGGCGCGCAGCAGCGGTACCACCTGCGCCCTGACCGCCGCGTGCCGAGCGCGGCCCGCGACCGCGGCGCGGACGAGCCGCGGGTCCTCGGCCAGGTCCGTGCCCGCGAGGCGGCGGCGCGCCACCGAGGCCAGGCCCGCGTCGACGAGCAGCTCGACGTCCTCCGCGGCGGCGGCGCCGGTCGTGACGAAGCGCGCGACGCGGTCCTCGCGTCGAGCCGTGCGGCCGCGGCGCAGGGCGGTGGCGGTGACGGAAGCCGAGGCCATCCGACTCATTTCTGACACAGTTCCTCGCCGCGGGGCCCGCAACGGACACGTCTCGCCGCGGCAGGTCGGGGCGGGCGTGGCCCGCGCCGGGGCGGCCGTGGCCCGCGCCGGCCACGACGCGGCGCGAGCGGGCCCGCCGAGCGCCCTTCGGCGCCGGGACGGCCCTCCCTGTGCGGCGCTCGGCGGGGGCGCGGGCGCCCGCACCTATACTTCGTGCGATGCAGGAGCTGCGGGCCGTCTGGCGCTTCACGCTCTCCCTGGCCCGCGCGCTGGGCTGGCGGTTCGGCGTGCTGCTCGCGGTGGGGCTGGTGGCCAGCCTGACCGCGGGCGTCGGCCTGCTCGTGATGGTGCCGCTCCTGGCCCTCGTCGGGGTAGACGCCGGCGGGGGTGCCACGCAGGCGCTCGTGGAGCGGTTCGGCGCCGCGCTGCAGGGCCTCGGGCTGCCCCTCTCCGCGCCCGTGCTCCTCGCCCTGAACGCCCTCGTCCTCGTCGCGACGGCCGCCGTGGGGCGGTACCAGAGCGTCCTCGAGGCGCGAGCGCTCGAGGAGTACGTGATGGAGCGGCGCGTACGCCTCTTCGAGGCGATCACGCACGCCGAGTGGCGCCGCGTCCTCGGCTCCCGGGCCTCGAACAACGCGCACCTCCTGACCTCTGAGGCCGACCGGGTCGCTAGCGCCGGCGCCGCCGTCATCGGGCTCGTCACCAAGGGCCTGCTCGCCCTGGCCCACCTCGCCGTCGCGCTGGTCCTCGCCCCGCTGCTGACCCTGCTGGTGATGGCCGCCGGCCTGGCCCTCGCCGGCGCGACCGCGCCGCTCACGTGGCGCGCCCGGGCGCGGGGCCGCGAGGTCTCCCGCGCCTACAAGGAGCTGTTCGGCGAGATCGGCGACCACCTGGGCGGCCTCAAGACGGTGAAGGCCTACGGCCTCGAGGACGCGACGGTCGCGCGCTTCCGCCGCCGCTCCCGCGAGACGGCCGAGGCCCTGGTGGGCGTCACCCGCGACCACGCCGACGTCGGCTTCCTGCTCCAGGCCGGGTCAGCCGCGCTCCTGTCTGGCATCGTCCTCGTCGCCCTGGGCATGCCGCAGGTCACGCCCGCGGGCCTGCTGATGCTGCTCTACCTCTTCGCGCGGCTCGTGCCGATGCTCTCGGGCCTGCAGCGGAGCTTCCAGTCGGTCCTGGCGCGGCTGCCCGCGATCGAGCGCCTCGAGGAGGCCACGCGCGAGCTCGAGGCCCACCGGGAGCGGGCGGAGGACGCGGGCGAGCCGGTCCGCTGCCGCCGCGCCGTCGAGCTGCGCGGCGCGACCTTCAGGTACGAGGCTGGCGAGGAGAGGCGCGTGCTGCAGGGCGTCGACCTGGTCGTGCCCGCGGGCAGGACCACGGCCCTCGTCGGGCCGTCGGGCGCGGGCAAGAGCACGGTGGCGGACGTCCTCATCGGACTGCTCGAGCCCGACTCCGGCGAGCTGCTCGTCGACGGCGAGCGGGTGGCGGGGGCGCGGCGGCGCGCCTGGCGCAGGCGCGTCGCCTACGTGGCCCAGGACGTCTTCCTGTTCCACGACACGGTCCGCGCGAACCTGCTCGTGGGCGACCCGCACGCCACCGAGGAGCGGCTGTGGGAGGTCCTCGACATGGCCGCTGCGGGGTTCGTCCGCGACCTGCCGCACGGCCTCGACACGGTGGTCGGCGACAGGGGCTCGGCGCTCTCGGGCGGTGAGCGGCAGCGCCTCGCGCTGGCGCGAGCCCTCCTGAGGGACCCCGAGCTGCTGGTGCTCGACGAGGCCACGAGCAGCCTCGACGCGGTGAACGAGGCGCGCGTGCAGGAGGCGATGAGGGCGCTGCACGGCCGCGTGACGCTGCTGGTGATCGCCCACCGCCTGGCGACGGTCCGCGACGCCGACCTGATCTACGTGCTGGAGGGCGGCAGGGTCGTCGAGGCGGGGACCTGGGACGAGCTGATGAGCAGGGCTTCCGGGGCGCTGCGCGAGCTGGCCGTGGCGCAGGGCCTCGGCACGGCCTAGCCGGGCGTACCGCCTCCCACCGCCGACGCGATCGCGTCGCACACGGCGGGGAGGTGCTCCAGGCCGTCGGGGTACGCGAGCTCGTAGACGGGGAGGGCCGCGGCGATGCCCAGGTAGGCCCGCATCATCGCGCGCTTCCTCTCGGGGTCACCGAGGTCGAAGACGTACGCCTCCGCCAGCAGCTCCTCGAACGCCGCGCGGGCGTCAACGGGGCGGAGCGTCAGCTCGGGGGACCCGCGCCGCAGGAGGACCGCCGCCGCGAGCGGCAGGGGCGCGGCGCTGCGCTCGTCCCACCCCTCCAGGCTCACGAAGACGCTGCTCTTGTCGGCCGCGCGGAAGTGCTGGGCGCTGGGCGCCCTGAGGCGCGCCGCCGTGGGCAGCGGCAGCACCCGGCGCGAGGGCGGGTCGACGACGACGGCGTCGTCGGCCACGTGCCGGTGCCCGCGCTCGGCCAGGGCGTAGGCCAGCGTCGACTTGCCCGAGGTCGACCGGCCGCACAGCGCCACCACGCCGGTCCCGGCGATCTCCACCGCGCTGGCGTGGAGGACCTCGAGGCCGTACGCCTGGAGCGCCACGGGCAGCACGGAGCGGAGGTAGACGTCCTCGAGCTCGGCCAGCGGCACGCCCGGCTCCGGCTTGCCTTCCACCACCGGCAGCATGTCGGCGGGGGCGACGCGCGGGAAGCGGTACGCGCCGATGCCCGCGACCGCGAGCCAGTGGTGCGCGCCGACGGTGCGGCTGCGCGCCACGACGCGTCCCTTGCCGTCGAACCACGGCTTGGCCTCGGGCCCGTCGAAGCTCGGCGGCTCCCCCTCGAACAGGGTCAGGGGACGCGGCATCACGCCGCCGACGGTCACCGGCGGCCGCGGGTGAGCGGCGATGGCCTCGGTCACGGCTTGGCCCCGCTTCCGACCGGCTCGGGGGCGGGCGCCAGCTCGGCGACGAGGGCGTCTAGGACGGACACGGGCTCCTCCAGGCGGTCGAGGCTGCTCGGGTACCTGAACAGGTACACGGGCACGCGGGAGACGAGGCGCAGGTAGGCGGCGACGGTCTGGCGGTCCCGCGTGGCCTCGTGCGGGGCGTGGAAGTAGGCGCGGGCCAGGAGCGCGGTGTAGGCCTGCGTGGGCGGCAGGCGCTCGAGGCTCACCTCGCCGCCTTCCTCGTCCCGCGAGCGCGCCAGGACGACGAACGCCGCCAGCGGGACGGGAGGGCCGAGCCTCACGGGTACGCCCGGCTCCTGCACCCGGGCGCGCACGGGCAGGCCGAAGATCGCGGCCGTCTCCTCCCTGGCGCGCGGCACGAACGGCAGCGTCCTCAGGGCGGGGCGCCCGGGGTCCGCCGCCGGGGACACCTCCACCACGACGGCGTCGTCGGCGACGAGCTCGTGACCGCGCCTGGCGAGGGCGAGGGCCAGCGTCGTCTTGCCCATCCTCGAGGGCGCGGTGAGCACCAGGGCCCCGGCGGGCGTGCGGAGCGCGCTGCCGTGCAGCGTCTCGAAGCCGTACGCCTCCATGGCGATCACGGACAGGGAGCGGTAGTAGTGGTCGACGACCTCGGTCCACTCGGCGCCGGGGTCCGGCACCGCCTCGCAGCGCAGCACGCCGTCGGCCGCGTTCAGCGGGAACACGTAGCTCGCGAGCCCGACGAGCCGGAACCAGCACTCCTCGCCCCTGACGAACGAGTACGCGACGGGCCTGCCGTCGCTGCCGTACCAGGCGGCGGCGCCCGCCGCCACGTCGAAGGCGGGAGGCTCACGGTCCGAGGCTCTCAAGGGTTCGATGATCATGGGAGGGTCTTGGCGTTCGCGCGGGCGGCGTGCCGCCCGCGCGAACGCAGCGAGGTGCCGACCCCTAGTGGGGTCGGCTGGCCAGGTGTCACTCGGCCGAACGGGCCTTGCGCGACCAGGACGTGCCGCCGTAGCCGCCGCCGTAGCCGCCGCTGAACCCGCGGCCGCGAACGATCGCGGTCACCTGACCGACGACGCTCACCTGCATGGGAGTCCAAGTCTTCAAATCGTCACCTCCCCTCACGTTCATTCTAGGAACGCGCGCCCCGAGGGGCGCACGTCACTAGCGCTTCAGCTCGGCCAGAACGCTCTCGGAGACCAGCGTGGCGAGGGTCGACTCGATGTTCTCCCACAGGACGTCGTAGGGAACGTCGTAGGTCTCCGCCATCGCCGCCGCCGCTTCCCTGTCGGTGCTGCCGCCGAGTAGCAGGTCGACGAGGTGCGCCGCGGTCTCGTTGAGCTCGATGATCTTGTCGGAACCGAGGTGCACGGCGAGCATGGTGTCGCCCATGCGTTCGATGACGACGTCGGGGGCTGCCTGGAAACGGCGAGCCGTGGAGTGATGCAGGTCCATGCGGGCGAAGCTCCTTGGTCTCGTCGCGGCGCCCGGGGAGGCGCTATGAGGCCGAGGATAAGTGACAGATGAGACCGTCCCGCCGCGTCCGTCACAGCGGCGGGACGGCCCTCGGGACCGTGGCCCGAGGTCAGGCGACGGTGATGGTGTCGTCCAGGTAGACGTCCTGGATGAGGTTGAGGAGCTTCACGCCCTCGGCCATGGGGCGCTGGAAGGCCTTGCGGCCCGAGATCAGCCCCATGCCGCCGCCGCGCTTGTTGAGCACCGCGGTGAGGACGGCCTCGGCGTAGTCGCCCTGGCCCCCCGAGGCGCCGCCCGAGTTGATGAGCCCCACGCGCCCCATGTAGCAGTTCGCGACCTGCCAGCGGACCAGCTCGATCGGGTGGTCGTCCGGCATCAGCTCGTCGTACATGCGCTTGTGGGTGCGCCCGAAGCCGACGGCCTGGAACCCGCGGTTCGAGTCCGGGAGCTTCTGCTTCACGATGTCGGCCTGGATCGTCACGCCCAGGTGGTTCGCCTGGCCCGTGAGGTCGGCGGCGGCGTGGTAGTCCTTGCCGTCCACCTTGAAGGCGTCGTTGCGCGTGTAGCACCACAGGACCGTGGCCATGCCCAGCTCGTGGGCGTAGGCGAACGCCTCTGCGACCTCGACGAGCTGGCGCGTCGACTCGGGGTGACCGAAGTAGACGGTCGCACCCACGGCCACGGCGCCCATGTCGTACGCCTGGTCGATGGTGCCGAACATCACCTGGTCGTACTTCGCCGGGTACGTCATCAGCTCGTTGTGGTTGACCTTCACGATGAACGGGATCTTGTGGGCGTACTTCCGCGCCACCATCCCGAGCACGCCGAACGTCGAGGCCACGGCGTTGCAGCCGCCCTCGATCGCCAGGCGCACGATGTTCTCGGGGTCGAAGTACTCGGGGTTCGGCGCGAACGAGGCGCCGCCGGAGTGCTCGACGCCCTGGTCGACGGGCAGTATCGACAGGTAACCGGTGCCCCCCAGGCGGCCGTGGCCGAAGAGCGTCTGGAGGCTCCTCAGGACGCGCGGGTTGCGGTCGGAGTGCGCGAAGACGCGGTCCACGAAGTCGGGGCCCGGCAGGTGGAGCTGCGACCGCGGTATGCCCCGCGCCTCGTAGCTCAGCAGCGCCTCGGCCTGGTCTCCCAGCAGCTCGCGGATCTCCGTGTTCATGCCGACCTCCACGTCGAGGGCGCGCGACCGGGTCGCGCCAAGGCTCGGGGCGACGGCGCCGGCGTCAGCCCAGGGCGACGTCCAGCACCAGCATCACGACCACGCCGACCATGGTACCCACCGTCGCCAGGCGCTCGTGCCCGCGCGTGTGCGTCTCGGGCACTATCTCGTCGAGGATCACGAACAGCATCGCGCCCGCGGCGAACCCCATCGCGTACGGGAGCAGGGGCGCCGCGGCGCTCACCAGCCAGGCGCCGAAGACGGCGGCGGGCAGCTCGAAGAAGCCCGCCCTGATGCCCGTGAGCATGGCGAAGCGCCGGCCCCCCATGCCCGCGTTGCGGGCCGCCACGGCCACCGCCAGCCCCTCCGGCACGTTCTGGATGCCGATCGCCAGCATCAGGGCGAGCGCGTCGCTGACGCGGCCGGAGCCGAAGCCGACGCCCACGGCCAGGCCCTCGGGCAGGTTGTGGAGCGTGATCGCGACGATGAACAGCAGGACGGCCGAGAGGCGGCTGCGCCTGCCCTCGGCGGTGCCCGCCTCCTGCGCCGCGTCGCGGCGCAGCCTGCCGGTGATCAGCACGTGCACGTGCGGCACCCAGGCGTCGGCCCTGTCGAGGACGACGAGGCCGAGCGCGATGCCGACGAGCACGGGCAGGAGCCCGCCGTGGTCGATGCCCGGCAGGATCAGGCTCGTGAACGAGGCGGTCAGCATCACGCCGGCGGCGAAGCCGAGGGCGGCGTCGAGCGCCCGCTGGCCCGGCGAGCGCCACAGGCCCACGGCGACGGCGCCCACGAGGTTCATCGTCGCGATGAAGGCGCCCCCGAACAGCCCCTGGACGACGGGGTCGGTGCCCGCGACGGCGTAGAAGAGCTCGACGAAACCGGACACGGCAATAGGATACGTGGGCCATGGCGCTCCCCACGGGCCGCGGCGCGGCGTCCCCGTGAGGGGCCGCGCCGCGGTTTAGGCTGCGGTCCATGGACGCAGCGGAAGAAGCTCGCCGCGGCGCTGCGGGTGCGGGAGGGGGACGCCTCGCCGACGTCGCGATGGTCGGCCTGGGCGTGATGGGCCGCAACCTCGCGCTGAACCTCAGCGACCACGGCCACGCCGTCGCCGTCCACGACCGCGACCCGCGGGCGGTCGCCGCCTTCGCGGCGGGGCCGGGCGCGGGCAGGGACGTGGTCGCCTGCGAGGACCTGGCGTCGCTGGCCCGGTCGCTGGCGCGCCCGCGGCGCGTGATGCTCATGGTCCCCGCCGGGCAGCCGGTGGACGACGCGCTGCAGGGGCTCCTGCCGCACCTGGAGCCCGGCGACGTGGTCATCGACGGCGGCAACTCGCACCACGCCGACACGGCGCGGCGGGTGCGCGAACTGGCCGCGCAGGGCGTGCTCTTCGTCGGCGCCGGGGTCTCGGGCGGCGAGGAGGGCGCGCGCCACGGGCCCTCGATCATGCCCGGCGGCCACCCGGAGGCCTGGCCGCTCGTGAAGGACCTCCTGCAGGGCATCGCGGCGCAGGTCGACGGCCTACCGTGCTGCGACTGGGTCGGCGAGGGGGGCGCCGGGCACTACGTGAAGATGGTGCACAACGGCATCGAGTACGGCGACATGCAGCTCATCGCCGAGGCGTACCACTTCATGCGCGCCGTGGTGCGCCTGACGGTGCCCGAGGCCGCCGACGCGTTCGCGCGCTGGAACGAGGGCCGCCTCGACTCCTACCTGGTGCAGATCACCGCCGACATCCTCACGCGCGAAGACGACGACGGCTGGCCGCTCGTGGAGAAGGTCCTCGACGTCGCCGGCCAGAAGGGCACGGGCCGGTGGACGGTCGCCGACGCCCTCGAGCGCGGCGTACCGCTGACGCTGATCGGCGAGGCGGTGTTCGCCCGCGCGCTGTCGGCGCTCAAGCACGAGCGGACGGCGGCCGCCGAGGCGCTGCGAGGGCCCGGCGCCGGCGGCGTCTCCCTCGACCGCGCCGGCCAGCTCGAGGACCTGGAGGACGCGCTCTACGCCGCCAAGGTCGTGAGCTACGCGCAGGGGTTCATGCTGCTCAGGCAGGCGTCGGCCGACCTCGGCTGGAGCGTGCCGCTGCACAAGGTGCCGCTCCTGTGGCGCGGGGGATGCGTGATCCGCTCGCGGTTCCTGGGCGACATCGCCGAGGCCTACGCCGAGGACCCCGACCTGCCCAACCTGATGACGGCCCCGTGCTTCGCCCGCGAGCTGGCCTCGTGCCAGGCCGGCTGGCGCCGCACGCTGTCCCGCGCCATCGCCGCCGGGGTGCCGACGCCGGCCCTCTCGGCCGCGCTGGCGTTCTACGACGGCTACCGCGCCGAGCGCCTGCCCGCGAACCTGATCCAGGCGCAGCGCGACTACTTCGGCGCCCACACGTACGAGCGCGTGGACAGGCCGCGCGGGGAGCGCTACCACACCGACTGGACGGGGACGGGCGCGACGACCCGCGTCGAGCCGCGCGAGGGCTAGCGGCGGCCGACGGGCACGCTCGCGCCGGTGAGGCCGGCGCGGCGCGACGGTAGACTTCGTCGTGGTCGAACGAACGGTACTGGCACCGGGTCTCGAGGTCTCGCGCGTCATCACCGGCCTCTGGCAGGTCGCCGACATGGAGCGCGGCGGCCGCACCCTCGACCCCGAGGTCGGGGCGGCCGCGATGGAGCGCTACGTCGCCGCCGGCCTCACGACCTTCGACATGGCCGACCACTACGGCTCCGCCGAGCTGATCGCCGGCCACTACCGCGCTACGCGCGAGGGGGCGGCCCGGCTCGCGCCCGCGCAGATGCTCACGAAGTGGGTGCCGCCGCCGGGCAAGGTCACCCCGGAGCAGGTGAGGGCCGCCGTCGACACGGCGCGGCAGCGGCTGAGGACCGACCGCATCGACCTGCTGCAGTTCCACACCTGGACCTACGACGACCCGGCCTGGCTCGACGCCCTGTTCCACCTCGCCGACCTGCAGGAGCAGGGGCTCGTCGGCGCCATCGGGCTCACGAACTTCGACGCGGCCCACCTGGCGATGGCGCTCGAGAGCGGCGTGCCCGTCGTGTCGAACCAGGTGAGCTTCTCGCTCATCGACAGGCGCGCCCTGAACGGCCTCACCGACCTGTGCCTGCGCAAGGGCGTGAGGCTCCTCGCCTACGGCACGCTCGCCGGCGGGCTCCTCACCGAGCGCTGGCTCGGCAGGCCGGAGCCGGACTGGGACGACGAGCGCACCCCCTGGTCGCTGAACAAGTACCGCCGCTTCGTGGCCCAGGCGGGCGGCTGGGAGCGCTACCAGGCGCTGCTCCGCGCGCTCGCGCGGCTGGCGGAGAAGCACGGGACCTCCATCGCCAACGTCGCCTGCCGCGCGGTCCTCGACACGCCCGGCGTCGGCGCCGTGATCGTGGGGGCGCGGCTGGGCGAGAGCGAGCACATCGCCGACACCCTGCGCGTGTTCGACCTGCGGCTCGACGAGGCCGACCGCGCCGAGCTCGAGGCGGCCGCCGCCGCCCTCGACCCGATCCCGGGCGACTGCGGCGACGAGTACAGGCGCCCGCCGTACCTGACGGCCTCGGGCGACCTGAGCCACCACTTCGACGCCATGCCGAGCCCCTACCCGGTCACGGAGGGCGAGGACGGCAGGCTGTGGGTGGGCACGGGCACGACGTGGGAGGGGCTGGCGGGCTACGCGCGCGCCGTCAGGAAGGGCGACCGCGTGCTCGTCGCGGGCACCACGGCCCTCCACGGCGACAGGCTCATCGGCGGCAGCGACCCGGCGTCCCAGACCCACTTCGTGATCGACAAGATCGCCGGGGCCCTGCGGGCGCTGGGGGCGCGGCTGGAGGACGTCGTCCGCACCCGCGTCTACGTGACCGACCCGCGCCACGTGGAGGCCGTCGCGCGTGCGCACGGGCAGCGCTTCGCCCACGTCCGCCCGGCGAACACGCTGGTCGTGGTCGGGCTGGTGGGCGAGGGCCAGCTAGTCGAGATCGAGGCCGAGGCCGTCCTCGGCTGAGGCCGCCGGCGCGGTACGCGCGGCGTCCGCGCACGGGGCGCCTCAGATCGCCTTCGGCGGCGCGGAGATCGTGAACAGCTCGGCCTCGCCCTCCCCGACGTTCTCGTAGGCGTGGCTGAGGGCGCTCGGGTAGTAGGCCGCGTCGCCCTCGCCCAGCTCGCAGCGCTCGGCGTCCACCACGAGCACGATGCGTCCCCGCAGCACGAGGATGAACTCCTCGCCCGGGTGGCCCGTCGGGTTCACGTGCACGGCGCCCGGCGCCAGCGTGAGGAGCACGGGTTGGATGCGTCTGTGCAGGTCGCGGACGAGCATCTCCGCCCTCACCCCGCCCGCGAGTCCCGGCACCTGGGGCCGCCTGTCGGCCCTCACGGTCTGGATCAGCCCCTCGGAACCGGCCTCCGGCAGGAGCTCGGCCGCTGAGAGGCCGAGCGCCTCGGCCAGCGCCTGGAGGCGCGAGGCCGCGATCCCGGTCTTGCCGTTCTCGAGCATGGACACGAACGAGGGCGAGAGGCCGGCGAGCGCGGCGACCTGCTTCAGGGTGTAGCCCTTGGCCAGGCGCAGCGCCCTGACCCGCCTGCCGAGCCCGCCGTCGTCGGGCCCCGCCGGCGCCTCCGGGGAGGTACGCGCGCGCGCCATCACCGCTCCGCCCGCGGGTTCAGCGCGTCCCGCAGCGCGTCGCCGAGGAAGTTGATGCTCAGCACCGTCACGAAGATCGCCAGGCCGGGGGGCAGCCACAGCCACGGCTGCGACCGCAGCACCGTGACGCTGCGCGCGTCCGCGAGCATGTTGCCCCACGAGGCGATCGGCGGCTGCACGCCGAGGCCGAGGAAGGACAAGGCCGACTCCGTGAGGATCGCGTCCGCCACGCCGAGCGTGGCCTGCACGACGATGGGGCCGATGGCGTTGGGCAGGAGGTGCCTGCCCATCACCCGCACGTCGCCGGCGCCGACCGCCGTGGCGGCCTCGACGAAGTCGGTCGCGCGGAGCTTCAGCACCTCGGCGCGCATCAGCCGGAAGGCCGGCATCCAGCTCAGCAGGCCGATGATCACGATGACGTTGACGATGCTCGGCGCCACGAAGCTCGAGAACGTTAGGATCAGGAACAGCGCCGGGAACGTGCTCACCGCGTCGGCGAAGCGGGAGACGACCCTGTCGACGGTGCCGGCGTAGTGCCCGGCCACGAGGCCCAGGGCGCTGCCGACCGTGATCGCCACGGCCGCCGCGACGACGCCGATCGTCAGGCTCACCCTCCCGGCGTAGATCAGGCGCGAGAGCACGTCGCGGCCGACGCTGTCGGTGCCGAGCAGGAACGCCCGGCTGGGCGGGGCGGCGAAGGCCAGCTCGCCGCCCGGGCCGATCGCCAGGTCGTAGGGGTCGTACGGCGCCAGCCACGGGGCGAGCACGGCCGCCAGCGCCAGGGCCGCGAGGACCACGGCGCCCGCCACCGCCAGCCGGTGGCGGCGGAAGCGCCGCCAGGCGCGCCCGCCGGCCGCGCCGCGCCCCTCCTGCGCGCCGGCGCCGGGCTTCGCCACGGCGGGAGCGGCGCTCAAGGACCTCCCCTCCCGGTTCGTGCCGGCGCGGGCGCTCTCACGAGTACCTGATCCGCGGGTCGACGGCGGCGTAGAGGGCATCGGCGAGCAGGCTGCCGAGCAGCACCAGCACCGCGGCGAGCATGTTGATCGCCATCGCCACCGGGTAGTCGCGGGCGAACACCGACTCGACGAGCAGGCGCCCCATGCCCGGCCAGGTGAACACGGTCTCGACCACGACCGAGCCGGCCAGCAGGCGCGGCAGCGACACGCCCACGAGCGTGATCACGGGCAGCAGCCCGTTGCGCAGCGCGTGCCGCCGCAGCACGGCCCCCTCCCCCACGCCCTTGCTGCGGGCGGTCCGCACGTAGTCCTGCCGCAGCTCGTCCAGCACGGCGCTGCGCACGTGCCTCACGAGCTCGGCCGCGCCCGTCAGTACCAGCACCGACACGGGCAGGACGAGGTGGCGGGCCCTGTCGACGAGCCGAGGCCAGCCGCTGAGGCCGGCGGCGTAGTCCTCGAGGCCGGAGGTCGGGAACCAGCCGAGCCGCAGCGAGAAGACGTAGATCAGCGCCATCGCGGTGAAGAAGCTGGGCACGCTGATGCCGGCGAACGCCGCGCCCGTGACCCCGTAGTCGAGCGCGGTGTACGGCCTCGCGGCGGTCACGGTGCCGAGCCACAGCGCCAGGAGCAGCGTCACCGCGAACGCCGTGCCCATCAGCAGGAAGGTCGGGCCGATGCGGCTGCCGACCAGCGCCGCCACGGGCCTGCCGGTGCGGAACGAGTAGCCGAGGTTGCCGCTCGCCACCTCCCTAACCCAGCGCAGGTACTGGACGTGCGCCGGTCGGTCGATGCCGAGGCGCTCCTCCGCCGCCCGGAGCTGCGACGGGGGGACGTTGGGGTCGATGAACGTCTGCATCGCGTTCCCCGGCGCCGCGGCGGTGATCGCGAACGACACGAACGAGACCAGCGCCAGGATCACGGCGCCCTGGGCGAGGCGGTTGACGAGGAACGGCAGCATCGGCCCGCGCGGTCAGGGTGGGGCGGGCTCGTCGCCCGCCCCCGTCCACGTCCGGCTTACCTGACCGACCAGTTCGCGACGTTCACGTTCACCCCGCGCACGTCGGGCCCGAACCCGCTCAGGCGCACGTTCGAGCCGTAGAGCTCCTGGGCCTGGTAGAGCGGGATCCAGGCCAGCGACTCGCGCATCAGGCGCCCGACCTGCTGGTAGACCGCCTCGCGCTCCGCCTGGTCGAGGGTCACGCGCCCGCGGAGCATCAGCTCGGCGACCTCGGGGATGTCGACGCCGATGAAGTTGAAGCCGTTCGGCGGCATGTCGCTGGGGATCAGGTAGCTGAGGTACTCGTTCGGGTCGCGTTCGACGCCGAAGCCGAGGAGGAAGAGGTCGAAGTCGTCGACGGTCACGGCGCGCGGCGTGCCCTGCGCGTCGCGCGGCATCAGGTGCGTCACCAGCGTGGCGAAGTCCATCATCTCGATGTCGACCCGGATGCCGACCTGGCGCAGGTTCGCCTGGATGACCGGCGCCGTGCGCTCGCGGACCTGGTTGCCCGTCGGCACGAAGAGCCTGAACGCGAGCTGGCGGCCGTCCTTGCTACGGTACTCGCCGTCCTGGAGCCAGCCGGCGTCGTCGAGGAGCGTGCGCGCGGCCTCGGGGTCGTAGGGGATCGGCTCGACGTCCTGCGGGTACGACCAGTGGTTCGTGGGGAAGATCGTGTCGAGCTTGCTGCCGTAGCCCTGCAGCAGGCCGGTGACCATCGCGTCGCGGTTGACCGCCAGCGCGATCGCCTGCCGCACCGCCGGGTCGGCGAGCATGGGGTTGCGCAGGTTCGTGCCGATGTACTGGAACGAGAGCGCGTCGACGACGTGCAGCTCGAGGTCCGGGTGCGAGGCCACGCTAGACGCCCCGTCGACGGGCACCGGCGCGGCGTCGACCTCGCCGCTGAGCAGCGCGGCGAGCATCGTGTTCTGGTCGCCGAACCGCACGATCAGCCGGTCCAGGCACGGGCGGCCCTCCCAGTAGCCGTCGAAGGCCGTGAGCTCGATGAACTCCCCGGGCCGCCACTGCTGGAACACGAACGGCCCGGAGCCGACGGGCTCACGGTTCGTGGCGTCCTGCTGCCAGGAGGCGATGTCGACGGCGCCGTAGACGTGCTCGGGGAGGATGAACACGCCGCCGATCACCGGCAGGAAGGGCGCGTACGGCTCGACGGTGGTGAACGAGACGGTGCGGTCGTCGATCACGCGGATGCCCGAGACGGAGTCGGCCTCGCCGGCGTTGTACGCCTCGGCGCCCTCGAGGATGCTCACCTCGGCGAAGCGGCCGCCGGGGTACTCGGGGTGAGCCATCGCGGTGAACGTGAAGGCGACGTCGCGCGCCGTCACGGGCCGCCCGTCGTGCCAGGTGAGGCCCTCGCGGAGCCGGAAGGTGAGCGTGCGGGCGTCGTCAGAGACCTCCCAGCTCTCGGCCATGTCCGGCTCGAACGAGAGCGTCTCGGTCGGGCGGATCAGCCGCGCGAACACCAGCTCCTGGACGTTCTCGTCGTAGGTCGTCGGGAAGATCAGCGGGTTGAGGTTCCCCGGCTCGCTCCACTGCGCGATCGTGGCGGTGCCTCCCACCGCCTCGCACGCGCGCTGGCCTTGCGCCCCGGCGACCGCGAGCCAGGCGGCCGCCGCGGTGATGAGCAGGCTCCTCGTCAGCGTCCTCGTCCTCATCGCTCCACCTCCGTGCCAGGGCGAGCTCAGCGACCCGCCAGCCACAGCTCCGTCTGCCTCCGGCTCAGCCACTCCGCCCCCGTCGCCGTCACGACGACGTTCTCCTCGACGAGCATCGAGGGCTGGGGGGACATCAGGATCGTGGGCTCGATCGTGAACACGTTCCCCTCCTCGAGCTCGCCGTACGGGGCGTCCCCGTAGCGCTCCCAGCGCGGGCCGAGGATCGTGCCGCCGTCGTGGACGTGGCGGCCGATCTGGTGGCCCGTGGCGTGGCTGATCTCCGGGTAGCCGTTCGCGAGGTGCACCTCGCGCGCGGCGCGGTCCACCTCGAAGCCCTTCACGCCGGGCCGCATCGCGGCGAAGGCGGCCTCGATGGCCTGCTTCGCCGAGGCGAACGCGCGCAGCGCGTCGTCCGGCGGCCGGGTCTCGCCCTCGCGCGGGACGTAGAGCGTGCGCGCGAGGTCGGAGTGGTAGCCCTGGCACTCCAGCGCGTGGTCGAGGATGAGCAGGTCGCCGGGCTCGAGCCTGTCGTCGCCCGGCGCGCGGTGCGCGAGCCCGACGCGGTTGATGCACACGAGCGGGCCGCCGTAGTCGCCGAGGTGGACGCCGAACCCGAGCTCGGCGGCGATCTGCTTCATCAGGTCCTGCACCTCGCGCTCGCTCATGCCGGCGCGGAGCTGGGGCCGCAGGCGCTCGTAGAGCTCGACGCTGCCCTCCACCGCGCGGCGGATGCGGGCCAGCTCCTCGGCGGTCTTGCGCCCCCGCACGGCCCGGAGGAACGGCTCGCTCGTCTCGACGCGCGCGCCCGGCACGGCCTCCTCGACGAGGCGGCAGGTCCTGAGGAAGTGCCCGTGCGAGATGCCGTCGCACAGCACGTCGCGCTCGCTGTAGTTCAGGTAGACGGTCTCGGGCCCCAGCTCCCGCAGCCAGGCCGTGAAGCCCTCGGCGAAGGAGCGGTCGTAGTGCCTGATCTCGTCGAAGACGCCGAGCCTCTCGACGTGGCCCCGGTCGTAGTTGGCCACCAGCGCCAGGCGGCCGCGCCCTGGGTGGAGCATGAACGCCGCCTCGCCGCTGACGCCGGCGTCGAAGACGAGCTTGACGGCGGGGTCGCTGCCCTCGCGGGTCACGAAGAGCCACAGGCCGCCCTGCGGGACGAACGAGAGGGCTTGGCGGGACTTCTCCTGTCCGAGTCGGGACATCGCTCCTCCGGACCGCGTGGCGCTGAGCGTCCGGCGGCGGCCGCGGCCCGCGCCCGGTCCCCGCGCCGGCCGTCCGCTCCGCCACGGACGTGGCACGCAGGCTATGTACGGCGTCGGAGGAAGTCAAGAAATTGAACGGGTTTCAGTACCGAGCGGACGACGTCGTGGACGGCCGGCCGCGCGCCCGTCAGCCTCCGGAGAGCACGAACGCCAGCGGCACGGCGGCGGTCGCGAGGTTCGTGAGGAGGTGGGCGACGATCAGCGGCATCAGCCGCCGCTGCCGACGGTAGACGACGCCGGCCGCCGCGCCCCAGGCGGCGAAGGCGGCCACGTAGGCGAGCATCGCGCCCGCGGTCGGCGCCAGGAACACGTGCTGGACGCCGAACGCCGCGGCCGGCAGGAGCACCGTCAGCCAGGCCGGCGCGCCCCGAGCCTCGAGCTCGCCCTGCGCGTGACCGCGGTAGTAGAGCTCCTCCACCGGCGCGTTCGTTACCGGGAACAGCAGGGCGGTGAGCGCGGCCAGCACCGTCGTCGCGGCCGGGCCCAGCTCGACGGCGTCGCCGGGCGCCGAGGCGAACATCGCCTCCCAGGCGCCCGCGTACCCGCCCGGGCCGGCGAGGAGCAGCACGACCAGGTTCAGCGCCGCCGCGAACGGGAAGAACAGGACGAACAGCCAGAGGAGCCCGTAGCCGACGTCGCTCCCGCGGAGCCGAGGGCGGTCCCCCAGGAGCCGCCTGGCCCTCCCGCCCCTGGCGATCAGCGCGAGGCAGACGAGGTTCACCGGCACGAAGTAGAGGGCCGAGAGCTGCGGGCTCACCGCGAGCGAGAACGGCGCGCCCGTCGCCGCGGACACGAGCGCCGCCGTCGCTGCCGCCGCGAGCGCGAGGAGCGCGATGCGGACGAGGACGAGGCCCACGCCCGACGCTACCCCCTCAAGGGTCGAAGAGGTGCCAGGCGCGCGGCAGCACCGCCACGCGGCCGGTGGGCGCGACCTCCTGCGGGACGTAGGCGTCGAGGCGGGCCCGCCCCCGGCCGACCTCGAGCTCCAGCCGCCGCCAGGCCCCGGCCCGCCGCGAGGCCACCACCACGCCGTCGATCGCCGCCTCGGGCGCCGCGGCGAGGTCCACGTCGTGGGGGCGGAAGGCGAGCAGCGCCGGACCGTCGCGCCGCTCGGCGCGCGGCAGCGCCAGGGCCCGGCCCTCCCACTCGACGACCCCGCCCCTGACCTCGACGGGCAGCAGGTTCGACTCGCCGATGAACTCGAACACGAAGCGCGACGCCGGCCTGTCGAGCACCTCGCCGGGCGTGCCGACCTGCTCGATGCGGCCGTCCCTCATCACCGCCACCCTGTCGGCGAGCTCGAGCGCCTCCTCCTGGTCGTGCGTGACGAACAGCGTGGTGTGGCCGGTCCTGTCGTGCAGCTCGCGCAGGCCGCGGCGCAGGTCGCGCCTGACCTTGGCGTCGAGCGCGCCGAACGGCTCGTCGAGGAGCAGCACGCGCGGCCTGATCGCCAGGGCGCGCGCCAGGCCCACGCGCTGGCGCTGGCCCCCGGAGAGCTGCGCCGGGTAGCGCCGCTCGAGGCCCTGGAGCTGCACCAGCTCGATCAGCGCCCGCACGCGCGCGTCGACCTCGGCGCGCGACAGCGCCCGGCCGCCGCGCCGCCTCCGCACCCTCAGCCCGAAGGCGATGTTGTCGTAGACGGTCATGTGCCGGAACAGCGCGTAGTGCTGGAAGACCATCCCGACGTTGCGCTGCTGCACCGAGAGGCGGGAGGCGTCCTCCTCGCCGAACCAGACGCGGCCGGAGTCGGGCGTGAGGAGCCCGGCGACGATGCGCAGGAGCGTGGTCTTCCCCGACCCGGAGGGGCCGAGGAGGGCGAGCAGCTCCCCCGGCTCGGCCTCGACCGAGACCCCGCGCAGCGCCGCGGCGACGCCGAACGCGATGCTCACGTCCTCGAGCCTGACGGCGACGGACTCGCCCCAGTCCAGGCCGCCCCGGCCGGCGCCGTCGTCAGCGGACCACATGGCCCGCCTTCGAGAGCACGTCGCGCCGCTCCAGGACCGCCTTGATCACGAGGGTGACGAGCGACAGCAGCGCGAGCAGCGACGCCAGCGCGAACGCCGCGACCCAGTTGTACTCGTTGTAGAGGACCTCGACCTGCAGCGGGATCGTGTTCGTCTGCCCGCGGATGTGCCCGGAGACGACCGACGCCGCGCCGAACTCGCCCATCGCGCGGGCGTTGCACAGCAGCACGCCGTAGAGGAGCCCCCAGCGCACGTTCGGCAGCGTCACCAGCGAGAACACCTGCCAGCCGCGGGCGCCGAGCGTGAGCGCCGCCTCCTCGTCCTCGTTGCCCAGCTCCTGCATCAGCGGTATCAGCTCCCTGGCCACGAACGGGACGGTGACGAACAGCGTCGCCAGCACGATCCCCGGGACGGCGAAGACGACCTGGAGGCCGCGCGACTGCAGGAACGGCCCCAGGAAGCCCTGGGCGCCGAACAGCAGCAGGTAGACCATGCCGGCGATCACCGGCGAGACCGAGAAGGGCAGGTCGATGAGGGTCACGAGGAGCGACTTGCCGCGGAACTCGAACTTCGCCACCGCCCACGCCGCCGCCACGCCGAACACCGCGTTCAGCGGCACGGCGATCGCGGCCACGAGCAGCGTGAGCCTTATCGCCGAGCGCGCCTCGGGGTCGAGCAGCGAGGCCACGTAGGCGCCGACCCCGCCGCTGAGCGCCTGGAAGAAGACCACGGCCAGCGGCAGGAGCAGGAGCACGCCGAGCACGAGCACGGCCACGGCCGTGAGGCCCCACTTCAGCGCCCGCGGCTCGGCCACCGGGCTCGCCCGCCGGCGCGCGGGCGCAGGGGCGCGGGGGGCGCCCTGGGCCCCGCCGCCGGCCGCGGGAGGCGCGGCGCCGCGCTCAGCCACGGCCGAAGCGCCTCCGCGCCCAGGCCTGCACGACGTTCACCGCCAGGAGCAGCGCGAACGAGATGCCGAGCATGACGAGCGCCAGGGCCATCGCGCCCGGGTAGTCGAACTCCTCGAGCCGGATGATGATCAGCAGCGGCGCGATCTCGGTCCGGAACGGCAGGTTGCCGGCGATGAACACCACCGAGCCGTACTCCCCGACCGCGCGGGCCAGCGCCAGGGCGAACCCCGTGATGCCTGCGGGCAGGAGCGTCGGCACCACGACGCGCCACAGGGTCTGCAGCCGGCTGGCGCCCAGCGTCGCCGCGGCCTCCTCGACCTCGACGTCGAGCTCCTCGATCACCGGCTGGAGCGACCTGACCACGAACGGCAGGCCTATGAACACCAGCGCCACGACGATGCCGACCTGGGTGTACGCGACCTGCACGCCCAGCCGGCCGAGCGGCCCGCCGAGCCAACCCGTGGCGTCGAACACCGAGGCGAGCGCTATGCCGGCGACGGCCGTGGGCAGGGCGAAGGGCAGGTCGACGACGGCGTCCAGGAACCGGCGGCCGGGGAAGCGGTAGCGCGCCAGCACCCAGGCGACGACGCCGCCCGCGACCAGCGCGATCGCGGCGGCGATCAGGGCCGAGCCGAAGCTGAGCCTGATGGCCGCCCGCGAGCGCTCGTCGGCGAAGACTCCGGTGAGCTCGCCGAGCGGCAGGGCCGCGCCGCGGACGGCCAGCGCCGCCAGCGGCAGCAGGACGATGAGGCCCAGGTAGGTGAGGGTGTAGCCGAGCGCCAGGCCGAAGCCTGGCAGCACGCTGGGCGCGCGGAGCCTCGCCACCGCCATGCCGGCCTCAGCGCCTGAAGAGCTGGTCGAACACCCCGCCGTCGGCGAAGTGCTTGCGCTGCACCTCCGCCCACCCGCCGAAGATCGGGTCGTCGATGCCGACGAGCTCAGTCTCGACGAACCGGGCGGCGTCCTCGGGGTCGGCGAGCGACATGTCCGCGGGCCGGTAGAAGTGCTTGGCGGCGAGGCGCTGGCCCTCGGGCGAGTACAGGTACTCGAGGTAGGCCTCGGCCACCTCGCGCGTACCGCGCGCGTCGACGTTCCTGTCGACGACCGCCACGGCCGGCTCGGCCAGCATCGAGACCGACGGCACGACCACCTCGAACTGGTCGGCGCCGAACTGCGACACGACCAGCAGCGCCTCGTTCTCCCAGGCGATCAGCACGTCGCCGATGCGGCGCTGCACGAACGTCGTCGTGGCGCCGCGCGCCCCCGTGTCGAGCATCGCGACGTTGCGGTAGAGGGCGCCGACGAACTCGCGGACGCGCTCCTCGTCGCCTTCGAAGCGGCGGTGCGCCCAGGCCCAGGCCGCGAGGTAGTTCCAGCGCGCCGCGCCCGAGGTCTTGGGGTTCGGCGTCACGACCGAGACGTCCTCCCTGACGAGGTCGTCCCAGTCCGCGATGCCCTTCGGGTTCCCCGCCCTGACGACGAAGACCATCGTCGAGGTGTAGGGCGACGAGTTGTTCGGCAGGCGGCCGCGCCAGCCCGGGTCGATCAGGCCCGTCATGCTGGCTATCGCGTCGATGTCGTACTGCAGCGCGAGCGTGACGACGTCGGCCTGGAGGCCCTCCATCACGGCCCTCGCCTGCGCGCCGGAGCCGCCGTGCGACTGGTTGACGACGACGGTCTGGCCGGTGCGCTCGAGCCAGTAGGCGGCGAACGCCTCGTTGTACTCGCGGTAGAGCTCGCGCGTCGGGTCGTAGCTGACGTTGAGGATCGTGACCTGCGCGTGCGCGGCCAGCGTCGACGCGAGCACGGCCGCTAGCAGGGCGACACGGTACAGGAGCGACTTGCGGGGCGTGGCCGGACCCACCATCTCCACCTCGCGATCCCTGCCCTCCCTGTGAGGACACGTGGAAGTTAGCACCGTGCGCGGGCCCCACGGGTCGCCGGCGATGCGGCTCGGGCGCGCCCGCGACGCTCTCGAGCGTAGCGCCGCCGCCTGAGACCAGCGCCCGGGTGTCGAGCGCACGCGCCACGGGCGGCTCGCCGCCGGCGACGCCCGGCCGGACCACCGCCGGCCTCACGCAGCGGGCCGCCCTAGGCCCTCAGAGCTTGACCGCCGTGCCGGAAGCGGTGACCATCAGCATCCCGCCGCCCTGCCCGAAGCTGATGTTCTCGTAGTCGAGGTCCACGCCGATGACGGCGTCGGCGCCCAGCGCCCGGGCGGCCTGGAGCATCTCCGCGATCGCGGTGTCCTTGGCCTCCCGCAGGCTCTGCTCGTAGAGCGCGCTGCGCCCGCCGATCACGTCGCGGATGCCGGCCATGAAGTCACGGAGGATGTTGGCCCCGAGGATCGTCTCGCCGGTGACGAGACCCAGGTACTCCCGCACGGGGCGCCCTTCGACGATGGAGGTGGTCGTGACTAGCACCCCGCGAGCCTAACCCGCACCGCGCCCCCTGGCTCGGGGCCGCCGCGGGGGGCGTGCTAGCTTCCGAGCGTGCTGGACGTGCTGCTCAGCCTGCTCATCGTCGTGGCCACGGCCTGGGTCGGCAGGGTGCTGCTCGACGCCCGCGAGCTCGGCTGGGGCCGTCTGCTCCTCGCCGCCGTCCTCGGCATCGGCGTCGGCGACTCGGCCGGCGTGCTGCTGCTCGCGTCGGACCCCAGCGAGCTGCGCTCCATCGACTACCGGGAGCTCACGCTGGTCGCCCTGCCGTTCCGGATCGTCGGCACGATGGGCGCGATCGTCGTGCTCGAGCTGGCCCTGAGGCGCCGGCGCGACGACCGCGGCCGCGCGACCCGCCGGCGCCTGCTGCCGCGCCCGCGGCTCCTGTGGCGCGCCCTGCGGGTGTCGCGCGTGCTGACGCGCCACGGCCTCGCGCCGCTCGTCGGCTGGGGCAGCGGCCGCGGCGCGACGCTGAGCGCCCGCGACCTCGCCGAGCGGGCGCGGCGCGCCTTCGAGGAGGCGGGCGGCGTCTTCGTCAAGCTGGGGCAGCTCCTCGCCACGCGGCCCGACCTGCTCCCGCCCGAGGTCCTCGCCGAGCTGAGCAGGCTGCAGACCTCGGTCGCGCCCGTGGGTCGCGACGAGGTCGCGGCGCAGGTCGAGGCCCAGCTCGGGAGGCCGCTCGACGAGGTGTTCGCCGGCTTCGACTGGGAGCCCCTGGGGTCGGCCTCGATCGCGCAGGCGCACGCCGCGACGCTGCGGGACGGCAGCGCCGTCGTCGTGAAGGTCCGCCGGCCCGGACTCGAGGACGTGATCGACGACGACCTGAGGATCGTGCGCTGGCTCGCCGGCGCGCTGGAGCGGCGGTTCGGCTGGGCCCGGAGGCTCGGCGTCGTCTCCCTCGCCGACGAGTTCGCCGAGGCCCTGCTCGGCGAGCTCGACTTCACCGTCGAGGCGCGGCACGTGGCCGAGGTCGCCGAGGCCGTGGCGGACGAGCCGCTCCTGCGCGTGCCCAGGGTGTACCAGGAGCTCACCAGGCCCGGCCTGCTGGTCATGGAGAGGCTGTCTGGCACCCCGCTGGCCCAGGCGCCGGCAGGGGCGGAGGTGCCGGGCTCGCTGGCGCTGGCCGACGCCCTGTGCCGGTCGCAGGTGAGGGCGATGCTCTCGGGGGACCGCTTCCACGGCGACCCCCACCCCGGCAACGTCCTGCTGCTGGAGGACGGCCGGCTCGGCCTCATCGACCTGGGCATCAGCAGCCGGCTCGACGCGTTCGAGCGCGACGCCGTGTTCCAGATGCTCCTGGCGCTCAGGCACGAGCAGCCGACGCTCCTCTACGAGTCCCTGGTGACGCTCGGGGCCGTCGACCCGGCCAGGCACGACCCCGAGGCGATCGAGCGCGCGCTGGCGCGCTACATGGCCGCCTACCTTGCACCGGGCCTGCCGCCGGCGCGGGCGCTCACCGACCTGCTGCGGCTCACGCTCGAGCTGGGCCTGCGGCTGCCGCCGTCCACCAGCGCGATGTTCCGCGCGCTGTCGACGCTGATGGGCACGCTCGAGCAGCTCCACCCCGGCTACCCGGTGGTCGACAAGGTGGCCGAGCTGGGCGGCACCGAGTTCCAGCGGCGCCTCCTGCCCTCCTCGGTGGCGGAGTTCGTGCGCCAGGAGTGGACCGACCTGGCCCCGCTGTTGACGCGGCTGCCGCGCCACCTCGACCGCCTGGCGACGATGGCGCAGCACGGCGGCGTGTCCCTGCGCGCGCGGCTGTTCGCCGACGCCGACGACCGCCGCTACCTCGAGCGGCTCGTGAACCGCTTCCTCCTCACGCTGCTGAGCGTCGGCACCGGCGTCGTGTCGGTGATGCTCCTGGGCCTGCCCGACCGCCTCATGTTCCCCTGGTTCGGCGTCGGCCTCTACGAGGTGCTGGGCTGGATCGGCCTCTTCATCGCGATGACGCTGATGTTCCGCGTCCTGTTGGCGGTGCTCGTCAGCGACGAGGAGGGGCGGCGGGCGTAGGCGGACTAGCGGGGTCGGCGGGGTCGGCGCGGCCCCGTGCGGGGTCGGCGGGATCGGCGCGGCCCCGTGCGCGCCGGGGCACGGCTCGGCTCAGCGCGCCGCCTCGTACGCCGCCTTCACGTACCCGACCAGCTCGTCGTCGATCTCCTCAGCGCTGGGGACGAAATCGCGGTGGGTCGTCGTCCCGCCGGGCGGGAGCGCCGGCCCCGGTGGGGCGCCGGTCTGGCAGCGCCGCCGCGCCGTCTCCGCCTGCCGCCACGGGTCTTACGTCCCTACCGGCCCCCGGACCCCGTCCCTAACTTGGACGGAGACATCCATGTTGGTCCTCGTATCGAGGAGGTCTGCCAGTGAGCGACAACCAGGGACGCACTGCCCGCAGGCGAGGTAGGCGGTTCCTCCGCCTCGCGGCGACGGCGCTGTCGGCGGCGGCGGTGATCGCGTTCGCCCAGGAGGCCCTCCCCAAGGGCATCGGCCCCGTCACCGCCGTCGAGCTCGGGGAGGTCGACGAGGGGATGGCGGCCGCGGGCCGGGCGACGTTAGGGCCGGCCTGCAAGTGCTCGGTGATCTCCGCATCCAAGAATCGATTCAGCACCGCCTCGACCATTTCACGCAGGAAGCTCGGGTCATCGACCAGCGCCTCACGCGCAACCACCGGCAGTCGCATATCCTCCAGATGAGCCATCGTCCACTCCGATCCCAATGGGTTACAGCCGTTTCCCATCTTGGAGGAGCGATGGCTCCTTCGCTACCAGCAGCAGCTCAGGGGCCAGGAAGAACACGATACACAGAGGGTACGGGGCGCAATCGTAGCGCTCCTCCGGCCCAGGGACTCGATCCCGGTAAGAGCGTGCTCCCAGCGCTCCACGTACGCCGTTCCCGAATCGCCCGCAGGCTCCGCTGACAGAGTGGCTGCGAGACCTAGCCTCGCCCAGCATCCTTGGAGGATGCCACTAGTCGATGGGACGCGCCATCTCGAGCGCCGCACCGACTCGCCTCTAAACATATTGCGCTTAGACTCTTGACATCTAAGCACAATCTGTGTAGTATGTGAACCATGAAGAGCTTCCCGGTGACCAGCAAGTTCGAGCCCACCCAGCACGCCATCGAGCGCCTCCGGCAGAGGTTCTACCCGGACCTCAGCGAGAAGCAGGCGGCCGAGCTCCTCACGAAGCTCGCCAAGCAGGCCAAGGCCCTCAAGGTCAGCGGGGGGCGTAACTGATGCGGCGCTCGCCCAGGCGGCCCAAGAGGCGGCGCTACGTGCGCCGTTTCGAGGAGAAGTGCTCGTTCTACGCGAACGGGAACGTCGTCCTCGTGGTGCGCGACGGCGCGATCGTCACGGTCATACCCAGGAGCTGGGTATGACCAAGAGCCCCCAAGGCGTCTACGTGAACGAGGCGACCCATAACCGGGTCTCCATGCTCGTCGAGAACGCCCTCGACGGCCACGGCACCCTCGCCGGCTTCGTCGCCTTCCTAGAAGGCGCGGTCCAGGACGTGGCGAACGAGGTCCGCAACAACGCGCAGAGGTTCGACGGCGGGGGCGACGCCCTCCGTGAGTGGGGCAAGGCTCCTAAGGACGGCCTGGAGGAGCCTCCGTCCCGCCGGGCGTACGAGTCGGCATGGCGCAGGCTCCGGGCAGCGCTGCCCTGGGGTAAGGAGGATCCGCGCCAGCACGTGCTTCCGCTGTTCCTACTCAGCCGGGACGACAGGCTGTGGGTGCACGACGTCGCCTTCGACGCCCCACTGGCTGAGAGCTACCTGTTCGTTGACACCGGAACCGTCCTCGCGGACATGCTCCGCTTGGCTCATGGAGACGAGCCTCAGTTCATCAAGGGCACGCGGATGACTGGCGCTCCGAGCGCATACGAGGTGGCCTCCGCCGTGCTGTGGAAAGGCGCGGCTGTCGAGCTGGTGCTGGACGAGGTCAAGAGCCGCTCGACCAGCTTCTACTTGGACGAGGAAGCGCACCGCCTGGCGGTGGGTGTGTTCGGTCGGGGGCTCTTCGACCGCCTGGAGCGCGGACTGAAGCGCCTACTGGACGACCCGCACCACTGGTTGCCCTGGGAGGCGGAGTTCCACTTCCTCGAGCACGGACCCGACCTCGTCACCTACCAGGCCCCTCGTCTCAACGCCAGTGAAGGCGAAGAGCTCAAGGCTGATCTGGCGCGGGGGGTGAGGATCTTCGACGCGGCCGACACCTCCGACCCTCTGGTCCAGAGGCACGCCTTCCCCTTCAGCTGGGAACTGTCCCGTCTCGACCCGTTCGGGCTGCCCACGGGGGAGCGCCTGGGTACGGCGCACAACACGCTCGTCCTCGGCTATCGCCTCGGTCTGGTTACCCTCGGGGAGGACGCGGACGCCGAACAGCTCAAGCGCAACCTGCTACCGGCGTTCCTGGAGCGCTTCGGGCTGCAGGCCCTCGGCCCGGAACGCCGCCTGGCCTACCAGGTCATCCGCGCCTTGCCCAAGATTCCCAAGCGGTACGAGAGCGTCAACAACGCCCTCGACTACCACCTGCTCCAGCTCTTCCAGGCATACGCCCTATCCGTCCTCCCGGAAGAGCAGCGCGAGGAACGGCGCGTCGAGCTCCACACGCTCGCCACCCTCTCGCAGCCCTGGGTGTTCCCGACCAAAGCCACGCTCGAGGCCTTCGGCAACGCCAAAGCGTCCAAGACCGCCACGGGCGCGTGGGAGATCACCGGCGGTCGCCAGGCCAGCTTGAAGCTCAGCGACGCCGAAGCTTATTGGACCGCCAAGGCGCTGAACAGCGTCGTGACCAACCAGCCCAGTCAGACCCTGACCCCGACCGTATCTGCCCGCTGGGACGACCCAGATTATGAACAGTACGACGCGCAGCTGTACGGGCCAGACGTAGCTCAGGCGTGGGCGGCCACCCTCAGCGAGTTCACCTCGAAGCCTCGCCTCACACTGCCCCTCGGCCTCGACACGCTCCGTGCCGCGCATGACGCCGTCCTCAGGACGGGCCAACCGCCCGCCCCCCTGCTGGCCGGGATGAAGCTCTACGCCACCATCACGGACCAGGCCCTCGACGCGCGAGGCGAGTTCTCCAAGGCGTTCCTCAAGCGGCTCGCCTATGACGAGCTAGTCGAGCGAGGGCCCTTGAAGTGAAGAGGCACCCCATCGAGGCGGGCAGGCCCGATTCCCCTTGTGGCCAAAGGAAGTCGTGAGGCTCTTGCCGGAGCCAGTGCCGGTCGTGACCACGTAGCCATGGCCACCGCGCGCCTCCTCGATCGCCTCGACTTGGTGGCGGTGCTGCCGCATTGGACTGCCTATCGGGTCGTCGTCGGTCTTGCCCGCCCGGAACACGCGCCCGCACTGCTCGTGTAGAGTGCCGGCTTTCCCTAGGTCGTTCAGCGCCGCGCCGGGAGCGAAGGAGGGGTTTAGTTGCAGGAGCGGCTCAGGCCACGGGGTCCCCCGGCGCAAGCTTTCCTCTACTTCGGTCCGGTTCCGCTCGTCACGGATCCGAAGGAAGCTCTTCACGTAGTCGGCGCAATCCGCGACAAGGCTGTCGCGGAGCTCGAAAACGTCCACGCTGTGCCCCCTAGTAGTCCTCTACCCCGGGCGGGCCCACTGCCACGATTGCTCGAAGGAGAGTATCGTGATGCGCTTCCGTACAGTCAGCAAACGTGCATGCGCCATAGGGGACGACCTCTAGCCCTAGGTCCGATAGGCCCACACGTCGATCTCGCCGCTCGGCCGCGGTCGATGCTTCAGAAACGTATCGGCCTGGCGTCGGCCGCGATTAGGCTTCCCAGCGTCTCGAACAAGCTTCACGCGCCAAGCCGTGTCCTCCAAGGATTCAAGCAAGATGCCTGTCGGATCGGCGTTTCGGTCGGAGATTCCTCCGAACCTAATGACAAGCGTCGCTCCCTTGGCTGCCTTCGCGGCCGCATTCCGCCACACGGCTCGAAGGTCTCTGGCGAAGTCCTCCGGGCTCCTATGCGAGAGTTGACTGCGAGCACTATACTCGACTTCTGCTGGGCCCCCGACGAACCAGTTGCGCAGCCACTGGTCGGGCACGTATGTGCGCATCCCATAGTACGGAGGAGAGGTGATGATCCAATGGAACGGCTGCTCGAAAGTCTCGAGCACTGATGGTTCTCGACTGTCAGCTAAGAGTACGTGCCCAGTAGCCGCTAGTTCATTGGAATAGTAGCGGCGCGCCCGTCTTTCGATTACTTCGGCAACAGCTACTCGTGGCGGACTCATCTTCCGAGCCTTCCAGAACCGGACCGCGTAGGCAGGCTTTGGTGCGTATGTCCGAGGCGACTGGTTGGAGAGGTGGCTGGGTAACCCTTTCGTCCTTGGACCGTGAAGCGCTCCAAGCACGAGCCCACGAATTGCGATCCTTTCAGGCGCGGAGCAATCCTCCGATAACGCTGCGCGAAGCTTCGCGATCTCCTGCAGAGTCTCCCGGTGGAAGGCCCATTCCCAGAACTCTCCAGAAGGCACTTCTACGTCGGTACTCTGACCAAGGATGTTCCGGGTTTCAGTCGCGATGGCCTCTGGCGATACCCTGACCAACTTCGCAGCCGTGATGGCGGCTGCTACTGGGGACGAGTCGACACCTAAAGACCAAAGGCCGAGAAGACGAGCTGCCATGTTGGTAGTGCCACGGCCACAGAACGGATCTAGCACCCGATCCCGAGGCCCGAACCCGGACCTCAGCACGTCCAGCGGGAAGCTGAGGGGGAACATCGTGAAGTACGGGCAGATTGCGTTCAGGCGGTGCAATCCATCAATCGCCACTTTCACGCCTTCAGCCTTATGTACGTTACCTGCCTGTCCCCGCGTGCGACCTTGTGGGTCTCCCAGTTTCCCCTCCCGAAGACCTCGTCACATGCGCGAGATACAAGCTGATAGGCGACCGTACTCAAGTCATCCAGGGACGGTGGAAGGAGATTCCGGAAGTAGGCGTTCAGCGACCCCCATGCGACACCCTGCTCGGTACGCAAGCGAGCATGTAGATCGCTGTCCTGCCGGAAAGCCTCGATCGCCCTGTCCCTCATGGCGCTGAACTCGTCGACGGCCTCCGTACCAGAGAACGCGTCCGCGTCGGGCAAGGGTTCTCCACTACGTCGTTCATCGCCGGCCACTTCGCTAGTCTGACCGCTTGCTGGCCGAGCGTCGGCTACTTCGTTGGTAGCCGTCCCACGCATCAGACCTGGGATCAAACGCGCGAACGTCTCTGCCGGCGGCGCAGAGTAGGTCGCGTCTCGGGGGCTGAATCTCACCTCGAACGACTCGGCCCGCAAGCTTATCGGGTACGGCTTTCCACCGACCGAGCTCCAGAACACGCCGTGGCCCGGGATGGGCTCATTGAGCAATGAGCTCAAGAGGTCGTCGCTGAAGTGGGAGTTCGCCCGCTTGAGTGCGATGAGGTCAGCCGAAGAGAGAAGGTGGAAGATGAACCAGTTGTCCCCTTGGCTGAGGATCTCTACAGGGATGCTACCAGGCTGCTGCGTGATCAGAAGTGCGCCGAGGTCGTACTTGCGCCCCTCCTTTACCCACTCGATATACGGTGCGGATGCGCCGTCTCTACCAGTCAGGACCGACTGGGCCTCTTCGACGACCGCGATCGTCGGGATGGTATCCGGCTCGGCCTCAGTGAACTGCTGCTGGTTCCGATCGAAGATACGCCTGAGTATGAGGCCGGATAGGATAAGCGACTGACCTCCACGCATCTGCGACACGTCGATCACACAAAGCTTGCCCTGCTTAAGTGAGAGCATTAGCTTGTCTAAGAGCTGACTGCTCTTGTCATGCAACATCCGGACGATAGTCACGATGTTGGATCGCGCGGCCGTTGCCTCCGCCTCCTGGCGCGGCAGTTCGAGATCCAGGATCTCTGCCACCTCTTCTAGAGGCGTGCCGTGTCCATTGACGTCTACCGCATCGACGAGCCGCTCCCATCTATCGGGGTTTAGACCGCGGAGCTTGCGGACGTTCTGCTGCTCCTGCCGCTCGGGGTCGAGCGCGATCGCGATAACGTCGGCTGGCCTTAAGCGCCTGATGTCGAGCTTGATGCCGCCCGCAACGAACGATTGGTAGAACGGGCTGGGGCCTCTACGGTCCGTGAACACGACGAGCTTGTCCTCGAGCGCCGGCACGTCGCAGAGTCCCGGTCGGCCTTTATCATCGGGCCAGAAGTACTCGCCATCGGGGTCGAACAGCACGGTTCCAACGGGGACCTCGCGTCCACCGCGCTTGGTAATCGTCGGCGTCGTCTCGTAGAGCTTGGCGAACAGCAGCTTATTTAGGTTGGACTTGCCGAACCCGGCCCGCGCGAAGATGAAGGACCGCCGGGAGACCAGTGACTCCACCGGGAACCGCACCGTCACGTCCGGCGTCAGCACCTGCATCCAGGGCTCGGCCGAGAAACCGTCGCTGCCACCTGCGTAGACGTACTCGCCGAACGCCAGGTGACCGATGGCGGCTCCTTCAATGTTGTGACCCGCGATCTCACGCAGCACCTCAGGCGAGGGGAACGCGACCCGACTGCCAACGTGTGGCAGGCGCCGGTGTGACGGCACGAAGTCGAACCTCTCGCCCGAGACCCGGACCACCCCCAAGACCCGGATGCTCACCTTGTACTTGAGGTACTGCTCCCTAAGGTCTTCGGGTATCTCGCGCTCCTCACGGACCGCTCGTAAGTTGAACTCCTCGCCTGTTCCGTAGGCGAGCTTGCCGTCGGACGAGAACGAAGCGATCCTCCCAAGCACGGCCTCGTTCGGAGTCTCGAGCTGCACGAGCACGAACTGGCCATGCATCGGGATGCTCTGGAAGCGGCTCTGATACGGGAGAACCAAGTCGGCGTGGAACTCGAGGCCACCCTGCTGGAAGCCGCGGAAGATGCCGACCACATGTTCTCGAGGGAAGAGCTGTATCGCCATGCTGTCCCTTAGCTAGGAGTACCGCCGCTGAGCGGGGTCCTCGTCGTACAGGAGGAAGGTGTCGAGCGAGAGGCGGTCGGCGCCGAGGTTCTCCCTAACACCGTCAAGGATGAAGTCCTGCAGGATGTCGAAATCGAAGTCAACCAGCGCCGCGTTCTCGTGGGCCTTCTGCAAGCAGCGTGGGTAGTAGGGGACCGGGAAGCCGTCTATCGAGTCCGACAGCATCGAGCCGAGGATGACCGGCGCCTGGTGGCACTGCGGCTCGAAGACGTCGATTGGCCAGATCGGGTCGCGCCGACCGGGACCGAACTTGACTAGGAACATCTTCCCGCCCACGAACCGGTTGATCTCCCCACCTAGCTCCTCCCGGTCAGCGCCCCGCGCGTACTCCGACCATACGTACGCCTTCTCCTCGATCTCTCTAGGCACCTCCACAAACACCGGGAAGTCGTCGTGCATGACATCCTCGAGGGCCATGGCCAACCTATATCGGTCGAGGACCTTGCTGCGCTTAGCCAGTCCCGTAAGGTAGATGCGCCGTCGGTTCCGCCTGAGCTGCTCGTCAATGCGTTCAGCCATGCCGCTCAAGAGACGCCTGAAGAGATCCCCTGAGAACACCTTCGAGCGCAGGAGCCCGTCGAAAACGATTAGCGTATCGGTGCCGTAGTCCTTCTTCAGGAGCGCGAAGAGCGTGGCCCACTCGACGAGCTCGCGATAGACCCCTACCCAGCTGGGCGACTTGGGAGCGCCGCCCTCTGCAGGCCGGATCATGTGGGAAAGCTCCGCCAACGACCGAACGCCGAGGAACTGCATCATCTCGCCGAGCGCAGTTCGCGGTCTCCCGTCCGCATCGAACTGACGAGCGTCGAGGACTTGGACCGGCGTAGTCGGGGATACCGCCTCCAAGCAGTACTCGTTGTTGCTGCTGTCTACGACCCTGATGAGCTGAACGAGGAAGGGATCGAAGCGCAGCTGGTTGTTTCCGCCGTCGGCGCCAACCAACGACAACGACGTGGTCGCGCGGGGCTGGATCCGCCTAGACCCCGTGCGCAGCGGCCTGATCTCAGCCCTGAGCTGATCGAGGACTTCACGATCACTCGCGATGCACTCGGTGATCGCTTGCTTGAGAGCTCGTTGGCTGTCCGCGTCGATCGGCACCGGCGCCCCCCCTTCTAGCCTACTCAGGCAGGTCCCAGAGATCGCCATCGAGCCCCAGTAGGAACTCCGACGCTAGTCCTTCGTGCGCGAACAGGGTCAGGTCCTTCATCGCGCGTGACATGCCTACGTAGAGCAAGCGCACGTCCTTGTCGCGCTCCTGTAGCCTCTCCTCTGCGGGGAGGTGCGGAACAGGCCTCGGCAGCACGCCGTCGTGAACATCCACGATGAGGACGATCGGGAACTCCAGGCCCTTGCTGGTATGCAACGACATGATCTTCACGCACTCGGCGTCCAAGCGCAGTTGACTTGACGACATATACATATACTGCGCTAGCACCCTGCTCGCGGTCAGTTCCTTCGCGATCGCGATGCCTCGCTCACGAGCTTGCTTCTGATCGCCCGCTACCAGGATCACGGCGTTGGAGAGAGGCTGCCTGTGCCTACTGCAGGCAGTGTGCAACGCCTGCTTGATCTGAGCCGTCTCGGTGTTGGGGGTCGTGTAGACGAGCTTAGGTTTCGGACCTTGGCCACCGCCTTGCACCCAGGCCGCCTCTTCGCGACCCGGTTCCGAACTGAGGCTGACCAGGAACGCCCGGCTAGCGTCGGTTATCTGCTTGGTGTTCCAATAGTTCTTTAGCAGCGTCCGCACGTTCCCACCGCCGAACTTGAGGTCCTCGTGTATGCGCTGCCAGCTGAAGCTACCTTGGTAGAGCGTCTGATCGGCGTCAGCGGTTAGGTACAAGCCCCCAGGATGTTTGCAGAGCTCGACCGCCAGGCGGAGGCTGTTCGGCGTCAAGTCCTGGGCCTCATCTATGATGACGTGGTCGAACCTCGTCGCGTAAGCACCGCGCTTGACGAGGCTATAAGCAGCCCACCTTATGTCCTCCCACGTCCGGTAGGTCGTTCCTATCTGCTCCAAGAACTCCATGTAGACCAGCCATATTGCCTTGCGCTGGTCTTCAGTCAGGCGTGCCTTCCGTCCCCTACGCTTAGCTTTGAGGTACTCCTTGCGGTCCTGCAGGCCTTGGCTCTCGATGACCTGGAAGATCTCGTCGATCAGGTACTGGTCGGACAGACGCGCAATGACGGCTGGGTCGCCGGCGGCCTTTCTTGCTTCCCGGAAGAACCTATGAGTGCGGGGCTCCGTTTCCCCGAGGATCTCCCCTACGGATTCGCAAGTCTTGACGACCTCGACGGCAACGGAGTCCAGAGTACGCACCTGCACGAACGGCGGAACCGAACCGAGAAGCTCCTTGAGGAGGTCACGGTTCGTCTTAGTCAGTGCGTTCGTGTACGTCAAGAAGCGAATTGAAGGCGGGTCGAACAGACTGCCCTGGAAGGTCTTGACGATGTTGCGAACCCGGTATAGAGCTACGGTGCTCTTACCGCTGCCCGGACCTCCCTTGACCAGAATCGGTTTCCCGAGCTTGTTAGCGTCCTCCTGTGTCGCGACGTTCAGTTCCGCGAGTTTCTGCTGCTCCTCGTCGAGGTGGAGGATGAATCCGAAGAGATTGTCCTTCCACCCTTCCCTCAAGGCATCGATAGGCGGCAAGACATAGGCTGGCGCCATTTCCAACTGTTCGTACGCTGACGGGTACAGCATATCGACGACGCGGGAGAAGATTTCGTACGGCAGGCCAGTGAGGTTCAGCAGCCCGTCCTCGGACGCACAACCGAGGAGCTTCTCGTGGTGCTTCTCAGGAATCCGCCATGCTGCCAGATCCTCCGACGTGATGGGGAATCGGGGCTTACGCTCCGCAGAGGTGCCGTCTGTCTGTTAGGATTCGAACGGATCGTCGAGGGCTTCCTTGGCTTCTAAGACCGCCGGACCGAGGCTGCTGTAAACACGGCTGCGATGGCGCACACACAGCGCCTTCCAGGATCCGTTGGACCGGCTGAAGATGACCCTGTATGGTCCTACGCGGGCTCGGAACGCGGAATCGAGGGACGACAGCTTGACCAGACCCTTCGGCCTCAAACCTGACCCGTTCCTCAACTCGGAAAGAACTCTAGCTACCCCAGCCACGTACTCGTCCGCGAGTCCGGCTAACTCGGAGTTGAACGTCTTCGTGTAGGTGATATCAGCCATACGCCCCCAAAATGCTCTGCGGACCCGAGTCTCGCATCGGGCCTCTTACGCAGGAATCACAACGACCATTGGCGCCGAACCGACCTCTGATCAGGTCGTGATCTGAGATCCGACCACCATCTATCTGTGGGAGTTGACACAACGAGGACTAATTCTAGCGCGGCCACCATGCGCTCACGCTCTCCGTTTGGCCGCCTTTCTCCTCGCTCGGCTCCACGAAGACCAGCTCGTGCTTCGAGCGAGTCACCGCCACGAACTGCACGCACCTCTCAGCCCGGTACTCCTCCGTTGTGGCCGCCTTGGACGAAGGCATCAGGTGCGGATACAGGACGTAGACGTTGGAAGCCTCGAGACCCTTCGCCCTGTGGACCGTGGAGAGCCTCACCGCGCCGTTACGGACGGAGTAGAGACCATCTATTGCGTTCAGTACGTCGTCGACCGTGCGTGCACCGCCATTGACGGACCGCCGCACGATCGCCTTGAGACACTCGACCTCGTCTGACAGCACGTCTATAACGCCCTCTGAAGTGGCCGACTCGGCCAGGGCCTGGAGCCTGCGCTCGAAGTAGCGGTCGAGCGCGCCCTCCCAGCCGTTCACCGAACCGCTACTAAGGGCAGCCTTCGCCAGTTCCTTCAGTCGCTTGCTCAGGTCAGAACCGATCAGCATGGCGGGGGTGCCCGCCGCCAGCAGGTCCAGGCAGGCCGCCACAATCGGCGCGTTAGTGCGACACACGACTAGAGCGCCCGGCTTGACGTCCCTCGCGAACTGGTCGTCACGGATGGTGCGGATGATGCCGTCAACTGCTCCAGGCGCCGCTTCGATGTCGGAACTGAACTGCCGGGCCAGTTCGACGTGGCTACTGGGGCACCGGTAAGAGACGGACAGCGGTAGCTCGATCGCTCCCGTCTTGGCGACGATCGTCTCCATCGAAGCAGGGTCCGCTCCGGTGAAGCCGTAGATCGCCTGGTGCCGGTCCCCGACGAATAGCAGGCGTCCACCGTCCTTGACCGACCGGAGCACGACCGCCAACTGCAGAGGCGAGAGGTCCTGCGCCTCGTCGACGCAAAGGAAGTCGTAGGCGGACCGGGGTGGAAGCCCGTGCCTTACCGGTACGTAGAGCATGTCGGTGAAGTCGTAGACGCCTTGCAGGGCCATCCTCACGCCCTGGTCGATGACGTCCCAGGCCAGAGCCCGCACCGCCTTGGTGACCTTCTCCGAACGCGGTTCAGGGAGGCCATGCCTTCGGATCACTTCATCGACGCCAGCCTCGGAGCCGGGATCGATTAGGTGATTGCGCAGCTGGTCTACCAACCCCCGCAGCAGTGCACGTGCGAACTCGAGCTGAGTGGACTCAAGCGCTCGTTCCAAGCCGGATGAGGTCAACGCTGAGCGGCAGAGTGCCTGGTACTTGTTCTCAACCAGTTCACCTCGCCGCTCGGTCGAGCCGCTCAAGTGGTGCAGCAACGAAGCCAGCCCGAGACTATGGATGGTCTGGGCCTTCACGTGCCTAGGAAGGCGGTTCTTCAACTGCTCTGCCGCTGACTTGTTGAAGGCGACGAAGACGGCCTTCTTCGCAGGATCGAGCAGGTGCGCGACCTCGACCAAGGTCGTGGTCTTCCCACTGCCAGCCGTCGCGTTGACCACGCCATGGCCAGTGCCGTTCACGACGAAGTCGAAGATCGCCCTCTGGTAACTGCTGGGGGAAGGCAGACGTGGACTAGGAGCGATCGCGGTACGTTTCGGTGCCGACTTCCGCTGCGAAGTGGAAGGCCGAGGACCAGCCGACCAGTACCCACCCGGCACGTAAGGCACCTTCTTCGACATGTCGAACGGGTACGTGCCGGTGGTTGGGTCCCATGAGGTAGCCACCCATGTGTCGCAACCCTTCGTCTTGTATCCGGTGCAACCCCAGAAGTGCTCTCCTCGCCGACGCCTTAGAACGGTAGGCTCCCCGCACTTCGGGCAACGGACGCCCTGAGGCTTACGTCGTTCCGATCTCTTCTCGTATCGCACTGACAATCATGCGCTCGTTCCAATGGCCACGAGCGCGACTCCCCTCAGGCTCGGTTACCGATCTCTCGAACCACGGAATCGTATGCCTTGATGACGCGTTCTGGCGAGACCCGTAGGAACCTACGCGCGGCAAGGACCACCTCGTGGCGTTTGAGGTATCCCTTGCCCAACAGACTGCGGACTGAACCGCACTGGCTTTGATAGAGGCTCTCCTTCCACGCGAAAGGAGAGAATGAGGCATGCGGA